>Ga0233428_1004435_pt1 | contig 10933 bp, 9 predicted proteins | sample SI_118_April2016_4_FD_179890 | JGI IMG/M metagenome (GOLD analysis project Ga0233428, IMG submission 179890) | Seawater microbial communities from Saanich Inlet, British Columbia, Canada - SI_118_April2016_120_MG | ecosystem: Environmental > Aquatic > Marine > Inlet | place: Canada: British... | reverse complement strand
AGATGATTTTGAAACAATGTCATCAACACCTTTTTACCAAGATTTTTTTGCCGTATTACAATTGAAAAATAGTGGTTGGGTTGATGATGATGCTGTATTTATTAATGGTAATACTGGTGATTTTTTATCTGGTGGTCATATTGCTAATAAGCTAATAAAAGGGGATAAAAATGATTTGTATTCTGTGTATCTAGATAAGCATTATAGTGAATGGAAAAAGCTTAGAAATGAAGTAAATGATAGTATTATTAGTTATAACCTAGATCAATTGTATAAAGAAAAATTCAAATGTAATATGGATAGAATTCCTATTTCTTCAATGTATGAGTCTTTTGAATGGTTAGGTAGGCAAAGTAAACATATAGTTATGATGCAGCGTTGTTATGAGTTCTTTGGTTATGATTGGAGAATGCCCTTATGGGACAACAGGCTTATGGATTTTTGGGAACAGGTTCCAGTTGAATATAAATATAAACAAAAATTATACAAATATACTTTGATCAGAGAAAATTGGGGCAAGGTATGGAAAGGTATTGCCATCAATCCGAAAGATAATTGGCTAACTCCCATAGTTATATTAAGGTTCTTTTTTAAGGCTGTTTTTTTATTTATAGGCAGGAAAAAATGGCATAAATTTGACGATAAATATTTCAAGTATTTTTTAAGTCCAACAAATGATTATTTTATGTTGGGATATTTTCAATGGGCTTTAGATTCAAGAGGTGCAAGAGACGCACGATCGTGGAGAATAAAAGAGTATTTAGAACATCATAATATAAATATTGATAACTTAGACTGATTTTTATAAAAAATGGATTTTTTCAAGGCAAATTTATATACGTACAGAGTATTTGACAAGGTTAAGTGTAAATATACTTCATCATATAGCAATGAATTATCTATAAATGAGTGCTGGTCAGATAAATTTAATGTTTTTAATGGTAGAGAGCTTTTTGTTCATGTTGGTTTGAAGCCATTTTGCAAATACTATTCGAATCCTCAAAAGGCAACTGAAACGATAGTAAATTTCTTAAATGAGAAGTTGAGACCTGTATCGTTTATGAGTCAATCATTTACTCCTACCTTTAGAAAATCAGGTGTGTATTCTATAGAGCACTCAAAGGCAGAAATTGGTTTGTTTGCAGAGCAGTTTAGAGTTATGTCTCAATTTAGAACTAGTGATCCTATACATAATGTTTCTTATACAACCCAAAGAAAAGATAAGTTTGACAATATAGATTACCATGACACATTTGGAGAGGCAGGTTTTTACTCCAGTCTTTACGATAGAGATGCTGTTATTGTAAATTTATTAACCGGCAGGTTCGTGTCTACATATTTACATTTTTTAGAAGAAAAATATAAAGTTCCTTATAAGAGAAAAAATGTAATTTATAGTGGGGTTGTGTACAGTGCCAGTGGTATTTATTCTGTTGAACAAAAAAATCATGCAGAATTTTACCCTGTCGAATTTAATAGAAAAAAAATCTACAATTTGCTTTTGAGTAAGGGTGCGATAGTTGAAAAATCAATTCAAGGAAGGGTGGTTTTATCAATGGTCAGTGTTAAGCTAATGGATGAAATTATTGGTAATATTTTGACCAAGAATCCATATTTTTTAGTATCGTTTTAAACAGTGAAAACTTTTAAATTATTTTTTAAAATTCACAATAGAAATATTGATTTTAAGAATGAAATTGATTACTTTATTGCTTTTTTAAAATCCTCCTATCAAGTTGAAATTGTAAACCAAGAAGATTACGCTGACTGTGTAATTTACTATGGATTTGATAGTGTAGATGAGCCAGGGCTTTATATAAATGACAATCTTTTAAAGAGGGTATTGTATCTCAAAAATGATGCAGTTTATTTTAGAGATAAAAAAACTCTTGTAAAAGAATTAAGATCTTCGTTAAGTTTGATAAATTTTTACAAATCTAGCAACTCATCAGTTGTTATAAATGATGATTTGGTTGCAATGTCGTTTTGTATTCTTAGTAGAATTGAAGAGACAAATATAAATAATATAGACGATTATGGGAGGTATAAGATAGAAGAAGATTCGGTTTATCAATCAGGACACTATGGAAAGGCAGTAGTAGATTATTTTTTAGAGGTAATTATTTTAAATATGACAATGGATAGAGTCATACCCATAAGAAGTAATTATTCAATAATAGCTACTCATGATGTAGATAGACTAAAGAGCTACCATTTTTTTTGGAAATCAATGAGAATCGTGATTGGAGATATAGTCAAAAGAAAAGATTTTAAAAGGTTTTTTTTAAGAGTATATGAGGAATTGTTTCCATTTGAACCATGGGGTTCAATATATAGGCTAAATAAAATATATAAGAAAAAAAAGATAAAAGTTATATTTATGATAATGGGTAAAAGCGAACATCCATCAGATTCAGAGTATTACTTAGGAGAGATAAAACTATTAACAAGATTTATTATATATTTGAAAAAAAATAAATATGAGATAGGGGTGCATCCAGGGGTTCTGACTTATAACAATACAGAATACTATAAAACACAACTAGATTCAGTTGAAAAAATTTGCAAGTGTAGGATTACATCTGCTAGGCAACATGTTTTGAAATTTGATATATCAAAAACACCAATGATTGCTGAAGAAAATGGTATTAGATACGATTACACACTTTCCTATCCAGAAGAGCCTGGATTTAGAAATGGGACAACTAGAGGTATGAATGCATATGATTTTTCAAAAAGAAAAATGTTAAGAATTAAACTAATCTCTACACCAATAATGGATTTAACATTCCATGAAGATAAATATGCACAACTTCAAGGATCTGAATTTGAATATGCAAAAGGCATTATTGATGAGTGCTATAAGTACAGAGGAAAAGTTGTATTTCTATATCACTCCGGATTCATTATTCACAGATGGCATAAGATTTATTCAAAGTTTTTGGAATATGCTTTAAATAAAGAAGGACATGGTTAGATTTTTACAAATAAATTATGGTAAATAACCAAAAGATAAAATTCTCTATACTAGATCTAAAGACTGCATCTAAAGATAAAAGTTCTAAATTTTTATTTGACTCTCTATTATCTAGTGACGCTTGTATCTTGGGGTCAATTGTAGAGGAGTCTTACAATTTACCTGTTAGAATTATTGTATCTTATAATGAAAATGATGATATTGTAGGTTATTTATGGGTGTATCAGACTGGAGAATCAGGGTCAAAATTAAATTTTTATTCTTTCAGAAATGGCTTATCTGTATTTAATTGTGAATATAAAGATTTTACACAGGGGCTGTGTAATTTTTGTAGCGTATCTAATATAAGGCTCAATGGGATTTATATACAGTCTAATAAATGTGAAATTATTAGTAGTGAGAATATCTTTTCTGACAAGAAAAATATTACATTACCACTAAATAAAAATATTGATCAGTGCTGGAAAGATCTGCCAAAGAAAACAAGAAATATGGTTAGAAAGGGTAAAAAATCTGATATTAAGTTATCAAACAATAAAAGTCATTTATTTGATTTCTATAAAATATATTCAGCCAATATGTTAAACAAGAGAGTAGTTCCCCATTCACTTGAGTTTTTTGAAAAAATGATGGAAGGTTTTGGTGACAAAATTGATTTAATAACAGCAATATACCGCAATAAAGTAATTGGCGGAATTATTGTGCAATATGGAGAGAGTGTAGCTTCATACCCGTTCCATTCTAGTATTGTAAGTTTTAATTATTTAGCCCCCAATCATTTGTTAGTGTGGTCTATGATAGAAAAATGTGTAAACAGAGGGCTGACCTGTATAGATATGGGGGAGGGTTCGGTTGGTAGTGGTGTATATAGCTTTAAGAAAAGTTTTGGTGGAGATGTTAGAGTGGTCAACAAAATATGTTTAGAAAACTCTAAAAAATTAAATGTAGAAAAAAATAAAAGAGTTAGAAAGGCATTGAGTTTAATTTATTATAATTTGTTGAAATATATTCCGGTGCGTACTAGATCTGTTATTGTCGGCCGTAAAAAACGAAAAATTAATTTAGGTATCTAATTGCGATGAAAATATACAAACATCGTCCAAACCTAGTATTTGACCACCCTCCATTAACCCAGAAAAAATTAATAAAACTGTTTCAAGATGAAAATATTAACAAACTTTCATCTGGAAAAGCATGCATTATCCGTATATTGGATCTTTGGGGAATTAAAGGAAAGAATATAATTGTCCCTTACTATATTTGTAGTGATGTGGTTTCTGCCATTGAGTACAGTGGAAATTCTGTTATCTATTGTGATATTGATATTGAAGATATGAATATATCTTTTAATAGCGTGCACGATATATGCAAAAAAAATAAGATATCAGTTGTATTAGCTCCGTCTCTATATGGAAATAGTGCAAATCTATCAAAGTTGAGTAGTTTCTGTAAGAGTAAAAAAATTAAATTATTGAATGATTGTGCTCAATCATGCGGTGCAACTTTGCACAATAAGTCGTTGCTTATGTATGGAGATGCAGCTTTTATTTCAGTTTCTATTGGTAAGCCTTTATCTGGTTTTGCAGGAGCATATATGTCCATAAAAGGCAAGAAATTAAATCAGAAAGATTTTACTAATACCTCGAATATATATTACTTATTAATAACATGCTCGTATATTTTTAGTCGAGTTTTAATTGAATGGAAAGCATTTAGAATTATTGGCAAGTTTTTCTCGAAGTTGAGTGGGTTGTGGGTAAATTATGCGCATATATCTGTATATGATATGTATATCCCTATATGGGTTAATTGGTATAACATGAAACTTATTGCAGCACAACTTGATCTGGCGTTTCAATTCAGGCAGGATTTTATAGATTTGATTATAGATACAAAAGACTACAGGGTAATCAGAAGTATTAGAGGAAAGCCAGTAGGTTTCAGACTAATTCTACTCTTTTTTGAAAAAGAGACATGTAGAAGATTTTCAACTTATTTAATGAATAATGAAATATACTATTCTAATGGATATAATATTCACTCTTTTCAATTTGATTCAGCACGCATAATCGATGAAAGAATTATAGATCTCCCTATTGATCACAATAAAAAGAAAAGAAAATATTTAAAAGATGTTTTGGATAGATATGGTTAGTTTAATATATATCCATAATTTAGAAGAATGATTATTCAATTAGATACTTCACTTCTGTTCTGGAAGTCTTTTCTTGATTCTGAAGGATTTTGTTCATCCGAGATGGATACTGCCAAAGATTTTGATGTTATTTTTTTGCGTAATTTAAAGTCAGATAGTGCCTCAAGTATTTTCTCTCATTCTCAAACACAGAAACGCGTTGTGATAACATCAAAGGAAAATTTTGACTCAATTAGTGGTAGATATGAAAATACAGATGTAATTAGTACTAATTTTTCATGTAAGAATTATTCTATTACTGATAGTTCACAGACTATTGATATTAGAATTCTTAGAGAGGGAAGTGTATCTTATATTTTTTATGATAAAAATCTTGAATTTTCTTTTTCTGATTCAAGACAGTCAGTGAAAAGAATATCTCTTAATCATTCAGGAAGTAAGTGGTGCAGTGAAACACTTTGCTACACTGACAAAAGAAATGTTAAAAAGTATATGAAGAAAATATTGAGATTATCTTCTATTGAATTGAATAAGCCACTTATTTATTTATGGAAGTATCCTGAATCATATAAAAATATATTTAATCTTCGTATAGATGTTGATCCTGATAGAAACGTAAAAGAATCAATTGCTTTATTGAGAATTAATAATACAACTCATCAGAGCTATGACTATATGGATAGAATAACAATGGCACTGAATTATTATAGGAGAAGTCCAGACTATAAAAGTTTTTCAGAATCATTTTTAGGTGGATTTGATATTGCAAATCATAATTTTTTTCACTGTCATTTTCCAGATAAATTTCATTCTAAAAAAAATATACATTATTCTTTTGAATTATTAAAACAAACTTTTGGTAAAGTTTACGGTTTTATTTCTCCAGAGTATTTTTGGTATAACAGTTTAGCTAAAATCATTGAGAAATATAAATATAAGTACGCATCCTCTTTGGGTTTTGATTATTCTAATTATCCGTATAAACCTGTAATATCAAACAAGATTAGAAATTATTTTGAAATCCCTTCACAGCCTTTAGTTTATGGTAAGTTTCAGCAGTACTATGGCCATGATCATGAAAAAATTGTTTCTTCTTATCAAAAAATGATTCATGCTTTATTAAGTCAGTCGGATGAGCCTTGTTTAGTATATGAACACCCCGCAATATTGGGTCAATATCCAGAAATTCTTAATACTATATTAGAATGCGGCGACAATCCAGAGGTACTACCAATTACACTGACTGAGCTTTACCAATGGGTTAAATTTAGAAATACCGTTCTTAACGGTCTATCCCTTATGTCGTTAGATGGGGTAAGAATTAATAAAAATTCAAACCTTGATATAAAAGATACAAATAGAGTTTCTGTTGCAATTGAATTTCCACTCAATGACACAATAAAATTTTTTTCATTGAAAGATTTATTAAAAGGAGAGGTTGATTTAAATAATCCTTTGAATGAATTTTCTATTGCTAAAGATAGTTCTTTATTTGGAAGTACTTTAAGTTATGATGAAGAAAAAATTATTGATATATTTACTTCACGTAGACATCTCATTAAGATTTATAATTCATATTTTTTGTTTTATAAACACAAATTAAAAAAGATATTATTAAATATATAGGTTATAAAATTTTCAGATATGAAATACAAAAAAATACAGGTCGCATTAGTTGGTTGTGGAAGAATTTCAGAAAAACACTTTGACTCAATAAGAACGCATAATGATAGTTTGGAGTTGATTGCCATATGTGACAACAATCCTGCTGTTCTGGAAAATCATAAGTCCAAGCTTAATGTCGATGGTTATGATTCTTTGGATGAAATGCTAAGCTTAAATAAAATTGATTTATTGATTTTATGCACTCCAAGCGGCCTCCATTCAGATCAAACAGTTCTCGCCGCAAAATATGGTGTGAATGTTATAACAGAAAAACCTATGGCTACTAGATGGCAAGATGGCCTTCGTATGGTGAGAGCATGTGATGAGGCTAGGGTGCGTTTATTTGTGGTAAAACAAAATCGCAGAAACACTACATTGCAAATACTTAAAAAAGCGATAGATCAAAAACGATTTGGACGTATTCATTTGGTGCATATTAATGTATTCTGGACCAGGCCCCAAGAGTATTATGATTCAGCAAAATGGCGTGGAACTTGGGAGTTGGATGGCGGGGCATTTATGAACCAAGCGAGTCATTATATTGATTTAATTGATTGGCTTATTGGTTCAGTGGACAGCATACAGGCAATGACAGCAACGCAAGCACGAGATATCGAGGTTGAAGATACTGGAGTAATGAATATTCGTTGGCGTAGTGGAGCCTTAGGCTCCATGAGTGTTACTATGCTCACATACCCTAAAAATTATGAAGGTTCCATAACTATTATTGGAGAAAAAGGGACGGTGCGTATTGGAGGGGTTGCAGTAAATGAGATTGAAAAGTGGGAGTTTGAAGATAAGATGGATTACGATGATCAAATCCATGAAGCTAGTTATGAGACGACTTCAGTATATGGTTTTGGTCATCCACTTTATTATAAAAATGTGATTGATGTCATGAGGGGTAAATCTGAACCAGAAACTGATGGTCGGGAGGGGTTAAAGTCCTTAGAGGTATTAATTGCTACATATCTTTCTGCTAGAGATGGGAAAACAATATCACTTCCTCTTGAGTACTAAAAAAATACTTATGCAACATAAAACAGCAATTATTGATAACGGGGCGGTTATTGGGTTAAACACAAAAGTCTGGCATTGGACTCATATTTGTAGTGGCGCAATAATTGGAGAAAATTGCTCATTAGGCCAGAATGTTTTTATTGGCAATAGGGTGAAAATAGGAAATAATGTAAAAATTCAAAACAATGTTTCTGTATATGACAACGTCACACTAGAAGACGATGTTTTTTGTGGCCCTAGTATGGTCTTTACTAATGTATATAATCCACGTGCTACTATTTATCGCAAGAATGAATATCGTGATACGCTGGTGGAAAAAGGTGCAACTTTAGGAGCTAATTGCACTATTGTATGCGGAGTTGTAATTGGTAAGTATTCTTTTGTTGGAGCAGGATCTGTAGTGACAAAAGATGTAAAAGATTATGCTTTAGTCGTAGGTGTACCTGCAGTGCAAATTGGCTGGATGAGTGAATTTGGTGAAAGGATTGATCTGCCTATTGATGGACATGGGGTGTATGTATGTAAAAACACCGAAGATCAATATCAGGTATTAAACGGTATTTGTAGGAAAATTTAGTTTTGAAAATATTAACAGTTATTGGTGCTCGCCCACAATTCGTCAAGGCTGCGACCGTATCACGTCTACTATGTGATAATAAATATAGTGAAATAGATGAGGTAATGGTGCACACTGGGCAACATTACGATCATAACATGTCCAAAATTTTTTTTAATGAGCTCAATATACCTGCTCCAAAATATAATCTCGGTGTTGGCAGTGGCAATCATGGTCAACAGACCGGAGAGATTATGTCTAGCTTAGAGAAAATAGTGGATACAGAAAATCCTGACTGGATATTGGTTTATGGTGATACAAATTCAACACTTGCAGCAACTTTGGTTGCAGCAAAGAAACCGTGTCGTTTGGCGCATGTAGAGTCTGGTTTGCGTTCTTATAGGTGGGGAATGCCAGAAGAAGTAAACCGCATCGTAACAGACAGATTATCAGATTTACTATTTTGTCCAACTACTGCGGCACAAAAAAATCTTGTATCTGAAGGCTGCAATAAGAGCGTGATTATTGCTGGCGATGTTATGTATGATAGTTTTTTGTATTACAATAATATTACAGATCATGATGCCATCTTGCAAAAATATGATTTATCAGAAAGGAATTATTTGATAGTCACGATACATCGTGCAGAAAATACTGATGACAAGAAGAGTTTAAGCAATATTATTTCAGCATTACGATATATTGCTAGAAAAGTTGAAGTGGTGTTTCCTATGCACCCAAGAACTAAAAAAATGGTTAATGAGTTCTCTCTATCTCTTGAAGGCATAAAAGTAATTGATCCTGTACCCTATTTAACCATGATTACTCTTCTTTCAAACGCCAAAGTAGTGGTGACTGACAGTGGAGGATTGCAGAAAGAGGCATATTTTGCAAAGAAAATATGCTTGACAATTAGAGATGAAACAGAATGGATTGAGACATTAGAAAATGGATGGAATCATTTAGTTTCAACATGTGATGAATTTGATATTGTGGATAATTTGAATAAGGCTTTAGAAATAGATAATTCAAACTTTAAATATAAACACTATTACGGCTCAGGCAATGCTGCAAGTATAATTATTGATGCATTGATAAGCCCTGTATGAAAGTTTTATATGTAACGCGATTATTTTCGGGCTTGGAAACTAGTTTTGATAGTGGAGTATGGGCGCCAACAGGTGTGCCAACTATATACAAGCTCATTGAGGAATTAGATAGAAAGCATAAAACTAGATTCATATTTTCTGTTAAAGATAGCGGTGTTGGATATTTCTCATCATGGGATAAGAAAAAAGATTACACTTCTAACGTGTTAGGCCTTAGTCATTCAGTAAAAATTCTAACAGGTATTGGATTTTTTCCATCATGGTTAAATAGAAAAATTGCAATGGTTTTTCGTGATATTCGCCAAACACTGATTATTATTCGAGAAGTTGTTAGGTTTAAACCTGATGTTATCTATTGCGACCATGCCAGTATTATTACCGCAGCAATTTTAGCTCGCTATCAATACCGTATACCTGTGGTTTTCCGTGCTATGGGAGTTTATCCTTTTATGCGAGAAGCATTAACACCCGTTAATACTGTTCATAGAATTTATAAGTGGGCATATAACTCCCCTTTTTCTCTTGTTATTTGCACACAGGATGGGAGTGGTGTTGAGCTATGGTTAGATAATGCATTAGGTGTTGGAGTAAAGAGCAAAGTATTACTTAATGGTGTTGACAAGATTACCACTACTAGAATTTTAGATAAGAAACTGAAGCTTATTTCAAAAAAGAATAATGTTATTCTTTTTGTGGGAAAATTAGAAAAATATAAAGGCTGTTATGAGTTTATAGAGTCTATATTGTTGTTGCTCAAGAGAAAAAACACCAAAGTTCATGCATTAGTTATTGGTATAGGAAGTGAGCAAAAACAGTTAACCAAGTTAGTAGAAAAAGCTGAACGTATAGATAACTTTACTTTTATTGACAGACTGTCGCATGACCAGATTTTGGCGGCCCATAAACTTGGTGATATTTATGTTTCTATGAATCATCTTGGAAATCTGAGTAACGCAAATCTTGAGGCTATTCAATCAGATGATTGCATGGTCATTCCTCGTCCTCAGCCGGATATTGGTGTTGATGTTGAGACAAATAATTTATTACTTGGAGCGGTTGTAAATGTTCCTATCAACAACCCAAAAAAATTATCTGATTCACTTTATGATCTCATCCACCATAAGGAAAAAAGATTAATAATGTCTAAAGAAATCAGTATAAAAAAACAAAGTTTTTTATGGTCATGGGATGAGAGAATAAGTGCAGAAATGTCCTTGCTTGAAAATCTTGTGCTGGGCTCTGTAGAATAATATTCGTTCTATTTTAAGGTGAAACTGTAATGTTAAAAATTAAATTTATAATCATTAAGGCCATAGGTAGGTTTAAAAAAATGGGTCTAGATAACTTTAGAGGCATAATATCATGATAATATGCCTCTATGACAGTAAAAAACAAGTATGTAAAACATGCCCATATTTCTGAGGCTAAATTTAGACAAATAATTTTGTTGT
>Ga0233428_1004427_pt1 | contig 10953 bp, 11 predicted proteins | sample SI_118_April2016_4_FD_179890 | JGI IMG/M metagenome (GOLD analysis project Ga0233428, IMG submission 179890) | Seawater microbial communities from Saanich Inlet, British Columbia, Canada - SI_118_April2016_120_MG | ecosystem: Environmental > Aquatic > Marine > Inlet | place: Canada: British... | reverse complement strand
AGCTATACTCACATTAGAATGAATCTTGAAGATCGTGAAGCGATGGCCAAGCTGTTTAAAGATCAACAATTTGACGCAGCCGTAAATTTAGCTGCGCAAGCAGGTGTTAGATATTCTATTGAAAATCCACTTGCCTACATTGATACCAACCTAGTAGGCTTTGCACATATATTAGAAGGTTGTAGGCATAACAAGGTGGGACACCTTGTGTATGCCTCATCAAGCTCTACTTATGGGCTTAACACCAAGCAACCATTCTCAACCCATGATGCAGTTAATCATCCAGTAAGCCTGTATGCAGCCACTAAGAAAGCTAATGAGCTAATGGCACATACTTACTCCCACCTCTATGATCTACCAACAACAGGCTTAAGGTTTTTTACAGTGTATGGCCCATATGATAGACCAGACATGGCACTACAAAAGTTCACTAGAGCAATTATGAATGATGAGCCTATTACGGTGTTTAACTACGGTAAACACCGTAGAGACTTTACCTACATTGATGATATCGTAGAAGGCATTATTAGAATACTAGATAGGCCTGCAACACCTAACCCAGATTGGAATAGTGATAACCCAGATCCTGCAACGAGCAGTGCCCCGTACAGGGTTTATAATATTGGTAACAACAATCCAGTGGAGCTTATGGATTACATTGAAGCATTGGAATCCTCGTTAGGTAAAAAAGCAGAAAAAGAACTACTACCTCTGCAACCTGGAGATGTACCAGATACTTATGCAGATGTAGATGATCTTGTTGAGCAGTTTGGCTATAAGCCAAGTATGAGTGTTAAGCAGGGTGTGGAGAATTTTGCGGCTTGGTATAAGCAGTATAATAATCTTTAGTTTTTAATTACTTCAGCTACCTGTTTAATTGAGTCAAGAATAAACTTGGCTTTTGAATTTTTTTCATCAATTTGATGACCGCTTTTGACTAGCAGTGTATTTTGAATGCCTGCCGCATTGGCGGCCATAATATCAGCCTCCTTATCACCAATCATCCAAGATTTTTCCATGTTAACGCTGTGTTTATCGTTAGCCTGATTAAACATGCCTGGTTTGGGTTTTCTACAGTCGCAATTTGATTCTGGACTATGCGGGCAAAAGAAAACATCCAAAATGTTGATACCTTGATTTTTAAATTGATTTAGCATCCAGTTGTTAACAACATGAAAAGCATCTTCATCATAATATCCACGACCAATGCCAGACTGATTAGTTACAATAATAATTTGGTAATCTAGTAATTGGAAATAGAGGCACGCCTCAAACACGCCATTAATAAATTCAAAGTCTTGTATCTTGTGTAGATACCCGACCTCCTTATTAATCACGCCATCTCGATCTAGAAAAATTGTTTTTATAGTCATAATAAAGAATACGTATAATCGGTTTAAATTGTTATGTTTTATTTTAAATGCACAACCAGCTCTCTGTCGTCATAATTAGTAAAAATGAAGAAAAATTTATAGCAGATGCTGTGAAATCAGCATTATTTGCTGACGAGGTGCTGGTTTTAGACAGTGGATCAACAGATAGTACTTGTGCAGTTGCTCAGCAGCTCGGGGCTAAAGTATTGCATCAAGACTGGCTCGGCTTCGGCGCTCAGAAAAATAAAGCTGTTAATCTAGCGAAGAATAATTGGGTGTTTGTTCTAGATTCTGATGAAAGGATTACACCCGAATTGCAATCAGAAATTTTAAGCACACTTCAAGAGCCTACAGCAGATGGCTATCATACTGCTAGACTCAATAATTTCTTTGGAAAGGATATTCGATATTGTGGCCTCTATCCAGACTACAGTATCCGTCTTTTTAATAGGCAAAAAGGAAAATTTAACGATGTTACAGTGCATGAGAGTGTGCAGATTCTAGGTGCAACTGCAAAGTTAAAAAATCACATGCTCCATTTGGCATTTAATACGGTTAGTGAGTTTACCGATAAGCAAAGAAAATACGCCGAATTGAGTCAAAAAAAGAAAAATTTAATCAAAGCTTTTTTTTCACCAATTTGGACTTTTTTAAAAATTTATATATTCAGACTAGGGTTTGTTGAGGGTTGGCGTGGATTTGTTATCGCTAAGGTTTACGCACAATACACCTTTTGGAAGTATTGCAAATGAAAATACTAATTTTAAAAGTTCAAACCATTGGTGATACACTATTAACAACCCCATTAATATCTAATTTGTATCGTTATTATGATAATCCAGCCATCGATATAATGGTGAACGAGGGCACACAACAAATGTTGGATGCAAACGACAAGGTTGATCAAATCATCGAGTACAAAAGAGAGTCGCAACGGAGTCTGTCTAATTGGCAAAGGTTTATTAATAATATTGTTTTATTAAAGCGCATTAGGAATGAGAAATATGACTTGGTGATTGATTTGGATGAGGGGGATCGTGGCGCATTGGTTGTATTAGTTAGCGGCGCGCGAATCAGACTAGGTAGTTCAAATATTTCCAGCAAGTTATTAAGAGGTTTTTACACGCACCTACTGCCAAAAAGAGGCGTCCGACATACGGTTGATATTAATTTAGATCCGCTTAGAGCTCTTAATATTCCAATTTATGATAAACAGGTTGAGATGTGTTGGAATAAGGAAGATGAGAGGTTTGCATTGGAAAAATTATCCAATATTGGTGATTTTATTCACTTACACCCCTTTTCCAAAGGCTGGTTTAAGGATATAGATATTCAAACCACTGCTCAGATTATTGATTATTGTGAGCAAGAATTAAATGTTAAAGTAGTAATTACTGCTGCACCTATTAAAAGTGAGATGGACAAATTAAAGGATATCTTGGGGTTTTGCCAATCTAGTCCAACGAATTTGGGAGGTAAGTTGTCTTTAAAGCAAACAGCTGCGCTCAACAATAAGGCAAAATTGTTCATTGGTGTAGACACAGCAATTATGCATATCAGCACAGCTAATAATACCCCTACATTGGCATTTTTTGGACCGACCGCTCCGGATACTTGGGGCCCTTGGGAGAATGATCTGGAGCAATCTAATTATCATAGAAATGGCGGTCTACAAGTGAATGGCAAGCACCGCATTCTTTCTGATGCAAGAACATGTCTGCCATGTAATAATGAAGGCTGTAACAATAGTCAGGTTAGCGATTGTTTAATAGGATTAGATATTGATTTTATTAAGAAAAATATTAACGAGATGGTAGTCCAGTGAAGATCTTAATCTTAAAATTTCGTAATATTGGTGATGTGTTGTTAATTACCCCACTGTTGAGCAATTTAAGGCAATATTATCCGAAATCACAAATAGATGTTGCTGTTAATAAAGGCACTGAGCCAATGGTTAGCCTGAATCCAAATATAAATAAATTGATTATTTATGATAGAGATTATATTAAATCCCTGCCTGCAATTAAAAGAATTTTGAAAGAAATTCAATTTTCTTTTTCATTTAGAAAAGAACGTTATGATATGGTGATTAATTTAACCGAAGGTGATCGTGGTGCGCAAATTGCATTAGTATCTGGTGCACCTATTCGAATTGGCCATCTTAATAATAATCGAATATTCAAGAGTGCATTTACGTATTATTTACTAAAGCAAGACTTTAGGCATACGCTTGAAACTAATTTGGATCCACTGCGAGTTCTAGATATTCCTATTAACAATAAAAAGGTGGAAATCTTTTGGGATAAGAGTGATGAGTATTTTACGGATGATAAATTATCTAAAATTAAGCAATTTATCCATATTCATCCAGTATCACGTTGGCTGTTCAAGTGTATTGCTGATCAAACTATGGCACAAATCATTGATTATTGTGAGACAGAGTTAAATACAAAAGTTATTATCACTGCTGCGCCCGTACAGGCAGAGCTTGACAAGATTAATAGCATTTTAAGTTTATGCAAATCCAATCCAATTAATCTATCGGGTGAGCTATCTTTAAAACAAACTGCGGCACTCAATAAAAAGGCCAAACTGTTTATCGGTGTAGATACGGCAATTATGCACATGAGCGCAGCGAACGATACACCAGTTTTTGCATTTTTTGGTCCGAGCGGTACCGATCATTGGGGTCCTTGGGATAATGACATGGTAGAATCTACCTATACAAGAAGAAATGGTTTTCAAGTTATGGGCAAACATAGGGTTTTTGCTGAAAGTAGGGGGTGCCAGCCTTGTGGACAAGATGGATGCAACGGCTCCAAAATAAGTGACTGCCTAATGTCCTTGGATGTGGCTATAATTAAAAAAACAATCAACAAGATGCTTGTTAATCAATATAATTCTACGTAGTAAAAGTACAGCACTTAATTTTTGAGTTTTAACTATTTTTTAAACAGATTGAAATTATGAAGGATAAATTAAATAAATATGCCCAGAATGTTACTTCACAGCATGGTGAAGATGGGATTTTAGACTACATTATCAAGAGCCTTGAAGGTAAGATTAATACAGTATGTTGTGAATTTGGAGCGTGGGATGGAATTTTTGCATCTAATTGTTATAACTTGTGGCACAATAAAAACTGGAAGACATTACTAATTGAAGGAGATTCTGAAAAATATCAAGATTTGATTTCCAATACAAGTAAGCTTGATTTTGTAAGTACAGAATGTTGTTTAGTTAAGTCTAAAGGGGTAGACAGTCTAGATAATATATTAAAAAGACACAATTTCCCGAGTAACCTGGGAGTTCTTTCAATAGACATAGATTCATTTGATTTCCATGTTTGGAAAAGGTTAAAAATTTCCAAACCCCAAATTGTTATTATTGAGCATAATTTATTCATTCCTCCATATATAGAATATCATGACCCCGAAGATGAGACGTACCTTAGATGTTCTGCCAAATCTCTAGAAAAACTTGGAAAAGAAAAAGGATATAAGTTAATTTGCTGTACTTTATCCAACTGTATTTTTATTAGGGGTGATTTATTTGATAGTAATAAGTTCCCCGACTATCCGGTAGAATATTTGTTCGATTATAGTGCAATTCAGTCTCAAATTTTAATGACTGGAGTTGGGGATAATAGGTATCCAGTCCTTTCTAAGAAAATATCTAATAGTAGAAAGCAACTGTATAAGTTCTATTATAAAGTTCAATCAATGTATAAATCCAATGTTAGATACACTCCCCCATCAGAAAATATTAAAAATAATTTAAAAAAATTTGGTTTAGATGCATAATGTCTAATTCTCTTTGGAGCTTCTTTGAATAAAAAAATAAAAATACTACACACAGAATGGTCTGATGGATGGGGAGGTCAGGAGATTCGTATTCTTGCTGAAAGTAAAGCTTTTATATTAAAGGGTTATGGTGTATTTATTGCAGCACAACCTGATAGCGAGCTCTTTAAAAGATCAAACCAAGAAAAAATCCCTACTTTTAGTATAAAAATGAATAAAGGAATAAATATTATTTCCATTATTAAATTTATTAAATTTATTAAAAAAAATCATATAGATATCGTACATACGCACAGTTCTGTAGATTCTCGTACTGCTGGAATTGCTGCTAAGATTGCAGGAGTAAAAGTAGTCAGAAGTCGACATATCAGTATTCCAATTAGCAAAAGCTATTTAACTTGGTGGCAATATATGAGGCTCGCAGACCGTGTGATTGCATCTGGCCGAGATATTCGAAATACCATGATTCAAGATAATAAAATGCTATCTGAGCAGATAGCATCCGCTCCAGCTGGCGTTAGTACGGAGCAGTTTTCCATTAATAGACAATTAGAGGATATTCGACCAAATTATAATTTAGATCATTCTCATTTTGTAGTTGGTATTGTTTCAGTATTAAGATCTTGGAAAGGGCACCAATATCTAATTGAAGCAATTAAGAGTTTGACAAAATCTATTCCAAATATTCGATTGATTATCGTTGGAGATGGCCCGCAAAAGCAAAATATTGAAAAATTAATCCAAGAGTTAGACATGAAGGAATATATTATATTGGCGGGTCATCAGACTGACCCCGCTTCTTTTTATCAGGCAATGGATGTAATGGTGCTCCCTTCATATGCTGGCGAAGCGACATCACAAGTACTACCGCAAGCAATGTTGATGGGAAAGCCTGTGATTTCAACCAATACTGGAGGTCTGTCAGAAGTTGTAATACATAATCAAACAGGCTTAATTGTCCCAATCAAAAATAGTAAAGCAATTGTAAAAGCTATTCAGTTATTGTTTAACGATAGTGGTTTACGCATCAAGCTTGCTGACCAAGGTAGGGCGCATGCAATCAAAAATTTTACTTTTGAAAAGATGATTGAGACGACAGAGCAAGTGTATTTAGATGTCCTTAACTTGAAAATTTTATGAAAATTTCTAACCTGGTATCTTGTTCTGTTTTAAGGCTAAGGGCAGGAGTTCAAATTGAACAGTATCTAGGAGGAGGTCTTACTTTTTTAATTACTAGAGATGGAGATAGCATGCAAAAAGAAGATATTAATGTATATGGCCATATAGAAAAATGAGTGAATTGGGATTAATAGTAATATGGCCAAACTACCTACAGCATATTGACGTTATTACCAGTAAATTAGGGTGTCAATTCACAATTATTGAGCATTACGATATTGAGTGGAATAAAAAAACTCTTTATCAAAATTTTTATCGTTTTTATGGTGACAGGCTATCAACCAAATCTATCAAAGAAAAGGCTGTTGATAGTTCAGAATTTAGGTTGATTATTTTTGAAGATTTCAATCCTAGGTATGTTTTTAGATCGACAGCTAGAGGTGTCGAAAAGGTAAATGCAAATTTTTTTGATTTAAAGAAGTTTTTTAGAAAAAAATTTCACACTAGGTTTGGCATTCATGGCAGTAATGATGAGGTTGAAACCAATAGAGATCTTAGCCTATTATTAGGGCTCAACGTAGAAGATTATAGGATTCAGTATCAAGCCCTCCCTCCTGCAGGAGTGACTAAAATTCATAGGGATGTGACAGGTATTGATGGATGGGATTCATTAGAAAGTTTTTTCTATTTTATGAATGCCATAGAGTCTTATGTATTGCTGAGTAATTTTAATGATTTTATTCCAAATTTACCATCAGGCAATGATATCGATATTTTAGTATTAAATCGAAAGAAATTTGCATTATTTGCGAATGCAGTTAAAGTTTCAAAAGGTACAGAGCGTTCGAATTATCAAATTGTTGTTAATGGTCAAATAGTTGAACTTGATTTAAGGTATGTTGGCGATAATTATTCCGACATTCACTGGCAGAGAGACTGTATGAATACGAGACAACTCCATTCACAAGGATTCTATGTGCTGAGTGAGGAGAATCAAAAATTTTTGTTACTTTATCATGCGCTTATTCACAAAGTAGAGATGCCAAAAAAGTATCAAAAATTTTTTATAAATTCAAAAGATAGGCTTAAGATTGAGTTATATGAGTTTATGTATAATAATTCTTACCATATGGTTGAACCAAAAGACATAACACTATTTTTTAATAAAAAAAATGGCGGAGATATTAAATTTAGCAGACCAAGAAGGCTAAGAAATAAAAAAAGTATTATTGGTTTTTTAAAGATAATATTTTTTAGGTTGAATAATTTAGTCCATTTTAGAAGGGGGCCTGATTAGTGTCATTAAGCCTAAACACTGTCATTCGAGAGGATGAAATTTTTATTAAAACCTACGGCCCAAAGACACCCTTATGGCGATATTACATAAGATGCATATTAGACTTAATTGGAGTCAAACAGCCCGTTGAATATTACAATAAATATAAAAGATTGAAATTCGAATGTCAGACGCTTAGGTTGTGGAGCGGTTACGGCTTAAATGTTCCAAGCATAATTTTACAGAAAGATACAGCATTATATTTATCTGTTATTAAAGGCCAAACTCTATCCAATATTTTTTCAGAATTTATTGATTTTGATATAGTTATTAAGTTATTTATTGATTTAAATTATAGGCATATATTGGCCTTTAAGTACAATGAACCAAGACTGTGTCATATTGATGCTAATCTCAGAAACATTATGTATTGTAATCACAAAATATTCCATATAGATTTTGAAATGGGGAGAGAATACGAAACTGTCAATTTATGGGCCCAAAGAGAGGTGTCAAAACTATTAATTTCATTATTGAGATATGCTCATAGTGAATACAGAGACAAAGTTCTAGATTTATTTTTTGAGCAATATGAGTTTAAAGATGTTGTTACTTTGTTGATTGCCAGCAAGATAAAATCATCTAACAACACGAGAAAAAACAATCAAAACTCTTTATACAATTTAGTATTAGATTTACAAATGCGCATGGATAAAGCGAATGAAAATTGATATTATTAGAAGTTTTTTTAGATATTACCTAAAAAATAAAACCATGTCTAGGGATGGGATTGATATAAATAAGATTAGTAATATTCTTATAATGTCAAACACTGCAATAGGCGATAGTTTGTTTTCGACGCCTGTAATCAAGCTAATTAAAGAGCACTATCCGGATAAAAATATTATCGCACTATTAAATCCCGACAGCTACAAGTTATTTGAGACTAATCCATATATAGATGTAATTGTTACTTATCGTGGTAAATGGCGTAATTTTTTTCAAACCGCACTAAAGCTTAGAAAAAATAAAATCGACTTAGTATTCATTTTTTATTCAAACGAGCCTCAAGCTACTCCCTTAGCATTTTTATCGGGTAGTAGGTATATTATTAAAATACCGAACCAAGGTAATGAATTTAATTTTTTACATTATAACAAACCCATTTCAAGAAGTACTGATAGTCATACTATTCTTGCTAGACTAAAACAATTAGAATATATTGGGATTGATGACAAAAGTTTTCAAATGGAATTGTTTCCAAACAGCTCATGGTATGAGCCAATAAGGCAAATTTTAGATAAAAAACATAGGTATATAGGAATTCAAATCGGGGCGTCAACGGTTAGTAGAATGTGGTTTAATGATAGATGGGCGTCATTGGTTAAAAAAATACTCAAATATGATGAAGATATTAAGATTGTTCTTACCGGGTCACCCCAAGAGCGCCACCTAACAGGTGCACTTGAGCTGAGTGTCAATAGTAAAAGAGTCTTAAATCTTGCAGGTAAATTTGATATATGCAGTGCGGCAGCACTGATTGGAAGTTTTGATTTACTGATTACGCCAGACACAGGTCCGCTGCATATTGCAGCAGCAATGGGAAAGCCAACAATTGCAATATCTGTAGCTGGCTCTGCATCAAATTCAAATCCTATTGATTTTATTATTCCCCATATATTCATACAAAAACCTAAAACCTGTAGACCATGTATTGATAAAAAATGCAAAGACCAGAAGTGTATGTTACAAATATCAGTAGATGAAGTTTTCGATAGTATTGTTGACTTAAAGATTATGTCTCCCTTACGAAGAGTGCACAATCATTGGTAAGTTCAATAGGCGTATAATGATGAAAATCTCATAGTTTGATTAATGACATCCAGCCAAGAGAGTTATTTAAAACTATTTAAAAAAAAGATCTTGTTTTTACAGTTATTAAAATGGAGGGCTCATAATGAATATTTTGAGTAAGAATGACTATTAAATATGTAGTTTTATTTAGAGCCTGTGACAAGGTTGAATTCTCCCATAAATCTAAAAGACCTTTTGGTATGAAGAAAATCGAGGTAATAAAAGTATCTTTTTATAGCATATATCAATCGCTACAGGGCAATCAATATCAGTTTACGATTATTGGTGATGATTTATCACAAGAGTTACTTGATTTCTTTAGGGGTTTTGATGATGTGATTGTCGACAATACCAGGCTTGGAAGTGCTGCTAAATCTTTACAGAGGCAAATCGAAATATCGCTAAATATTCCTGATAATGAATGGGTGTATATGTGCGAGGATGACTATTTACACACACCATATGCTTTTAAATATATTTCTGAGTTTATTGAAAACAAAGAAGCATATTTACAAACATCTGGTAAGAATAAAAACTATATGAATAGACTAATTGGTGATTTATCTGATATTCCTTTAATTATCCATACGCCCGATTATCCCGATCGCTATAATCCATCTTGGAAGCGATTATCTTTTATATTTATGTCTAAGTATTGCCATTGGCGACAGATTAGCAATACAACACACACTTTTTTGTTGCAATCTAGCACCATTAAGAAATTTGAAAAATATATCAAAGCCTCGGCAGTGGGCCCAAGTGACTCAAAATTAAGTGAAAAGGTCTATGGGCGCTTTATTTTTAAAAATAAAGCACTTTGTGTTTCGCCAATTCATGGCTTGTCTACGCATATGACAGAGGGTGTAATGACTCCATTGGTTGATTGGGAAAAAATCTGCCAAAATAATGTTGACCAAATGAAAGAAAAAGGAATTTGGAGTGATTAATTATTTTTTGCGTTTTAAAACTAAAGATATTGATGATAAGGCGCTTGAACTAGAGAGTATTCAGCAAGCAAAGAAGATCTTGTTCTCATTGTTTACTCGTTATGGCGATACCATTATTGACTTGGCAATTATCCAAGAGTTTATAAAAAAATACCCGTATAAAAACTACTTAGTTTTATGCCCCAAGCAAATGAAGCCATATGTAAATGAGCTATTGCCAGGTATTAAGTGTATTGCAATTAATAAACGTAACTTATTTGATATGCTTAAAGTAAATTTAAAGCTTAAAAAGTGGAGACCTGATGTCGGCTTTAATCCTTGGTCTAATGGTCTGGATAGTTGTTATTTTTTAACATATTGTAAAAAATATCTTTGCTATAAAGATTTTGATCGACCCGATGTTATTAATCATTATCAGGTGGTCAGGCGATATTTACAACTTCCAGAGCAAGAATGGAGGATTGATGAACTTGTTTTAAAACAAGATTATAAAAAAATATTGGTTTGCCCGCAATCGACTGATTTAAGCAGAGCAATATCCGGTGTAAAACTTGATAAGCTAATATTTGATCTTAATGATA
>Ga0233428_1004413_pt1 | contig 10974 bp, 12 predicted proteins | sample SI_118_April2016_4_FD_179890 | JGI IMG/M metagenome (GOLD analysis project Ga0233428, IMG submission 179890) | Seawater microbial communities from Saanich Inlet, British Columbia, Canada - SI_118_April2016_120_MG | ecosystem: Environmental > Aquatic > Marine > Inlet | place: Canada: British... | reverse complement strand
TTCCTAAGATGGATGAAATTCAAAATCAGGTTAATCAATTAATTGCTGATCTTTATTCAAAAGGAATTCCTGTAATTTTAATGGGTTATCAGCTTGGAAAGGCACAAACTTTGACACAAATGTTTGGTCATTGGGATCCTCTATACCTTCATGATTCAATAAAAGAAATGAACACTCTTCATCAAAAATTTGGTATATCTCTAAAGAATTGTATTGGTCATTCTGAAGCTCAAAAAAATGGTTTGTTAGATAAAAAACCGTGGGTTATGATCACTCCTGTCTTATCTGCAAAAAATAAGTTTCTTCAAGAAATGAAATCAAAATACGGTGCAATAACAATTGGTTTTAGTGGATGGGCCCAATCTAAGAAATTCTCTTTTGGACGCCGTGCTGATTATTCTGTAACTATGAGTGATCATTGTGATTTTAATGAACTTGTAGATATGGTGGTAACATCTGGTGCCGAACAAGTTTACACTATACATGGTTTTGTTGATGAATTTGCAGCACATTTGAATAAAATGGGAATCAATGCTCAACCTTTAGTTAAAAATTCTTTAGATAATTTTACTTAGTAAATTCTATACATTTACAATCTGCTACTAAGCATGTTTCCCCATTTCTAATGTGATTGTGAGAAAAATGTTTGCATAATTCATTTTTACAAATTCTTCTTTGTGTTTCTCTTTTTACTATTATTTGGGCAATCGAATTTGCTTTTTCTTTTGAATATCCTTTTTTATCGATATAGAAGTGAACTATTCCGTTGTATAGAAAATTTGGATTAAATTGTTTTTCAAGCATTATTTTCTCCTATTCCCACGTCTCAAATTATTTCTTTCATGATCTTTACAATCACATTTTTCTTCTTCACATAATTTTTGTTCTACTTTCCACATACATTCTATATGTGATTATGATATTTCAAATTCTTGATATTTTTACTTGTCAAATGTTTGTTTTTTTATGATATTTTAAAAAATTATTAGATACTGAATACAAGATAACGTATGGGGTTTTTATCAAATTTTAGAAAAGACTTAGAAAATGCAAAAAGAAACAAGGCTGCAAATATCAATGGGAAAAACCTTAAGGGTCTACTCACAAAATTCAAAGAAGAACGAGATAAGATTGAGAGAGAGACTGGGACTAGACCTCAAATAGATCATACCACTCAAATGTTTATGCAAAAAATTCTAAATGTCTGGATTGCAGAAGGTAAGGAAATCGATGAAGAAAAATTTTGGATGGAAGTTGATTATAATAGACAATTTACTCATTCTGTAGAATATTATGAACGAGAAAGATGATTTTAATTTTGGAATTGATTTAATTGGATAGAGAACGATTACGAGTAAAAAGTGGTCGAAGTAAAGGTTGCAAAGATTGTATTACTCATAGATGCATTCCTAGCAGCTGTAATTGCGATTGTCATTGTTAATAATTTTATTTTAAAATTATGCCTATGTCCATTAAATTCATGTGTGTGAAATCTGTTTTGATATTTCCCTTTTGTTTTTGGAAGAATCTTGAGGAATCACTATTTTTCAAAAATTCTTTCATGATGTTTAGATCCACTTTGATGTTTTCTACAATTGCCCCTGCAAAATTAGAATTTCCATCTATTCCATCAGTTCCCATGGATGCAATTGTTATTTTTTTTAATTTCTGAGTATTTTTTAAAATTCTCAAAACTAATTCTTGATTTCTTCCTCCCTGACCTTTTCCTAACACTTTGACTGTTGGTTCTCCTCCAAAAATTAAACACGTTTTTTGCTCTTCGGGGATTTTTTCCAGAATTTTTTTAACTACTTCCTTAATGTCTCCAAAAATTTGTATTTTGATAACTTTGTATCCTTTTATTTTTGCTTCTTTTTCCATTGATTCTAAACAATTACTGTTACTTGCTACAATGTAATTTTCTATTTTGGCATGTTTTGGAGTTTCAGATTTTTGATTATGTACGCCATTACCTAAAATTTGTAATACTTCAATTGGAATTCTCCTTTTTAATCTATATTTTTCTATAATGTCCATTGCATTTTGATATGTTGTATTGTCCATGTATGTTGTACCTGATGCAATTGATGATAGATCATTGTTTTCAACATCTGACATTATCAAACCAATTCCATGGCATTTCATATTTTCTACTAGTTTACCTCCTTTGATTTTTGATAGATGTTTTCTAATACAGTTGAATTCTTGAATTGTTGCTCCTGATTTTAGTAGTAAATCTGTGACATGAACTTTATCACTAAGTGTGATTTCATCTGGCATTGCAAGTAATGATGAACCTCCACCTGAAACAAGAAAAATAATTAACTCGTTACTTTTTTTATTGTTGACAAATTTCATTACTTCCTTTGCTGCTTTTACACTAGTTTTGTCAGGTTTTGGATGACTTGAATTAAAAATCTGAAATTTTTTACTCTTAATTTTTGCCTTTGCGCCTTTTGGAATAACAATTATGCCACTTTTTATTGAAATAATTGAATTTATTGCCCTAGTCATGGAATCTCCAGCTTTTCCAAATGCGATTGTATGGATGTTAGAATATTTTTTAATATTGAATATTTTCCCATCTATTTTAATTTCATTTGGTGTGACATAATTTGATATGATATTTGCCGGATTTGCTGCTTGAAGGCCTGATTCTAAAATTTCTAAACAATCTTTTTTCTTTTCTGTAATTGCTAATTCTTCAAAATTTTGAATAATCATACGATTTACATCACTGTAAGATATAATAAACAAACCAATGATGTTTGTTTTATGCACACAGTACGCATTCCAAAAGTTATTAATTTTGGAGAAAACGCACTTGGTGAAACAGAATATCCAAAAAATGCCCTAGTTGTTACAACCGTTCCGCCAGCATTGTCTGACAAATGGTTAGCAAAAATGGGAATTCAGGATTATATGTTATATGACCAAGTAAAACCTGAACCATCAATTGATGATGTCAATAAGGTCATTTCTCAATTCAAAGACAAAAACCCTTCAGTTCTAATCGGATTGGGTGGTGGAAGTTCAATGGATGTGGTAAAATATGCTGCACCTGAATTGAAAAAAGAAAAAATTCTAATTCCAACTACATTTGGAACTGGAGCTGAAATGACAACCTATTGTGTTCTAAAATTTGATGGAAAAAAGAAATTGTTACGTGAAGATAGATTCTTAGCTGACATGGCTGTAGTTGATTCATATTTTATGGATGGAACTCCAGAACAAGTTATCAAAAATTCTGTCTGTGATGCATGTGCTCAAGCTACTGAAGGCTATGATAGCAAACTCGGTAATGACTTGACTAGAACTCTATGTAAACAAGCATTTGAGATTCTTTATGATGCAATTATGAATGACAAACCAGAAAACTATCCATACGGTTCAATGTTATCTGGAATGGGATTCGGAAACTGTTCTACAACGTTGGGACATGCATTGTCTTATGTGTTCTCAAATGAAGGAGTGCCCCATGGTTATTCCTTGTCTTCTTGTACTACAGTTGCACACAAGCATAACAAATCAATCTTCTATGATAGATTCAAAGAAGCAATGGACAAACTTGGCTTTGATAAATTAGAACTCAAAGCTGATGTTTCAGAAGCTGCTGATACTGTCATGACAGATAGAGGTCATTTGGATCCAAATCCAATTCCAATATCTAAGGATGATGTCGTAAAATGTCTTAAAGATATCAACGCAGGTAATCTGTAAAAATTTATTTTTTTACCTCTTTTTCTTTTATTTAGTAACTGCGAAATTGGCAACTTACTCAAACTTTTTATTGTAATGATTTGGAATTATATCTATTGGCAAGTAAAAAACTAAAGTTTGGTATTCAAAACGGACTAAATGTTGCTAGAGCAGGATATACTGAAGATCAGATTCTTACTGCTTGTCAGCTTGCTGATAGAACTGGATATGATTCTATTTTCTATATGGACCACACAAATGTTCCCCAATGGAAAAATGCAACCGTTTTAGACCCATGGGTTATGTTATCTGCAATTGCTTCAGTTACAAATAATGTTGAATTAGGAACTTGTGTTACTGATGCCATTAGAAGACACCCATCAAATATCGCATTAGCTGCAATTACACTTGATAGAGTTTCTAAGGGTAGAGCAATTCTTGGTATTGGTGCTGGTGAAGCACAAAATCTTAAAGAATTTTGTATTCCATTTGAAAAACCAGTTTCAAAATGGGCCGAACAAATAGAAGTTATTAAAACACTGTATCATTCAGATCCTGATAATACTGTAGATTATGAAGGCAAATATTACAAATTAGAACAAGCATGTCTACAAGCTGCTCCAATTAGAAAACCACATCCACCAACTTACATGGCATCTGGTGGTAAACGTACTTTGGATTTAACAGGAAAACTTGGTGATGGTTGGTTGCCAATCGGTTATACTCCTGAATTATTTGAAGATCATCGTAAACAAATTGAAGTTGCTATGGACAAATATGGACGAAGTCAAGACGACAAGGATAATTTTGAAATGGCATTGGATATTGATGTATACTTTTCTGAAGATGCAGAAGCTTCATGGGCAAAAATGAAAGAAGCTGTTAAAGTTAGTTTGTTTAAACCTGAAATTTTGAGAGTCCATGGATTAAAAGAAATTGAAGGATTTGATTTCGTAAAATACTTTACAGAATACTCTATGTCTGATCAAAGTTGGATTGTTAAAATGCGAGAGGCTGCAACCAAAATTCCAGATGCAATTGCAAGATCCTCTACTGCAGTTGGTACTCCTGAAGATATCATTCCTGTGTTTGAAAGATTTATGGATGCTGGTGTAAATCACTTTGTTATTAGATTCTGGGGTAAGAATTACTTTGGTTCTATTGACAAGTTTGCTAGTCATGTCATGCCTGTATTGCGTGAAAAACATAAACAAAAACAAGGTTAATCCAAATTAATAGAACATTATTTACTGTGTTAATATTTTACATATTATTATGGATGATCTGCCCGACACTGTAAAAAAATGTCTTGATATTTTAGATGATAATCTGGAAATTTTATCTAATATTGAATTTGATTTAAATGATGAAAAAAATAATGAATTAGTTCCAGACATGAAACTTCATCATCTATATGATATGACTGAGGATGTTGCAGAATCTGAGAAAATTAAACATGCTGAATTTAAATTAATTCGAAGACAATCTGAAGATTAATTTCACAATATACTGTTAATTCTGTGGTTTGAGGTAACCCACACATCTGTTACACACAGCAGATGGATTTTTTGAAATCTTCAGAACTTCTTTCAAAATTACATTCTTTACATACTTGCCAACTTCTTTTCTTTAGAGCTGGTAATGCTGATTCATAACTTACAGAATACATTTTTCCGCCACACGATGGACATGATAATGGAATATCTATTTGCATGTAATTATATTGCCTAATTTTGAATATAAGGCGCACGTAGAATTTATCAATCGTTCTTTTTTTGTATTTTTATTTTTCAACAAGGAATCACTTGTTGAAGAATCTGTATTGAATTTGTAACTGGTATAATGGGCTTCAATAACACTACTAAGTGAAAGCTAAAATTTCATTATTCTCATTTTTTTCTCTAAATTTTTCTTTTTCCTCCTTTCTTTGATTTATTTTACAATAATAGCAGGTTTTAGTATTATTATCATGCATACAATAATCCATATTTTGAAAAGTTCATTGTTTTATTTTAACGAATTTTTTTAATTATTTACATATGTTAATTTTTTTTAAATTTTCTTAATGTTTTTTAATTATTAATGATATTTTACTTTAAGAGAAATAAGCCATAGTAGAATTAAGAGTGAAATTAATACTTAGAATATCCGTTTGAGCCAATATTTTTTATAACTCTATATTATCATAATAGGTTATGGGAGAACCATTAACTACATATGATAACTTGAATGAAGATATTCAATTTACTGAGGAAGAAGCAAAAGAACTTTTGAGTCTAAGTGAAAAAGAAATATTGGTTTTGATGCTTTCTGAAATGAAAAAGCAAACTGCATTAATGTCAAAAAATTAGACGTTAAAACTTGATTTGTATCTTGATTCGCTGTAATTTTTTAGAGTTACTCTAAAGATTTTTAATGATTTTGTGAATTATGCTGATGTTTCTTTTTTGAAGATTGTCTTAATTTTCTTTTAGTTTGTTGTTTGAGTAATCTTTTTCTTGTTCGTTCTGTAGAATTTGTAGAACCTTGAATAATTTTTGTTTTACTTCCATCTCTTAACATAATTTCTTTTCCTTTGAATCTAAATTCTACGTCTCTACATTTGATATAGTATCTCCTAAGACTGAAAAATATTCTGTTGTTAGTTCCGTGCATTTCTTTGACTTCTTTTGTTTTTTTTAATTCATTGAGGATATTTCGAAGTAAACCTTTGTCGATATCTGTTATTCTATGTAATTCTCTAAACCAGATAAATTTTGATTCTGTTCCCCATTCTTCCAATATTTTTATAACTTCATTTGTGGCTTTTTCTGTTTCTTCATTTGGAGTCATTTTTTTAATTAAATTACTCCTAAATTTAGCAATTTACATTAATGAAAAGTTTGAATCAATAAAGTCAATTTTTAGAATGTTCTATCTTTTTGATAATTTTTGTAATTATTCACTATGAATAATCAATTAAAAGACGAATGCACTGAATTGGGATGTAAAATACTCCAAATTAAAGAATTAGCAAAAGAACTGGATGCTGAATAATTTCATCTTTTTGATTTTTTCTTTCTTTCTTTTAGCCTAGATTTAGTTACTTTTACAGACTGTTTTTGATTGTTTTCCATTTTTTTAGCTATTGAATCAATTTGATTGATAATTTTTGTCTGTTCTTCTATTACGTCTACTTTTAGAAGTTTCTTTTTTAATTTTTTTAATTGATTTGAGTAACTATTGAATTCCCCTCTTAAATCATTTAGATATGGATCATCCATAATAATTTTGAAATCTTCTTATATTTTAGGTATTTTTTTCTTGATATTTTGATCTTAATTTATAATATTATTTCTAAAATCTAATTTATGCAACTTGTTGGTATTCTTGAAATTAAATCCTATGAAAAAATTAAAGAATTTCTTAATGATGAACATGTTGGAAGAATGTCTAGTATTGATGTAAATGGTTTTCCTCAAATCATCCCAATGAATTTTGTTTTTCAAAGTGATGCTGTTTACATGCATTCACATGTGAAAGGTGAAAAATTAGATAATATTTATAAAAATAATAAAGTTGGTTTTGAGGCTGATAGGGAATTGGAATTTTTACCTTCTTATTTTGAGGATCCTCATAATGCCTCTTTGGCTGATACTTTGTACATTAGTGTCGTGATCAAGGGAATTGCTTCTTTTGTTTCTGATAGAGAAGAAAAAACTTTAGCTCTAAATGGGTTGATGGAGAAATATCAGCCTGAAGGATATTATGATCCACTAAAATCTGATATGCGTGTTTTGGATGCAGTTAGTGTCATTAAAATTACTCCTCAAACACTTCATGGAAAATATAAGATTGGTCAACACATGAATTCAAATGATCGAATGGATTTAGCTAAAAAGATTCTTGAAAAGAATTCATCTACTGCCAAAACCACTCTCAAGATTATGGGTTTTGAAGAAATTGATGGTGGATTACGAATGATTGATGAACCTAAGTGGTAATTTATCTTGATATCACCATTGCTTTAAATTCAGTTTTTATCTGCAATACTTACTGTTGAAACAACTTTCTAAATTTAACTTGGTATCTGACTATGTTCCTACCGGTGATCAACCTCAAGCTATTGATGCTTTAGTTGAAGGCGTCGAAAAAAAGTCTGTTCAAACTTTACTTGGTGTTACAGGAAGTGGAAAGACTTTTTCAGTTGCTAATGTGATTGCTAGAACTGGTAAAAATACACTTGTAATTTCTCATAACAAAACTCTTGCTGCACAACTGTATGCTGAATTAAAACAATTTTTCCCTAAAAATAATGTTGGTTATTTTGTTTCATATTATGATTATTATCAACCTGAAAGTTATCTTCCCCAAACTGATACTTACATTGAAAAAGATACTCAGATTAATGAAAAAATTGAGAAATTAAGATTAGAAGCAACTGCAATGTTGTTATCTGGTGAACCTACAATCATTGTTTCAACCGTTTCTTGCATCTATTCTCTTGGGAATCCTCAAGAATGGAAGGACTCTTCAATTTCGGTTAGTACTGGCGATGAAATTAAAAGAACTGATTTGATTCGAAAATTAGTTGATGCCCGATATGAAAGAAATGATCTTGAGGTTGCTCCTGGTAATTTCAGAGTAAAGGGTGATACAATCGATATTACTCCAGCTTATTCTGAAGATATTGTTAGAATTTCTATGTTTGGTGATGAGATTGAAAAAATTACTTTACTTGATCATGTTTCATTAAAAGAAAAAAAGAAAATAACTGATATGATAATTTTTCCTGCAAAACATTATCTTATTGCTAAAGATGTTACTAAAAAAGCTGTTAAATCTATTCGAGATGAATTAAAATATCATTTGCCAAAATTAAATGAACTTGAAAAACAGCGTCTTGAAATGAGAACAAATTATGATTTAGAAATGATAGAAGAATTAGGTTATTGTTCTGGAATTGAAAATTATTCAAGACATTTTGATGGACGTAATGAAGGTGACAAGGCATTTTGTTTGATGGATTTTTTTGGAGATGATTATCTTTTAGTAATTGATGAATCTCATGTTACGTTACCCCAATTACATGGTATGTACAAAGGTGATTATTCTCGAAAAGATAAACTTGTAACATATGGATTTAGATTGCCTAGCGCATATGACAATAGACCTTTAAAATTTGAAGAATTTGAAGAATATATCCAAAATACTATTTTTGTTTCTGCCACTCCTTCTGATTATGAAAAAAAGATATCTACAAAAATTGTTGAACAATTAGTAAGACCAACTGGATTACTTGATCCTCAAATTGAAATTAGACCTACAAAAGACCAAATGGATAATTTAATTTCTGAAATTAACAAAAGATCTAAGAATTCTGAGCGTGTTTTAGTAACTACTCTGACTAAAAGAATGGCTGAGGATTTAGCTGAGTATCTCTCAAAAAAGGATGTTAAAGTTAGATACATGCATTCTGAAATTGATGGATTACAACGAACTGAAATTATTCGCCAATTGCGCCTAGGAGAATTTGATGTTTTAGTTGGAATCAATCTTTTACGAGAAGGTTTGGATATACCTGAGGTTTCTTTGGTAGCAATTTTAGATGCTGATAAAGAGGGTTTTTTGAGAAATTTTACTAGTTTAATTCAAACTTGTGGTAGAGCTGCAAGAAATGTAACTGGTACTGTAATAATGTATGCTGATACCAATACAAAATCTATAAAAAATACTATGGATGAAACTGACCGTCGTAGAAAAAAACAAATTTTATACAATGAACAACATGGAATAACTCCTAAAACAATTATGAAATCTGTCCCAGACCAAGAAATCATATTGGATGAATCAAAATTAAAATCAATACATGATCTTAGAAATGATGTAATTGATTTAGATGCTCAAATGAAAAAATATTCTGAAGAATTAGATTTTGAGCAAGCAATTGCTTGTAGGGATAGAATAAAAAGATTAGAAAAGGAAATTGAATATAGAAATGATAGATAATAAATTAAAAATTCGAGGAGCTCGTCATCATAATTTAAAAAATATTGATGTTGATATTCCAAAAAATAAATTAGTTGTAATTAGTGGTTTATCGGGTTCTGGCAAATCTACTTTAGCATTTGATACCATTTATGCTGAAGGGCAACGAAGATATGTTGAATCTCTTTCTTCATATGCTCGTCAATTTTTGGAGATGATGGATAAACCTGATGTTGATTCTATTGAAGGGCTATCTCCTGCAATTGCAATTCAACAAAAAACTACTAGTAAAAATCCGCGCTCTACTGTTGGCACTACTACTGAAATTTATGATTACATGCGTTTACTTTACGCTCGAATTGGAATTCCTCATTGTACAAATTGTAAAAGAAAAATATCTACACAATCTGTTGAAAGAATCTGTGATTCTGTACTCAAAGATTTTTTGGGACAAAACATATTGATTCTATCTCCACTGATTCAAAGAAAAAAGGGTACTTATGAGAAACTCTTTGAACAAATCAAAAAAGATGGATATTCTAGAATACGACTAAATGGTGAAATTTTGAGCATAGATGATGGTATTCCTCCATTAGATCGACAAAAATGGCATAATATTGAAATTGTTGTGGATAGAATCTCTACTAGTAAATCTGAGAGATCTAGAATTTTTGAGGCTATTCAAACTGCAATCAAAGCATCAAAAGGTGATGTAATGATCTCATCAGATAAATCTGAAAAAATCTTTTCTCAAAATAATGCATGTCCTCATTGTGGATTAACAATTGGTGAATTGGAACCTAGAAATTTTTCATTTAATTCTCCTTTTGGATTATGTAAAACATGCAATGGATTGGGAGTTAAAATGGAATTTGATTCTGCTTTAGTTATTCCTGATAAATCCAAGTCTATTTTGGATGGCGCCATTGTTCCTTGGAGTGGAAGATTTTCTGCATTTAGAAGACAAGCATTGAGAACTGTTGGTGAAAAATTTGGATTTGATTTAATGACCCCAATTGAAAAAATAAAACCAAAACATCTTGAAATTATTTTACATGGAACATCTGATTTAATTGATTTTCAATATCGCTCTAAATCTGGAGATTCTTCATGGAAATATACTAATGCATTTGAAGGTGTACTTGTAAATCTTCAACGTGTTTTTCTAGAAACTGATTCTGAATCAAAACGTGAATGGCTTAAACAGTTTATGCGTGATACTCATTGTAATACTTGTGATGGTAAAAAACTAAAACCTGAATCTCTTGCAGTTACAATTAATGATTTAGGAATAATGGATGTATGTAA
>Ga0233428_1004405_pt1 | contig 10991 bp, 9 predicted proteins | sample SI_118_April2016_4_FD_179890 | JGI IMG/M metagenome (GOLD analysis project Ga0233428, IMG submission 179890) | Seawater microbial communities from Saanich Inlet, British Columbia, Canada - SI_118_April2016_120_MG | ecosystem: Environmental > Aquatic > Marine > Inlet | place: Canada: British... | reverse complement strand
GATCCCTGTGTTCTTGGGGTTCCAGCCCAACCGGTATAAGGTTCCATTCCTGCCAGGCGCGTTTGGGGAAGGGCTCCCCCTTTTCTTGTTCGCCATTTTTCAAGGCTTGTTCACCATGCGGTAATCCGCGCTGCATTTCCGCCCACATGTCGCGGCCGAGATCGCGTACTTCGGCGACGTTCAGGCAGCGCAAAGAATATGAAATAAGCAAGGCACCGACGGCATCGGTGTGTTGGCGCATTTTATTAAAATCGCGCACCAATTTATTGAGGTCCATCTGATAGCGGCCAAGTTCATTGGTGGATGGCAGAGATTGGTCGCTATAGAGGCCTTTCGGCAAATAGCCTTCCTCTTCCATATTGATCCGGATGATTGTCGAAACCGCGAGAATGACGCCAAGATCCTGGTCGGTCATTTGTTTGAGGCCGTTGATATAATCCTGCACGGCCTTGCGGCTGGAATTGGTCGCTCGATCTTTAAAATGACTGGCGAGACCTGATTTTAGTGCTTCGAACATGGTTTTTCTTAGTCGTCGGCAGGAATGACTTTGCGGATCTGCTCGATCTCGACGGATTCAAACAGGCCTACTTTGCGGTAAGGGTCGCCTAAAGCAAATTCCTCGGCGGCGGCCCTGTCTTCGAAATCAATGATAAAGACTGATCCCGTGACGGTCTCGCCCTCATCGGTATAGGTTGGGCCGGCAAATAAGACACTGTCGCCAAATTTAGCAACATACCCCAAATGAACCGCGCGGGTCGAAGCCCGCATATTCATTTGGCTGGGTTTGTCTTTGCAGCGGATGTGGAAAAGCATAACAGGTGCTCTCTATATAAGTGGTTTAAGCCGTCTCGGCTTTTAGGGGACGCGCCAGCAATGCATTGATCGTCGCGTCGATATCTGCGCCGTGATTTAACACGCCATCAACCGCAGAGCAAATCGGCAGATCAACATTAACCCGGCGCGCAAGGTCCGTGACTGACGATGCCGTAAAGACACCCTCGGCGACAGAGTTGCGCTCGCCCATAATGTCTTCGAGGGTTTTTCCTTGGCCAAGTGCCACGCCAAGTGAAAAATTCCGCGATTGCATGGCATTACAGGTTAGCGTCAGATCGCCGAGCCCTGAAAGACCGGCGAGTGTCTCTGCTTTGGCGCCTTTGGCAATTCCGAGACGACTGATCTCAGCCAGCCCGCGTGTCACCAAAGCGGCTCGGGTGTTGTCGCCAAGCTTGCGGCCTTCGACGATGCCGCAGGCGATGGCCAACACGTTTTTCACCGCGCCGCCAATTTGCGCACCGATCACATCGCGGGAGCGATAGATTCTGAAAAAACGGGCGCTCAAGGTTTCCATCAAAAGCTTGGCCATGGTTTCATCATCGCAGGCCAAGGTTACCGCTGTCGGCAGATCACCCGCGACTTCGGCGGCGAAGGTGGGGCCTGATAAAATAGCAACCGGCTTGCCGGGTAACATCTCACCAACCACTTCGCTCATCAGAGCGCAGCTATCTTGCTCGATACCTTTCGAGCAAATAATTGCCGGCACGCCATCCGGCCAAGTTTCAGCCGCCGCATCGCAGACCGCCCGCATGTGCTGCGCGGGCGCAACAAGCAGGACCGCGTTTACATCCGTTGCCTCGCTGAGCTTTGTTGTCGCTTTAATCGCGGGATCAAGTTCATAGGAGGGCAGGAAGAGAGTGTTTTCGTGGGTCTTATTGATGGCGTCCGCGACTTCCGGCTCATGGGCTTGCATGACAACTTCATTGCCCGCCCTGACCGCAACCATTGCCAGGGCCGTTCCCCAGGCGCCAGCGCCAATGATACCTATCTTACTCATGAATTATTTATGACGCTCTCTCTTGGGGTTGGCAAGACACACTTATAGGCGTTTAGCGCACGGCTTTACCCACGCTTATACTCAGGCCTTCACTCCGGCGCCAATTGCCGCCGGTGCATCGGGGTCCAAGGGCCATCTTGGGCGCGGCTTGAAGTCCAGCGGATCAATATGCCCGGCTTTTAATTGTTCGAGACCGGCCCAGGCAATCATCGCGGCATTATCGGTGCAAAGGGCTGGCGGCGGCACGACGAGGGTGATGTTCTCGGATGCTTCCAGATCGGCGAGGCGTGCCCCCAAAGTTTGATTGGCCGCGACGCCGCCGGCGACAACCAGGGTATCGCCGCCGGGATGAATTGCTCTGAATTGCTGGAGCGCATTTTGGCAGCGGTCAATGAGGACATCACCAGCGGCAGCTTGAAATGAGGCGCAAAGATCGGCGACGTCCTGATCTGTCATGGCCTCATCGCCGAGCTGTACAATCTGGCGGCGGATCGCGGTCTTAAGGCCGGAGAAGGAAAAATGACATTCTTGGCGGCCCACCATGGGGCGTGGCAGATCAAACCGGGTGCCATCGCCTTGCTTTGCCGCCGCTTCAACAATCGGCCCGCCGGGATAGCCGAGCCCCATCATCTTGGCGCATTTATCAAAGGCTTCGCCCAGCGCATCATCAACCGTCGTACCCAGTCGCTTATAGCGCCCGACGCCTTCGACAATGAGTAATTGGCAGTGACCGCCCGAGACCAGCAGCAATAAATATGGAAAAGCGACATTCGAGGTGAGCCGGGCGGTGAGCGCGTGGCCCTCCAAATGGTTGACCGCTATGAAAGGCTTCTTTTGCACAGAAGCAATGGCTTTGGCGGACATAACGCCGACAATGACACCGCCAATGAGGCCCGGCCCGCCGGTGGCCGCAATGCCGTCCAGATCTGCAAAGCTGACATTGGCGGTTTTCATCGCTTGTTCAATAAGTGTGTCGATATGCTCAAGATGGGAGCGTGCCGCAATTTCCGGCACAATTCCGCCGTAAGGCCGGTGCTCTTCTTCCTGCGACAGAACAACATTGCTCACTATGCGCTGATCCGGCCTGGCGTCATCGGTTACAATCGCCGCCGCCGTCTCATCGCAGCTCGATTCAATGCCTAAAATCAGCATAATGAGGTGCCCTTATGGGCAAAGTTAACTTTCACGTTTCTTACTCAAAAATAAGGTTATTTCTGGTTTCATCGGCGGACTTTACTCTTTATGTTTTGACATGACCACAACACAAATTTTGCGGCTTAGATGTCTGGTCAAAAAATTGACTTATTTGGAAATTAGAAAAAGAAAATAATGGCAGTCATCGACAAACTACGCATTGGCACTCGAGGAAGCCCTTTGGCGCTTACCCAGACGGGCCAGGTTATTGAAAAATTAAAAGCGCATCACTCTGTGTTGAAGGAGAAGGGTGCGGTTGAGCTGGTTGTTATCCGGACCACGGGAGATCGTGAGCAAAGCCGCCTGTTATCTGAAATCGGCGGCAAGGGTCTGTTCACCAAAGAGCTGGACGAAGCGATGCTCAGAGGTGAAATCGATATCGCCATCCATTCGATGAAAGATATGCCGACCTTTATGCCGGACGGCATCGTGCTGCATGCGATTACCGAGCGGGTTGATCCGAGAGACGCATTTATATCGCCAAAAGCCAAAAACATTGAAGACTTGCCCGAAGGCGCAACGGTGGGCACAGCATCACTTCGGCGCAAATCTCAATTGCTCAATTTACGCCCCGATCTCAAAGTTGTCCCCTTTCGAGGCAATGTCGATACCCGCTTGGATAAGCTCGCCGCCGGTGAAGTGGATGCGACGCTCTTGGCTTATGCGGGTTTGATGCGATTAGGAAAAGAGGACGCCGTAACCAGCTTGATTGAGCCCGAACAATTACTACCTGCAGTGGGCCAAGGTGTGCTGGCGGCGACATGCCGGGAAGAAGATCTGCGCGCCAATGCCTATATTGCGGCGCTCGGACACCCGCCAACCACAGCCGCCGTCTTGGCGGAACGCGCGATGTTGGCAGTTCTGGATGGCTCCTGTCAGACCCCGATCGCCGGTTGGGCACAATTGGACGGCACCGGTAAATTAACGTTGCAAGGTATCATTGCTCGGCCAGACGGGGCTGAAAAAGCCCATGTTACGATGAGTGGATTAGCCAGCGAAGCAGAGCTATTAGGCACCCAGGTGGCAGAAAGATTGGTGTTGGAAGCTGGTCCATCGATCTTAGACGCGATTAAATCTAGCGGACCTGATATAATCCTTCCGCACCCTGAAATGGAACAAGCCCCTCCTGATGCAGGTGATGAGTAAAAGAGGATAGCGAGATATCATGCGTGTATTGGTAACCCGACCCGGAGAAGACGGCACGGCTTTAGCTGAGATCCTTGGCGCCCGCGGTATTGAGACCGTTATCGAGCCGCTTTTGACCATCAAGCAAATTGAAGGCCCGGCGCTGGATCTCGACACTGTTCAGGCCATTTTATTGACCAGTGCTAACGGCGTGAGAGCGTTCGCCAGACGTACCGACCAGCGCGACATTCCAATTTTTGCCGTCGGTGATGCCACCGCGACGACGGCAAGAAGCTCGGGTTTTGGCCAAGTGCATTCCGCCGCTGGTAATGTCGAAACCCTGGCCGAGTTGGTTAAGGAAATGCTCAAGCCCGAAGAGGGCTCACTGCTTCATATTGCGGGCTCCTCGGTCGCAGGAGATCTGATCGGTTTGATCGAAGCTGCCGGCTTTAAATGCGCCCGCGAAATTTTATATGAAGCGGTTCAGGAGCGCAGCCTGACATCATCGACTATCGCGCTCCTCAAAGATAACCATATTGATGCCATCACGCTCTATTCGCCGCGCTCTGCGGAGATACTTGTTGAGCTTATTCGTAAAGCCCGTGTCGTAAGATCGTGTCAGCAAATCGTCGCCATTTGTTTGAGCCAGGCGGTTGCCGATAAAATTGGTGAGTTGCATTGGCAGGAAATTCGAATTGCCGCCGATCCCAATCAGGATGCGTTATTGGAATTGATCACTGATTCATCTAGTAATGACATTGAAGAAATATCCTCAGCCGAGAAATCAAATATTATGACCGAGCAAGAAGAGACAAGCGACAACACGCCTGCTGCAAACGCCGCATCTAGCAGCAATATGGCCCATCGGGTTGCGCCAATTCAACGCCGCCAAGGTGGCTCGGCAAGAACAGTTTTTACAACGCTTTTGATTGTCGCTATTTTGATTGGTGCCGGCTTGGCAAGCAAGCCGCTATGGCTGCCAAAATTACAAGCCTTTGTACCGGCTCTGTTCGAGGCGTCTGAAACAGATGTCAAAATTACCAAGCTGTCAGGTCGCCTGAAGGCTTTGGAGTCAAACCAGCAGGTGCCGGATTTGGCCGCCTTGCAGCAGGAAAGAAAGCGATTGCAGGCTAAATTGGATGTTACGCTGGATCGCTTGGATACGCTGGAAAGCTCTATCGGCTCAGTGAAAAAGATGATTGATGCGGTGAACACGGATTCAGGCAATGGTGCCCTGCAGACTTTACAGCAGCTTTCCTCTCGCTTGCAAAAGCTGGAAATGGAAAACTCAAATTATCGCACAATTTACCAGACCAAGGACGGCAGAACTTTAAACAAGCTGGCCGAGGAAGTGTCGGCCCTGGAAAAGAAACTGCCACGAAATGTCAGTGACGCAGAAAGCAGCGCAGCCAGGGCTTTGGTCTTGTCGATTGGCCAATTGCGTGAAGCGGTCCGTGCCAGTCGCTCTTTTAAAGCAGAGCTAGCAGCCTTAAACGCGTTGGTCGGAAAAAACGAGGCCATCAAATCAGCCCTTACGGGAGCGTTGGACCAGTTGGCGACGATCGCTGAGACCGGCGCACCCAATTTGGAAATATTGCGCGCTCAGTTTGCCGAAAAGGCTGGCAAGATTGTTCAGGCTGGTTTGATGCCGACAGAAGGTGGCTGGGTTCAACGAACCTTGGCGCGTTTGACAGAATCGGTTAAGTGGCGACGCACTGACAATCTCGCCGGCAATGGTGTCGAAGCGATTGTGGCCCGGACCGAACGGGCCTTGAATTCACGCGACGTTGAAAAGGCGATTAAGGAATTGTCTCTCCTCGATGTAAAACCAGCGGCGATAACCAAGGAATGGTTGGTCGGTGCTCGGGCTTATATGGTTGCTGAAAAAGCTCTCGCAGAATTGCAGACCCGGGCCGTTGCTCAAATGGCAGCGGGGCAGTAATTCCTGATGATAAGGGCTGTATGGTTTCTCATTCTTGTTGCTCTGATTAGTTTGGCCGCCGCTGTGGTGGCCGATAATCCAGGCGCGGTTTCGTTGGAATGGCTGGGCTACAAAGTCGACACCTCAATCGGTGTATTGTTGGCGGTCGTATTTTTAATCTCGGTCTGCCTAGCGATCGTCTTTCGGGTTTGGTTTTATATCAGAAATGCGCCAAAGCGCGTCGGCAAAGCGCGCCGGGATTGGCGGCGTGAACGGGGTTATAAGGCTTTGACCCAAGGTATGGTGGCGATTGCTGCCGGTGATGCCCAAGAAGCGCGTCGCCAGGCCCGCAAGGCCGAAAATTTATTAGCCGAGCCACCGCTGACCATGTTGTTATCGGCGCAAGCTGCGCAAATGTCGGGCGATGATAAAGCGGCCAGCAAGTTTTTTGAGAAAATGTCGGAACGTAAGGACACTAAATATCTTGGCATCCATGGCATGCTCAATCAGGCAATTCAGGAAGGTGATAAAGATGTCGCGCTTGATCTCGCCGAACAAGCCAATGACCTCAATCCCAAAACTGATAATGTCTCTAAAGCGTTGTTCGAGTTGCAAGTTCAAAGCGGCAATTGGGAAGAAGCCGAAGAGACGGTACGCAAAGCGGTCAAAGATAAACATCTCGATACCGATATTGGCCGCCGTCGGCGGGCTGTCATTTTGTATCAACGAAGTGCTGAGGCCGAGTCAAACGGTAAGCTGAGTGACGCGCTGAATTTTGCCAAACGAGCAAACAATCTGGTGCCGGGATTTGTGCCAGCTGCCGTGCGCACATCCAGATTGTTGCAAGGCGCCGGCAAACGCCGCAAGGCAGCCTCGGTGATTGAAGAAATTTGGGTGACAAACCCGCATCCTCAATTGGTCGACGTGATGGAGGAGCTTTCATCCGGCGTTGGTGCCCAGGAAAAAATGCGCAGTGTCGAAAAACTTGCGAGCTACAATAAAGATCACGAAGAAAGCCATCTCGCCATTGCCAAATCGGCTCTGGTTGCGGAAATGTGGACTGAAGCGCGCCAGCACCTTGAAGCGATTGCGCAGACGGGTTCTGGCGATGTGCCCGCCGCGCGCATTTGCCGCTATATGGCAGAGTTGGAGGAAGGCGAAAACCATGATGTTGAGGCGTCTCGGGAATGGCTTAAAAAGGCCGCCGTGGCTGAGCCCGATTCAGCCTGGAACTGCAGCCATTGCAGCCAAGTAATGGCGGAGTGGGAGCCGCTTTGCAATCATTGCGAAAGTTTCGACACGCTAGAATGGCGCACCCCACCTCGGGTGACGCGTCTGGCATCGGTTGATCTGGAAACCAGCAACCAGGGTAGCGCTTCAGAAGAAGGCGCTGGTGAAACAATCGATATCGAAGCCAATTCTGAAACTAATTCTGAAACTGGCCCACAGCCCATTGAGCGGCCCGATGGCGGGTCCTGACCGTCTCACCGAAGCCATTGAGCTTCATCAGCAAGGAGCGCTTGGCGAGGCGGCTCAACTTTATCAGGAAGTTCTTGATGCCGATCCGGAAAATGCCGATGCCTGGCACCTCTTAGGTGTTGCGGCGCATCAGCAAGGTAAGAACGATCTCGCTTTGTCGCTGATCACCAACGCCATTGGTCTCAATGGCGAGGTGGCCGATTTTCACAACAATCTTGGCCAAGTTAATCGGGCCCTTGGCGAGGATGAGACCGCGGATAAAAATTATCGCCGGGCGCTAGAGATCAACCCTGCCCATGTCAAAGCACTTAACAATCTCGCTGGTTTGCTGCGGACTACCGGCCAGTTTTCGGCGGCCGTTGATTATGCCAGACGCGCTGTTCAAGCCGGGCCGGAAGATCCCGAGACACACAACAATCTCGGCAATGCTTTGAAGGATGTGACCTGGCTCGAAGATGCCGTTCAGAGCTATCGCCGGGCGATCGCATTGCGCCCGGATTATGCTCTGGCCCATTGGAATTTATCTTTGGCTCTGTTGTCGCTTGGGCAGTATGAAGAAGGCTTTCAGGAGATGCGCTGGCGCTGGCGGTGGGCCGGTTTTCCAGCCCGGGCGCGGGAGTTTGCGCAGCCCCATATGGAAGACGAGGCAGAGCTTACCGGTAAAACCGTGTTGCTTCATGCCGAGCAAGGCTTGGGCGATACGATCCATTTCATCCGCTATGCTGCGCTGCTGCGTCAAAATAATATGCGCGTTGTTTTTGAATGCCCCGGCGCTCTTATGGCGCTGCTCGAAGGAACAGATTTAGTCGATGAACTGGTGTGCGCGGGCGACGCCTTGCCCGAATTTGACGCCCATGCCGCGCTCCTCGATCTGCCCGCATTGCTGCAAAATCAAACCAGCCCGCTGCCGGCGGAAATGCCCTATTTGGCTGTGCCAACACCTACCGCCGACAAGTGGCGAGATATCGTCAACGAACAGCCAGGTTATAAAGTTGGTCTCAATTGGAGCGGTAACCCTAAAAGTCCGGTTGAAAAATTCCGCGCCCTGCCACCAGACGAATTAAACACGCTCGCCGAATTACAGGGTGTGACCTGGTTCAGTCTGCAAAAAGCGGAAAATCAAGCCGACGTGCCGGCTCTCCCCACAGGCTTCCCAATAATTGACACCGGCCCTGAGGCATTGGTCGAGACCGCCGGCCTCATTCAAACACTTGATTTGGTGATCACCTCTGACACCGCCATCGCCCATCTGGCCGGTGCGCTCGGCAAACCCGTCTGGGTTTTGCTCCACCATGCACCTGACTGGCGTTGGCAATCAGAGGGCCGGGATAGTTCGTGGTATCCAACCGCCCGCCTGTTCCGCCAAAGCCAACCAGGCCAGTGGGTGGAGGTTTTTTCCGACGTTTCGGCAGCGCTTAAAAAAACCCTCTAGCCAAAGCCGGTTTTGACGTATATTTAATGCCCGTCTTCTATGGGCCGCTTTAGCTCAGTTGGTAGAGCATCGCATTCGTAATGCGGGGGTCGGGTGTTCAAATCACCCAAGCGGCACCATTTTTATCTATTTTTCAATGCGTTGTTTTGAGAAACAATAAATGCTATTGGTGTAGCCATGTTCAATAATTTCTCAAAAAAAATTATCTTTGCGTCAGCGTTCATATTTTTGTTATCAGCCTGTACCAACGTAGCGCCTTACATTTTTGTAGGCGGCGAGTTTAATCGTGAATCTTCTGATTTCGCCAAGGAGCTAAAAGATAGGTCGAGTGTTGAAATTTGCTATAACAAGCGTTCGACGACACCCAAAATTTTAACACAAATGGCAACCGACGAATGTCGCCGGTTTGGCAAAGTGGCACATTTCATGAAAAATGAAAATCTTGCTTGTACCATAAGTGCCCCGGCCAAGGCCGTATATTGGTGTTTGTGTCCGGGAGAGACTGCTCAAAGTCGACAGGAACAGGAAAAGAACCCTTTTGCAAAAAAAGAAGAACAAGGATGCTCATCCCTTCGCTAAAAGGATTAGATAATACTCGTTTACCCATCGTTCTCTTGTTGGCCTGAAATCACCATAAACAACCAAGAAAGTTATCTACTTCCTTACGATTTACATAAATTTCGCCTTTTAAAGCATAGTTACAAAATTTTAAGATTGCGGAGCTAATTGTGAAATAGGAGTACCGCAACACCTATGGTTTAGGAATTCTTTAATGGCCGCAAATTTTTTTTCAATGCACCCAAAATTGCCCCACCACGCGGGGCAAGATATTTGGCCATTGCGATATTCATCGACGGCGTTCTTAATTGGCGTGATAGTAATAAGTATTATTTTACTACTGCTCGACACGATCCCGCTTGGTGCCCAGTTATCTGGTCTCGCTATTTTCTGGGTGTCGGCTGTTCCGGCATTTGTTTATTTGCAAAAACTTGATCAATCGCCTGTACCACTCCTACCTTTTATCGGACTTTTTTATAGTTTTTTTTCGCCTTCCCACTATTTGCTACGCCACTGAGTTTTCACATCGGCGATAAAGTGGTCATGTATCCTTTTTGGAAATCAGCACTAAAACTCACCCCCGCACTTCCAAGAAGCACGGCAATCGTCAGACATATGGTGGCGGTCAGGTTTCTCATACGGGAAGTCTGACAGAGGATATGCGGAATGAGCAGAGAGAATGGGGTGTCGGTAATTTCAGACCCCATACCCCGCAGACTTAGACCCACTCGATGGATCACTCAGGCACCTTTTCTGGAACCTTCTCGACCCCAACGCAAAAGACCCCTCAGCATGGTGACTGAGAGGTCTTTATCGGTGTCATATAGGAGTGTAACCTCAAATGAACATGTTTACATATTTATACCAGCACTTAAGTGCCTCAACGATTTCATTCCCAGCCTATTTCACCATTCGGGATTGAATGAAGGCAAACATGTCTTCGGTGTACTTATCTAACACACCTTCACCGGCACCAAGAAATGCAGTGGTGCTTTTTCCACCTTTGTTTCTGGAGATGGACTTCATGTCGCCATAATGGAAACTGTGTCCGGCATTGGCATAGAACACCATTTTTACATCTTCATCTTGCTCGGAAACCCAGTCTTCAACAGAAACTTTGGCGATTCTCCATACTCTCGACCACATGAAATCTTCGTCGTGGCGTCCGCCCCATGTATCCTTTTTTCCATAGTAAAGCCGAGTTGGAACAATGGCGTCTTTGTAAGGCAAGCCAATAGTCGGCATTCCTTCAGCAAGCACTCCTCTGATATGGCTAGGATCGGAAACGACGCTCGGCAGCATAAGCGCAACTCGTGCGCCATTTGACTGTCCATAGACAAAAATATTTTTTGTGTCCCAATCCTTGCGGGTCAGCGCATATTCATAAGCGCCTTTCGCTACGCCGTTCACCATCATCTGCTTGCCGATATTGGTTACGTTACGGTTCACCC
>Ga0233428_1004403_pt1 | contig 10992 bp, 15 predicted proteins | sample SI_118_April2016_4_FD_179890 | JGI IMG/M metagenome (GOLD analysis project Ga0233428, IMG submission 179890) | Seawater microbial communities from Saanich Inlet, British Columbia, Canada - SI_118_April2016_120_MG | ecosystem: Environmental > Aquatic > Marine > Inlet | place: Canada: British... | reverse complement strand
AGGCGAATACATTATTCAGCTGCGCGGCGAGCCACCCAGCCATATCATTGCCCCGGCCATTCATTTATCCAAAGACCAGGTCGAGCAAACGTTCAGGGAAGAGCATCAAGACCTGCCCGCCGACCGCAATCTTGAGGAGCCCCGCGCCCTGCTCGAAGAAGCCCGGGCCATGCTGCGGCGCAAGTTCATCGCCGCCGATGTTGGCGTCACCGGGGCCAATATGGTCATTGCCGAAACCGGCACCTCGATTATCGTTACCAACGAAGGTAACGGCGATCTGACGCAAACCCTGCCGAAAACCCATATCGTCATCGCCAGCATTGAAAAAGTGGTTCCGACGCTGGAAGACGCGACGACCATCCTGCGGGTGCTGGCGCGTTCGGCGACGGGGCAGGAAATGTCGGTTTACAATACATTTTCCACCGGCCCAAGGCGTCCGGACGATCTGGACGGGCCTGAAAATTATCACGTCGTTTTGCTCGATAATGGCCGCAGCAAGATGCTGGGTGGCGAATTTCACGAAATGCTGCGCTGTATCCGCTGTTCGGCCTGTCTTAACCATTGCCCTGTCTACAAGGCCATTGGCGGCCACGCATACGGCTGGGTTTATTCCGGGCCCATGGGGGCGGTGTTGATCCCGGGATTGCAAGGGCTTGCCGAATCTCACGATCTGCCCGGCGCTTCGACTTTTTGTGGCAAGTGTGAAGATGTCTGCCCCATGCGTATTCCGCTGCCGCGTATGCTGCGCAGCTGGCGGGAAAAGGCTTATACGGCCCGATTAGGGTCGACAAAGGCTCGTTTTGGCCTTGCCGCGTGGGCATTTCTGGCCCGCCGTCCGGTTCTTTACCGGCCCCTTATGGCTATCGGGGTTGCTGTGCTGGCCCTGTTTGGTCGACGTGGTCGATTTTCCAGCTTGCCACTTGCCGGGGGATGGACCTCAAGCCGTGACCTGTCCGCGCCCGAAGGGCGCACGTTTTTGTCCCAGTGGAAGCGGGGGAAACGCTGATGGGGTCACGAGAATCAATCTTAGGAAACATTGCCAAGTCATTGAAAGAAAGTGCCTTATCGCCTTCATCAAAACAGGAAATTGAGGCCCGACTCAGCGCCCACGACAAAAATACCGTGCCAAAACGTGGTCAGGGCGATCATGAGGCGCAAATGGCGCTTTTTATTGCGGAAGCAGAACGGGTAAACGCGACAACGGAGCATCTGGTCGGGTTGGAGCAGGTCGGCGAGGCGGTGTTGCGTTACCTGGCCAGCCACAATCTGCCCGGCTCCGTAAAGATTGCCCCGCACGCCCTTTTGGATAACGTTAACTGGTCGAAACACCCCACACTGGACGTGGTCCAGGGCCCTGCAGAGGACAGTGATCAGGCGAGTCTGTCCGTGGCCCGTGCGGGGGTCGCCGAAACCGGGACCCTGGTCCTTCATTCCGGCCCTGAAAGTCCGACAACTCTTAATTTTTTACCCGACAATCATATCGTTCTGCTTCCCCAATCACTGCTTGTCGGCGCCTATGAAGAGGCCTGGGACTTGCTGCGTGAGGACTCAAGTGACATGCCGCGGACGGTTAATTGGGTCACCGGACCCTCGCGCAGTGCCGATATTGAACAAACCTTACTGCTTGGGGCGCATGGCCCAAGGCGCTTGCATATCTTGATTTTAAATGACAAAGAAACCACCTAAAGCTCGAAAAACAAGCAATAAATCAGGCTTGAATGAAGCCGATGATGAGGACCTTTGGGGCCATGTCGCGGCCTCTGTGCAGCCGCTTGACGGGCACCTTAAAAACCGCACTCCGGACGTTGAAAGCAAGCCCGAATCCCCGGGAGCGGGGCCGGCAAACAAAAAACCAGCCTCTCGCAGTTCTTTTGCGTCTGCGCAAACGCCGCCCGTCCGCCCGTCGCTGCCGGAATTAAGCCTTTCCAGCCAGCCCGGAATCGACAAAAGCACGGCAAAAAAGCTGAAAAAAGGCCAACAGCGGATCGAGGCCCGCATCGATTTGCATGGCATGACCCAGGTTGAGGCCCACCGGGCTCTTGATAGCTTTGTTGATGGCGCCTACCAGGCCGCAAAGCGGTGCGTTCTGGTGATTACCGGCAAGGGTCTTAAACCGGATGGAGCGGTCGGGGTCATTCGCGCCGCGGTGCCGCGCTGGCTCAACGAGCAACCAAACCGAAGCCGGGTGCTTGCTTTTACCCACGCAACCCCCAAGGATGGCGGCGAGGGGGCGCTTTACGTCATGCTGAAGAGGAAACGATGACTCCGTTTGGGCAAAAAGTCAGACAACTGCGACAGGAGCGGGGCATTTTGATGAAAAAAATGGCGGCCGACCTGGGTGTTTCCAATGCCTATCTGTCGGCCCTTGAGCACGGCCACCGGGGCCGCCCCGCCGCCGGTTTGGTGCGTCAGATTTGTGATTATTTCGAGCTCATTTGGGACGAGGCCGAGGACATCAAGCGCCTCGCTCACTTGTCGCACCCGCGCGTTACCGTCGATACCGCAGGCTTAAGCCCGCAAGCGACGGAGCTTGCCAACCTGCTGGCCGAAAATATCGGGGAGTTGGACCCGGACACACTGCAATGGATTGTCGATGAAATCAAAAGCCGCAAAACCACACCAAAAGGGCCCACCCATTAAAGGGTTGGTGTAAATCTGAGCGACATACAGGACAGGCCGCCGTCAACCTTTGCGGCCTCGCTGATATCCAGCTGAACCACTGCAAACCCGGCCCTGGCAATCAGTTCTGCAGATCTTGGGAGCCCGTCAGGGATCAACATCCTGTCGTTGACGGCAATGGAGTTGGCAGCGGCTTCCTCGCCTTCGGGAAGAACGAGGGTTTTATAGGCATCGAAAAATCCTGCTGTGGCCATGGCTTTGGTGACAACGATGGTTTCACCATCAAGCAGCCCGCAGGCGGTTTTGAAGTGCAGGACCCCGGGTGGTGTCTGCAAAATCCGCACAGCCCACCCCCAGTCACGGACACAATCCTGCAAGGCACCGGCTCCTGCGGCATCGGTTCGTTTTGAAAGGCCGACGATAATCTCGCTCTCGGTGATCATAATATCGCCGCCTTCGATAAAGCCATCCTCGCCGACGTTGCGGACATCATCAAAATAGGGGCCAAGTACATCGGCCATGACCGCAGACTCGCCGGTTCGTGTCTCCGCTCCGGGCCTTAGGGTGACAGCGCCTTCAGGCAGGCAGAGGGCGGAATCTTCAATAAAAACCGAATCCGGGAATGACTCCCAGGCGGGCAAAATATCAACGTGGACCCCGGCCTCTTTCAGGGCCTGAATATAACGCCCATGTTGGTCGGTGAAGCGCTCGTGATCTGGATTGCCAGCATCAAGGGCGCGCAAACCCCCGGCGATGCTTTTACCCGGTTGGCGCACAATGGCGTTGCTGAAGTGGGTGCTGTGGCCCATTACAGGATGAACTTGCGCAGGTCGGCATCTTTGGCAAGCTCGCCGACTTTATCGCGCACGTCACCGGCCTCAATGGCGTAGGTCTCGCCGCCTTTTTCCGAAGCATCAAACGAGATGTCTTCCAGCAGCTTTTCCAACACCGTGTGCAGGCGGCGGGCGCCAATGTTCTCAACCCCCTGGTTAATTTCCTCGGCCAGATCGGCAATAGCGCCAATGGCGTCGTCGCTGAAGGTCAGGGTCACGTCCTCAACGGCCATCAGGGCCGTGTACTGCTTGATCAGGCTGGCTTCGGTTTCCATCAGGATGCGGACGAAGTCATCACGGGTCAGCGAGCGTAGCTCGACCCGCGTTGGCAGACGGCCCTGCAATTCGGGCAGCAGGTCCGACGGTTTGGCGATATGAAAAGCGCCCGAAGCAATAAACAGGATGTGATCGGTCTGGATGGTGCCGTGCTTGGTCGATACGGTGGTGCCTTCAATCAGCGGCAACAGGTCGCGCTGAACCCCTTCGCGGCTGACATCAGCGCCAGCGCGGTCGGAACGGGCAGTGATTTTGTCAATTTCGTCAAGAAACACGATGCCGTTGTTTTCAACATTGCTGAGGGCTTCCTTGATGATCTTGTCCTCATCGAGCAACTTGTCGCCCTCTTCGGCAACCAGCACTTCATAGGAGTCGACCACCGACATGCGTTTCGGCTTTGTTTGCTGACCGAAGGCCTTGCCCATCATGTCACCGATGTTGAGCATCCCCATTTGTGCCCCGGGCATTCCGGGAATATCGAAAGTAGGCATGCCGGAACCTGCAGACTCGGCAACATCAATTTCGATTTCGCGCTCATCAAGTTCACCTTCACGCAGCATTTTGCGGAACTTCTGGCGGGTTTCTTTTGATGCGCTGTCGCCGACCAGGGCGTCGATGACTCGTTCCTCGGCATGATTTTCGGCCTTGGCAACAACCTGGACACGCATTTTTTCACGCACCATGTGAATGGAGATTTCAACAAGATCGCGGATCATTTGTTCGACATCGCGGCCAACGTAGCCGACCTCGGTAAACTTGGTCGCCTCGACCTTGATGAAGGGTGCTTGTGTCAATTTCGCCAGACGACGTGAAATTTCTGTCTTGCCGACACCGGTCGGACCGATCATCAGAATATTTTTCGGCAGCACTTCCTCGCGCAGGTCGTCATCCAGTTGCTGGCGGCGCCAGCGGTTGCGAAGGGCGACGGCGACGCAGCGCTTGGCGTCGTTCTGACCAATGATATAGCGATCAAGTTCAGAAACGATTTCGCGCGGGGTAAAACTGGCAATGGACATCTAGAGACTCTCGATAATGACATTATTGTTGGTGTAGACGCAGATATCGGCGGCGATGGCCATGGCCTTGCGGGCGATGGCTTCGGCATCCATATCGTCGCGATCAATCAGGGCGCGGGCTGCGGCCAGGGCGTAGTTGCCGCCCGAGCCGATGCCGATCAGGCCGTCCTCGGGCTCCAGCACGTCGCCGGTTCCGGTAAGGACCAGCGACACATCCTTGTCGGCGACGGCCATCATCGCCTCAAGGCGGCGCAGGTAGCGGTCGGTGCGCCAGTCCTTGGCCATCTCAACGCAGGCCCGGGTTAATTGTCCGGGATATTGCTCAAGTTTGCCTTCCAGGCGCTCAAACAGGGTAAAGGCATCGGCGGTGGCCCCGGCAAAACCGGTGATCACGGAGCCGTCGCCCAAAGTGCGCACCTTGCGGGCATTGGCTTTGATAACCGTATCGCCAAGGCTGACCTGGCCGTCACCGGCAATAACGACAACGCCGTTCTTGCGCACCGTCAGGATGGTTGTGCCGCGCCAGCCGGGAAATTTTTGATCTGCCATGATGGATGTCCGTAAAAATAAGTGTGAGCTGAGGATTTAGGCCTACAAAGGGGTTCGGTCAAGTGCTCAGCGTGCGATGATGGTAACGCCGACGCCGATCATTACCGAGCCAGCACCCCGGCTCATAACCTTCAGCGCCTTTTCGCTTTTTATCAATGTCCGTGCCCGCGCCGCTGCGACGGCAAAGGAAACAAGAACACAAACCAGCACGCCAAGGACGATGGCAATGGCCAGCGCCGCGTCAAGCGGGGCAAGCGCGCCAAGGTCAATAAAGCTCGGCAAAATACCGACATAGAAAATAATCACCTTGGGGTTGGACAGGGTTATCAGGAGGCCGCTGACAAAACCGCGCAATCCGTCGTTGCCGGCAACATCGGCCCCATCAAGGGAGGCGAGCCCGGCGCGCCATGCCTTGATGCCTAAATAAATCAGGTAGCCGGCGGCGCAAAGCCGAATAACCGTGAACGTCGTCTCAAAACGGCTGGCAATTAGCGATAAGCCGCCGATAACAAGAATCAAAAACGCCAAATCCCCGCAGACCATACCAGCAATAAAACCAATGCTGCGGCGCAGGCCTTTTGACAAGGTGTGACCAACCAGCGCTAGGATACCCGGGCCGGGTGAGACCATGGCGATAAAACAAATGATGGCCAGGGCCAGGGCGCTTTGTGCGGACATGTCCAATCCCTACCAATCCTTTGCAAAATCCGCAAGGGGGGACTTCCGGTTTGCGTTGCCACCTGTTACAAGGGCGTGAAGGATTTATCCATTTAGCGAGGTCGCCCATGCGCAAGGCCACAGTAGAGCGCAATACAAACGAAACGAAGATCTCCGCATCGGTTGATCTTGACGGCACCGGAAACTATTCGGTGGCGACCGGTATTGGCTTTCTTGACCACATGCTCGAGCAGTTGTCGCGCCACAGCTTGATTGATCTTGAGGTCAAGGCCGAAGGCGACCTGCACATCGACTTTCACCACACCACAGAAGATACCGGCATTGCCGTTGGCGAGGCATTTTCAAAGGCGCTTGGCGACCGCAAGGGAATTTCACGTTTCGGTCAGGCGCTATCGCCCATGGACGAAACCCTGACCCGCATCGCCCTTGACGCGTCCAACCGGCCTTATCTTGTCTGGAAAGTGGAATTCGCGCGCGACAAGGTTGGCGACATGGATACGGAACTGTTTAAAGAATGGTTCGCGGCTTTCGGTCAGGCCGCCGGTCTGACATTGCATGTGGAATGCCTGTACGGCGACAACAATCACCATATCGTCGAATCCTGCTTCAAGGGTCTGGCCCGGGCGTTACGTCAGGCCATTGAGATTGATCCCCGCAAGGCTGACGCCGTGCCGTCGACCAAAGGTGTGCTCGGCGGCTCTCTCTAGTCGAAGAATTAAGACCATGAAGACACGTATCTACACCGTGCACCTGCTTGATAATGCCGACCCGGTGCTGGTCAAGCAGGGCTTTAACTGGCCCGCCTTTTTCTTTGCCGTGCCGTGGGCCCTGTTTCATCGCATGTGGTGGGTTGCCGCGGGTTTTGTTGTTTTGCAAATCGTCTTGGCGGCAATTTTTGTTAGTGCCGGCCTGAACGACACGCAGCAAGCCATTGTCAGCTTTTTGCTGGCCATTATCATTGCCACCTCTGCCGACGCGTTGCGCACGCACGCCCTTGCGAGGCGCGGATACTTACTGACAGAGGTGGTCGTTGAAGAAAACAGCGACAGGGCGCTCAGACGCTTTCTCGAAGCCCGGCCCGAAGTGACGGCAAGACTGGCGGGGCCACATTCATGAGCGTCGTCATTATTGATTATGGTTCGGGCAATCTGCGCTCGGCGGCGAAATCCTTTGAGCGCGGGGTCAAAGATGACGGCCTGTCGCTGGATGTGATTGTCAGCGCCGATCCCGATCAGGTCAGGGCGGCGTCCCACATCGTACTTCCGGGGGTTGGTGCGTTCGCCGATTGTCGGGCCGGGCTTTTGGCCCTTGATGGAATGGTCGACGCACTGAAAGAGGCCGTCATAAGCGAGGCCAAGCCGTTTTTCGGAATTTGTGTCGGTATGCAACTGATGGCAACGATGGGTCTTGAGCACGGCGAATATTCGGGACTGGACTGGATCGCCTCGAAGGTTCAGGCCCTGTCACCTGACGACAAGACACTTAAAATTCCACACATGGGCTGGAACGAATTGATGGTCGGCGACCATAGGCACCCCGTTCTTGAGGGCCTTGGCGAGAAGCCACATGTCTATTTCGTTCACAGTTATCATATGGTCTGCGAGAACGCCGCAGACGTTCTGGCAAGCACAAACTATGGTGGCCCGGTAACGGCAATGGTGGGCCGCGACAATATGGTCGGCAGCCAGTTTCATCCGGAAAAAAGCCAGCGCGTCGGCCTTAAAATTATTGGTAATTTCCTCAAATGGAAGCCTTGAAAAAATGATTTTCTTTCCCGCCATTGATCTCAAAGACGGCCAGTGTGTGCGGTTGCTTCGCGGCGACATGGAAAAGGCGACGGTGTTTAATGATGACGCCGGGGCGCAAGCCAAATCCTTTGAAGATAAGGGGTGCGGGTGGCTGCATGTGGTTGATTTAAACGGCGCATTCGCGGGCAAGCCGGTTAACGGCGAAGCGGTCAAGGCGATCCTGGACGCCATCACGATACCGCTACAGCTGGGTGGCGGCATTCGCGACATGGAAACCATCGCCTACTGGCTTGATGCCGGTGTCAGGCGGGTTATTCTGGGCACGGTGGCTTTGCGTGATCCGGATCTTGTCCGCCGTGCGTGCCAGCAGTATCCGGGCCGGGTCGCCGTTGGCATCGATGCCCGCGACGGTTTTGTCGCCGTCGAAGGCTGGGCCGAGGTTTCGCAAATGAAAGCTTTCGAGCTGGCCGATCTTTTTGAAGACGCCGGAGTCGCCGCCATTATTTATACGGACATCGGTCGCGACGGGGCCATGGAAGGCCCCAACATTGAAGCCACGACGGCGCTGGCCGCAGCCCTATCAACGCCGGTGATCGCTTCGGGCGGGGTTTCGTCCATGGCCGACCTCAAACTGTTGAAAGACGCCGGCGGCGGATTGCTTGAAGGGGTTATCAGCGGCCGTGCTGTTTATGATGGCGAGATTGATGTCGGTGAAGCTGTCCGGTTTTTGCAATGCTGAAGGCGCGCATTATTCCGTGTCTTGATGTGGAAGGCGGGCGCGTCGTCAAGGGCGTCAACTTTGTTGATCTTGTCGATGCCGGGGACCCGGTCGAACAGGCGCGTATTTACGATAAGGCCGGGGCTGACGAGCTGACGTTTCTCGACATAACCGCCTCACACGAAGGCCGCGACACCATTTTCGATGTCGTCTCGCGGACCGCCGAGCAGTGCTTCATGCCGCTGACCGTCGGCGGCGGCGTGCGCACGGTTGATGATATTCGCAAGCTGTTGCTGGCCGGGGCCGACAAAGTCTCCATCAACACGGCGGCTGTTCACAATCCGGACTTTGTCCGCGAGGCGGCGCAAAAATTCGGCTCCCAGTGTATCGTCGTTTCCGTTGACGCCAAATCAGTCGGCACCGACAAGTTTGAAATTTTTACCCACGGCGGTCGCAACGCAACGGGCATTGACGCGATCGGCTGGGCGGAGCGCATGACGTCTTTGGGGGCCGGGGAAATTCTCCTCACATCCATGGACCGGGACGGCACCAAACAGGGCTTTAACCTGCCACTGACCCGCGCCATTTCCGATGCGGTAACCGTGCCGGTGATTGCCTCAGGCGGTGTCGGCACGCTAGAGCACATGGTCGAAGGTATCCGCGATGGCCATGCCTCGGCAGTGCTGGCGGCCTCGATTTTTCATTTCGGCACCTATAGTATTGAGGAAACCAAGGCCTATATGGCGGCGGCGGGAATTCCTGTGCGCCTGAAAAATGAAGGCGACGAATAATGAATGAACAGACCATCGACAGCCAGATTCTGGAGCGCCTGTTTCAAACCATCAAGGGCCGCCACGGGGAAAACCCCGACACGTCCTATACGGCAAAACTGTTCGCAGAGGGGCGTGGCGAAATCGCCCGCAAGGTAGGCGAGGAAGCCACCGAAACCATTGTCGCCTCGCTTGACGAAAGCGAAGAAAAAGTGGTTATGGAAAGCGCCGACCTGCTTTATCACTTGCTCGTGCTGTGGGCCGATGTCGGTATTGATCCATCCCACGTGTGGGCAGAGCTGGCGCGCCGGGAAGGCACCTCGGGGATCGACGAGAAAAACGCGCGGGGGAAATAAAATGGCCTATGACAACGACAACATCTTCGCAAAAATTCTTCGCGGCGAAATTCCCTGTGACAAGGTGTTCGAGGACGAGCACGCGCTGGCCTTTCGTGACATCAATCCACAAGCACCGCTGCATGTGCTGGTTATTCCCAAGGGCGCTTACGTCAACATGGATGATTTTTCGGCCCATGGCTCGGACGCCGAAATTGCAGGCTTTATCCGCGCCGTGGGCCAGGTGGCGCGCGAGCTGGGCATCGTCGATGCCGGATTTCGCACCCTGGCCAACAACGGACCCGATGCCCATCAGGAAGTGCCGCACCTGCACATCCATATTTTTGCCGGTCGCGATCTGGGCCGCATGATCAAAAACTTCAAAGACTGATGAATTCCGGTCCACAGGCCAGCAATCGAAACCTTGTCGGTATCAGCTATATTCTGATGGGTGTCGGCTTTTTGGCGACCATGGACAGTGTCGCCAAGGTTCTGGTCGGGGCCGAATATTCGGTGATGCAAATTCTTGCTATCCGCGGTTGGATCATCGTTTTTGTGATGCTGCTGGTCTTGCCCAAAATGGGCGGTCTGGCGGCGCTCAAATCAAAGCAACCGGTCAAGCATCTGATCAGAGTGGTGATCGGGTTTGCCTCGCCGTATTTTCTCTTCCGTTCCTTTGAGGTGCTGGGCTTGGCCGATGCGACGGTGATTTTCTTTGGCGGCGCGACTTTTTTGATGACCGCCCTGTCGGCGCTGTTGTTCAAGGAGCCGGTTGGCCGGCATCGTTGGGGCGCGGTGGTTGTTGGTTTCAGCGGCGTTATATACGCCGCCCAGCCGACCAGCGGGGTTTTTCAGATCGAGGCCCTTTACGCTATTGCCTCGGGCGCGTCCTACGCGATCATGGTGCTGGCGACCCGCTGGCTGGGCGCTGCCGAAGGAACATTCAAGCCGGTGTTTTATTTTAATCTTGGCGTCGCCTGTATGGGGTCGCTGGCTTTGCCGGTCGTGTTCAAGCCCATGCCGACGGGCGACATCATCACCATTTTGACCATGGCCGCCTTGGCCGTCGGCGGCCACTTTTGCATTACCCGGGCTTTTCACACAGCCCCGGTCAGCCTGTTGGCGCCGTTTGAATTCAGCGCCCTGATCTGGGCCGCAGGGCTTGGCTACCTTATCTGGTCGGATATTCCGGCGACCAATGTTCTTGTCGGGGCCGCTATCATTGTCTCAAGCGGGGCCTATCTTGTTCACCGTGAGGCGCTGGCAGAACGAGCCCAGAAAAGAGCAACAGAAGGGCTGGTGGTCGCCGACCCGCTGATCATCGCAAGCCCCGTCAGCGTCGAGGAGAAGGCGGGCGATTAAGCCCTCAGCTTGACCGCGTTACGACCGATCATCAGCCGCCGGTACGACAGGGCTTCGGCAATGTGAATGCGGGCGCTGGGGGCGTTTG
>Ga0233428_1004401_pt1 | contig 11003 bp, 12 predicted proteins | sample SI_118_April2016_4_FD_179890 | JGI IMG/M metagenome (GOLD analysis project Ga0233428, IMG submission 179890) | Seawater microbial communities from Saanich Inlet, British Columbia, Canada - SI_118_April2016_120_MG | ecosystem: Environmental > Aquatic > Marine > Inlet | place: Canada: British... | reverse complement strand
AAAACGATATTGTTGAATCAAAAAACGGGCCCAAAGGAGGCTATGTCCTCTCCCGAAGCCCGGAGAGTATTTCTGTGCATGAAGTCATACAGGCGATAGAGGGACACGTCGCCATGGCAAACTGCCAGGTTGCAGAGGCCTCGGTTTGTGATCAGCTTGAGAGTTGTCCTCTACTTAGACCAATGGAGCGTATCCAGCAGAGAGTTGTCGAGCTTTTGAAGCAGATGACTGTTCTGGATATGTCCGATTTATCCGTAGGAGAAATTAGATGAGCCTTAAGTTTCCAATCTACATGGACTACCAGGCGACGACGCCGCTGGATCCGCGTGTGCTCGAGGAGATGATCCCTTATTTCACCGACACATTTGGCAATGCCGCGAGCCGCAACCACAGCTATGGCTGGGACGCAGAAAAAGCTGTTGACGATGGTCGCGAGCGAATCGCAAATGTTATTGGCGCAGACCCGCGCGAGATAGTATTCACAAGCGGCGCCACCGAGTCCGACAACATGGCACTCAAAGGCGTCGCCGAGATGTACAAGACGAAGGGCAAGCACATCATCACCTCGATGATCGAGCACAAGGCCATCATCGATTCGGCCAAGCGTCTTGAGACATGGGGTTTTGATGTGACCTACCTCACGCCCCGTGAAGACGGCATGACCACCGCAAAGATGGTGGAGGAGGCTATGACCGACGAGACTATCCTCGTCTCCATCATGTCCGCCAACAACGAGATCGGCGTCCTTAACCCGATCCGCGAAATCGGCCAGCTTTGCCGCTCAAGAAAGGTGCTCTTCCATACCGACGGCACCCAGAGCTTCGGCAAAGTCCCTGTCGATGTAAACGATGACTTTATTGATCTGATGTCCATGTCCGCACACAAGATTTACGGGCCCAAGGGTGTCGGCGCGCTTTATGTGCGTCGCAGAAAGCCCCGCGTTCGCCTCGCCGCCATTATTGACGGCGGCGGCCATGAGCGCGGTATGCGCTCAGGAACGCTGAACGTCAGCGGCATCGTCGGTTTCGGCAAGGCGGCCCAGCTCTGCCAGGAGGAGATGGTCGAGGAGGGTCTGCGCCTCTCGAATATGCGCGATAAATTTAAGTCGACGCTCATGGAAAGCCTCGATGAAGTTTACGTAAACGGCCACGAAACCCAGCGGATTCCCGGCAACCTCAACATCAGTTTTCCGTATGTCGAGGGCGAGTCGCTCATTATGGGCCTCAAGGACGTGGCGGTTTCCTCCGGTTCGGCCTGCACCTCAGCCAGCCTGGAGCCGAGCTATGTACTCAAAGCAATGGGCCGAGGAGACGAATTAGCGCATTCGTCGATTCGCTACGGCCTGGGCCGTTTCACCACACAAGAGGAAGTGGACTTCGTGGCCGAAAAAACGGTCGAAGTCGTAAACCGTATGCGCGAAATGAGCCCGCTCTACGAGATGGTCAAAGAAGGCGTCGATCTCTCAAAAGTGGAATGGGCGCACCATTAATCGACAAGCAATTTAAGAACTACTTTTACTAAAATGAATATCGAGGCAGCTTCTCGATAAAAAATTAAGGAGAGATAAAGAAATGGCTTACAGCGACAAGGTGGTCGATCATTACAATAACCCACGTAATGTGGGCTCTATGGATAAAAACGATACTGAAGTGGGCACTGGCGTCGTGGGGGCCCCGGAGTGCGGCGACGTGATGAAGCTTCAGGTGAAGGTGAACGGGGACGGCGTTATTGAAGATGCGAAATTTAAAACCTTCGGCTGCGGCAGTGCCATTGCTTCAAGCTCTTTGGCTACTGAGTGGCTAAAAGGCAAGACCGTGGATGAGGCGCAAGAGATCAAGAACACGCAAATCGTCGAGGAGCTGAACCTTCCTCCGGTCAAAATTCACTGTTCGGTCCTAGCCGAGGATGCCATTAAATCAGCGCTGAACGATTACCGCACCAAAAAAGGCATGCCGACTGTCGGGGATGCCCAGTCTGCCGTTTAGGTTAATGCTGGTGGTCTGGAAAGTAGCTAGCGGTCTTAATTCAAGGCGTGGTAATTTTTAGTCAGTCGGCTATTGATTAAAGGACAAAGACCATGGAACTTGCCGAAAAGAAAATGACAATTGAAGTTACCGAAAAGGCAATCGCCAACGTTAAAAGGTTCATGGAAAGCGAAAACAAACCCAATAACATTGTCAGGGTTGGTGTTCGCGGCGGTGGTTGCTCGGGTCTTTCTTATGTTCTTCAGTTCGAGGATGCCGCTACCATCAACATGATGGATCAGGTCATTGAAAAAGACGGTGTCCGAATTGTTGTGGATAAAAAGAGCATGCTTTATTTGGCGGGAACGACCCTCGACTACGAGGATGGCTTGTCGGGCAAGGGGTTTACCTTCAAGAATCCCAATGCAAGGCAGGCTTGTGGTTGCGGAGAAAGTTTTTCTCTTTAGCGGGCGGCATTAAAAACGCGCCTCGCCCCTCCTATTTGCTTGCGGGTGGGCGTGACGCGTTTTTTCTTGTAACTGAATATCAGGCAAACCCACCCCAGGGCGGTGTTTGAATCAAGCGCGATGAATCGAACGAGCACAAAAAATAAAAAGCTCTTTTCTGTTTTCGATGAAGACGGGGAAATCCAACCCGTCCCCGCTAGCGTTGATCATTTTGCGTTTTTAGAATTGCCTAAAAAAATGAATATCAATGAGGCTGTTCTCGAATCAACTTTTTTTGAATACAGCCGCAAACTCCACCCTGACTTTTTTATGAACGCCCCTGCCTCGAAGCGCATTCTCAGCCTAGACGCTTCGGCTCGTCTTAACGCGGCATACAAAACACTCAAAGATCCCATCCAAAGAGCGGTTTATCTTGTTGAGCTAGAAAGCGGGAAGCTTGAAGAGAACGATTCGAGCCCGCCGGTGGAGTTGCTTGAAGATATTTTTATGGCCCAAGAGGCCGCCGCCGACTATAAGTGCTGCGAAAACGGCGGAGAGGAGGCCGAGGGGCTTCGCGCCAACCTGATGGCGGCAAAAGAATGTTTTGAGGCCCAACGCTCTGGTCAGCGCGCTGCGTTGGATAAGCTAGGTGGTCGCTGGGACGAGGCCGTGGACGCTGGCGAAGAGCCTCCTTCGGAAGTTATCGATAAACTGCGCTCGGTTTTGGGGCTTCGAAATTATATAGAAAATATTCTTCGGAATGTAGATCGGGCACTGGAAGAGGCTTGATGAGCGATATAATAGGCATAGATCTAGGTACGACGAACAGTCTAGTTGCCGTCATGAAGGACGGCAGTCCCGTGGTTGTATCCCCAGAGGCAGAGCGCTCTATCGTGCCCTCTGTTGTGAGTTTTCGATCCGATCGGGTTTTGGTGGGCGATAAAGCCAGGTCTGATCGTACAGACAATATTCGAAATACAATTTATTCCATCAAGAGATTTATGGGTCGCGGGTACAACGACATTGAGGCCGAGCGCCGCCACCTGCCCTATGAGTTTGATTCGAGCCAGACCGAAGCGGTTTTTGTAAAAGCCAGAGGGCGCACCTACGGCGCACCCGAAATCAGCGCAATTATTTTACGTGAACTGAAATCCCGTGCAGAAAAATCGATTGGCCACCGTGTGCAGCGAGCCGTTATTACGGTGCCTGCGTATTTCAACGACGCTCAACGTCAGGCGACCAAAGATGCGGGTCGCCTTGCAGGTCTCGATGTCCTCCGTATCGTGAATGAGCCGACAGCGGCTTCTCTGGCCTATGGCCTGCACGAGCGAAACCGGGGAATTATTGCTGTATATGACCTGGGCGGCGGCACGTTCGATATCTCTATCCTGAAGGTGAAGGACGGGGTTTTCGAGGTGCTTGCAACCGGTGGCGACACCCGCCTCGGTGGTGACGATATCGACCGTGCATTGGCGGATTATTTAATTGAAAAATCCGGGGTTGAAAATGGCGTTAAGGAAAATCCCGAAATCGTTGGTTTGTTTGTTCTGGCGGCAGAAAATGCAAAACAGGATTTGACGGACAATGAGAAAACGGAAGTCGTGGTGGAATGCTCTGGTGAGAGCCCGCTCTCTTTTAGTCAAACACTTACCCGAGAGGAAATGGAAAAAATTGCGTTGCCCATCGCAGAGCGCACGATAGGTCCCTGCAGGCGGGCGCTCAAAGATGCCGGACTGGCTACGAGTGAAGTGGATGAAGTGGTTCTCGTGGGCGGCTCAACACGGATGCCGCTTATCGGGCGCATGGTCACGGAGTTTTTTGGGAAAGAGGCAAAATCAGAGTTGAACCCGGACGAGGTGGTGGCGTTGGGCGCTGCGGTGCAGGCTGACATTCTTTCGGGCGGGCGCACCGACATGCTTCTTCTTGATGTTACGCCCCTTTCCTTGGGTATCGAGACGATGGGCGGGGCGATGAGTTGGATCATCCCGCGAAATACAACAATTCCGACGAGCCAGCGTGAGGTGTTCACCACCTTTAAAGACAACCAGACCGGCGTGGATATTCATGTCCTTCAGGGCGAGCGAGAGTTGATTAAAGATAATCGCTCGTTGGCCAAATTTGTTCTTGGCATCGATCCGGCACCGGCGGGGATGGCCCGAATCGAAGTGTCTTTTTTGATAGACGCCAATGGCATACTAAGCGTAACCGCAAGAGATCTGCGAAGCGGCAAAGCGGCGTCGGTGGAAGTTCAGCCTTCCTACGGCTTGACGGATGAGCAGGTGGAAAAAATGTTGCTTGAATCGTTTGAGCATGCCGAGGCTGATATACATGCACGCCAGGTTCTTGAGGCTCGAACGGAGGCAGAGAGCGTGATGGCGGCGACAATGCGTGCGCTCCGGGATTATGGGGAAGATAAGGTCGGAGATGAGGAGAGGAACGTTATTAAGCAAGCGTTATCCGAGCTGGAAAAAGTCATGGATGGGGACGATCATCAGGTCATCCGCGACAAAATTGATGCATTGAATGAGGTGACCCATCCGTTGGCCGAGCGGATGATGGACAATGTTCTCAAGGAGGCATTGGCTAATAAACGGCTTACAGAGGCGATGAGCGATTAAAACGTCACAAGTGGCGTTAAGGGATGAGGGGTATTATGGCAAAATTGCATTTTATAGACGAAGACAAAACGTTTGATATCGGGGTGGGACAGAATATCCTGGAAGTTGCTCTCGATAATGGGTTTGATCTTGATCACGCCTGTGGCGGCGTATGCGCCTGCTCTACTTGCCACATCAAGGTTCGCGAAGGTTTTGATCTATTTCCGGAGGCCGAGGAGGAGGAAGAGGACCAACTCGACAACGCTCGGGACGTGGATCTTAGCAGCCGCCTGGCTTGCCAGTGCGTACTTCAAGAAGAGACGGGCCAGGTGATCACGGTTGAGATTCCGTTCTGGAACGTGAACCTGGTCCAGGAAGGCCCCGACGCCGCCCGAGAGAGCCACTAAAAAAATAAGGGGACCGGATTTTGGAAAAGTTTTCATGGGACGATGCCGAGGACATTGGCATTGCGCTATCTGAGAATCATCCCACCATCGATCCGCTTCAGGTCCGCTTCACGGATCTGCATCAAAGGGTTCTTGATCTTGAGAATTTCGAGGACGATCCGAAAAAATCCACAGAAGGAAAGCTTGAGGCGATTCAAATGGCCTGGCTTGAGGAATTTCAGGACGCGCAAAATGACTAGCGGAGACATGCCTTGAGTGCCGCAGAAGAAAAATTCGCAGGTGGAAAACTCCTTGTTCGTCGCGAGGGGGCGATAGCCTCCATTACGCTTAATCATCCAGATAAAATGAACTCGATTGAGCTTGAAATGTGGGCCGCGCTGGCGCGGCTTGTGCCCGAGCTTGACGGAGATGATGCGATTCGCGTCCTCGTGTTTCGGGGGGCGGGAGAGCGCGCCTTTTCGGCGGGTGCTGATATTTCGCGCTTTGCCGAGGAGCGCTCGAATTCTGCCCAGGCGCGAGAGTATTCTGCGCAATTTTTGCCCGGCCTCGATGCCGTTGAGGCGTTCTCCAAGCCCACTGTGGCGATGATAAGAGGGGCTTGTGTTGGTGGTGGCGCTGAATTGGCCGCTGCGACTGACATTCGAATCGCGGGTGAATCTAGCCGTTTCGGCGTGCCGGTGGCGAAGCTGGGTCTTGTGGCCGGGTATTCGGAACTGAGGCGCTTTGTTCATATCATTGGCCCTGCCCGCACGATGGACATGTTGCTCACGGCCCGGCTTTATTCGGCCGAGGAGATGCTTGGCGCGGGATTTTTGGCCCGTGTGGTGTCCGATGAGGAAGTAGAGAAAACGGTGATGGAGACGGCCGAGCGCATCGCCTCCCTCGCTCCTCTCACACAGAAGTGGCATAAAGAATTTGTGAAAACCATTCTTCGCGATCCGGCCCTTGCCTCGCTTTCCGAGGAGGATATCTCTAAGCAGTTTGCCGGATTCGACACCGAGGACTTTAGGGAGGGCGTTGATGCCTTCCTTAACAAACGCTCGCCCCGCTTCAAAGGGAGATAAGCCTCCGATGAACCCAGGCATGGACGGTGCGCTTGAGGGCGTTCGCGTCCTGGAAGTGTGTCAGATTATGGCGGGGCCTTTTTGTGGCGCCCTTCTGGGCGACATGGGGGCCGACGTCATTAAAGTTGAGAAACTCGCTGGCGGGGATGATGCTCGCCACATGGGCCGTCACTTCGACGGTGGCGAGGGTCACGGCTTTATGAACCTGAACCGCAACAAGAGAAGCCTCGCCATTAACCTTAAGGATGAAAAAGGCCTTGCCCTTCTCCGCGAATTAGCCACAGGCGCCGATGCGCTGATTGAAAATTTTCGGCCGGGAACGATGGATCGCCTGGGGCTCGGCTATGAAGATCTCCACGCACTGAACCCCGGTCTTATCTACGCCTCGATTTCGGGTTATGGCCAAACGGGTCCTTTCAGGGACAAGGGTGGGTTTGATCTGGTGGCGCAGGGCCTCGCAAGCCTGATGAGTTTTACCGGCGAGCCTGGTCGCCCGCCCGTCAAGATACCGATTCCGGTATGCGATCTGAATGCGGGCATTTACACGGCCATGTCAATTCTGTCCGCCTATATTTACAAGCTAAAAACCGGCAAGGGCCAGCGCATCGACACCTCACTCGTAGATGCAGGCCTGGGCTATACCTTCTGGCAAGCCTCGCAATTTTTTCCCTCGGGCGAGGTCCCAACGCCTCGTGGTTCGGCCCATGAATTGGCAGCCCCCTATCAGGCCTTCAAGTGCACGGACGGCTACATCGCGCTCGGCGCCGCCAATCAGTCGAACTGGGAGCGCACCTGCAAAGCCATTGGACGCGAGGATTTGCTTGAACGGGATGAGTACAAGACCGACAAAGATCGCGGGAGCCATTATCTCAAGCTGGCAGAAGAGTTGGATAGCGTTTTTGAGACAGATGCTCGCGATGCCTGGATTGAGCGATTAGAGGCCGAGCGTGTGCCTTGCGGCCCGATACTCGACATGGCCGAGACGTTTGATCATCCGCAGATAAAGGCCCGAGAAATGGCTGTCGATGTGTCACATCCCGCTGCCGGTAAAACCCGTGTGCTCGGTTTTCCGCCCAAGTTCTCCGAGACCCCCGGCATCGTCCGCAGGCCCTCGCCAACCCTGGGCCAGCACACCGATGAAGTGATTAAAGAGCTTGGCAAAAGCGATGAGGAAATTCGCCATCTTCGAGAAGAGGGCGTTCTCGCTTAGGGGTATGATCCCCTGAAATACACCCGTCATTTTTGCGCAGTCCCTGGAGGGAAAGAGCGATGGCCCGCGAGCCAGATAAATTTCCCCCCGGCATATATCTTGTATCCACTCCCATTGGAAACCTTGAGGATATTTCGGAGCGCCAGCGACGCGTTCTAGAGGATTGCGATGTGGTCGCCTGCGAGGATACCCGCAGAACGGGCCAGCTTCTCGCGCGTCTATCCATCAAAAAATCGCTTCTCAGCTATCACGAACACAATGAATCGGCTCGTGCCGAGCAGCTTGCAGAAAAAGCCGAGGCGGGCGAGCGCATCGCGGTAGTCTCTGATGCAGGAACGCCCGGCATTTCCGATCCCGCCTATCGGGTGGTTCGGGCGGCAGTGGATCGAGGCGTCACCGTTTATCCCGTGCCGGGCCCCTCGGCAGTGGTGGCCGCTCTCGTGGCGTCCGGCCTGCCTACTGATCGGTTTGTCTATGAGGGTTTTTTGCCCCAAAAAGGGGAGAAAAGGTGGCGCCGGGTCGATGAGTTACTAGAAGAGGATCGCACGGTGGTTCTTTATGAATCTCCCCACAGAGTTGTTCGTCTTATCGAGGAGATATCGAATCGCACTCCTAGCAGGCCGCTAGTTCTTGCGCGGGAAATTACCAAGCTCCATGAAGAGTTTTTGCGCGGAACAGCCTCTGAGCTTGCCAACAAAACAAATGGGAAAAACGTAAAAGGTGAATGTGTTCTGTTAATTGGGCCCAAACGGATGGAAAATTAACTTTCCCTCGCCGGATTAATGGGAAGTTTTTTAAAAAATTAGTGTTGTATTGAATAGGTCAAATAAATAGTAGCGGCTGGCATCTCATCGGCCCTTTAAAAATAAGGAGTATTTTATGCGTGTTTATCGACGAATTTTGTGCGCTTTTGTGAGTGCGTTATTTGTTGGTTCTCTGGGCGCAGTTTTTGCGGCGGAAAAAAAGTCAGCGGCTCCCGGAGAGGTCGTAGTGGCCACCGTCGGCAATAGCAAGATTACTCTCGAGGATTTAAATGTATTTATCGCTGCCCTTCCTGCCAATGTGCAGGTGGCAGCGAAGCTTCAAAAAGGAGATATTTTGGATGGCCTCGTTAGCCGCCTTTTGATTTATAAACACGCAAAAACGCAAGGTTTTGAAAAAAGAAAGGCCGTCAAAAAATTTATAGCCCGTGCAAAGCGGGAAATCATTGTTCGGCTTGCAGTTGAGGAACTACAAGAAAAAAATAAACCAAACGAGAAAGAGCTCAGGGCGGTATACGACAACAACAAGAAAGATTATCTGAAAATTGGCAAGGTGACAGCATCGCATCTCATGGTGACAACCGAGAAAGAAGCCAAAGATCTTTTAGAAAAATTAAATAAAGGCGCTGACTTTGCCGAGTTGGCGAAAAAATATTCTCTCGCTCCCGAAAGACAAACTGGAGGGAGCCTCGGAGAGATGACCAAAGGCCACCACCTGAAAACAGGCCTTCCTGAAATTATCGAAAAAACCGCTTTTTCTCTGAAGGCGGGGGCACATAGTGGTGCAGTGAAAAGTGAATTTGGCTGGCATCTAGTTAAAACATCTCAAAAAGATGAATCAGGGCAAATGACATTTGCTGAGGTTCGGGGCTCGATCGAGAATAGGTTAAAAGAGACGAAGCAGGCTGCAGCGTTAGAGGGAATGTTAAAGATGGCCGGTGAAAATTTTAAAACTAAAAAATACCCGGAGCGGCTTAAGTAAGTTAGCTGGCCGTCTTCGTTTTCGCGTTATCTAGGCTCTTTTGCAGTGTTAGGGATGCGATGATGGAGATGAACAGAATGACGATAATAAGCGAGAACGGCACCGAATAACTTTGGGTGTAGTCGAAGAAAAATCCCGCCAGGGGCGGCCCAACGACCCCGCCCAGGCCGTAGCATATTTCTGTGAAGCCAACGATCACGCCGTAGGTCGGGCCCTCGAAGATATCCCCACCAAGAGCCGAGCCGCAGGCGCTCATTGCGCCGATCCCGATGCCGTAGACAATCGCGAAAGTGTAGGCGGGAACAAGCCCGCCGCCCATCGCTGGAATTAACAGAAGTAAAATCAGACCCGCGTTTACCACAACAGCCGCGATGGCCGCTCCTCTTCCGCGGCCGATCAAGTCGCCTATCCATCCACCCGATATGCTTCCGGCGGTCCTTAAGAACCCAACTGCTCCGAGGACGAGAGCCGATGCGGCAGTCGTGAAACCGATGTCCACGAAATATAGATGGACCTGGCTCATGATGGTGTTGTTGTTGAATCCGATGGCGAAGTAAAGAAACATTATTGACCAGAATCGATAATCGCCTTTTAGGGTAAGAAATACACTGCGAACACTTTTGTCGATGACGGGCTCGTCAGATGGAGCCGTTTCTGGGCCCGTTTGTTCATCCGGGCGGGAAGGCAACCCGTCTCGCTCCTGTCCCACGTCCTCTGGTCTATCGCGAAGAATGAAGTAGCTGGCGGGCGTGATAACAAGAAGCACGATGGCGCCGTAGCCAACATAAGCGAGACGCCAGCCCCACATGTCTATCATTCTCTCGATCATCGGAACGAGAGCCAGGATTCCAATTCCAATTCCAGACAGGACGATACCGGTTGCGCGACCTCTCTTGTGGACGAACCAGCGGGGCATGATGGCCGTGTTGGTGGCGAATCCATTCATCGCCAAACCGAGGCCGCCCACGCAGCCGATCAAGATGTAAACATGCCAGATGGCGCTGATAAAATATCCGCCAAAAGCGGCAAGCGCCACCAATAGACAGCCTATTGGCATGATGGCGCGAGGGCCCTTTCTTTCGAGTAAAGAGCCTACATAGGGGGACGCCACTGCGTAAGTTAAAAGAGAGAGTGAAAAGGCGCCGCCGAGAACGCCTCGGCTCCAGCCAAATTCTTGGATGAAGGGAACCTGAAACACTGCGAAAGAGAATCGGTAGACAACCTGAAAGGCGAGGACTACGAAGCCCAGCCCAACAATTATCCAGCCGTAGTACAAACGGGGAGCCGCGGGGGGTTGTGGGGCTGATGTCATGTTGGTGTCTCTCCGGCAGGCTATCCCGTGAGACGCCTTAGGTAATTGAAAGAATATATAATTAGCTTAAAAATGACGTACGAAAGTCTTCAACTATTTCGCATCGTAGCGTTATGGGTCGTTATTCTGCAATCTCACCCGCCCTTTTTAGGGCCTCCCAAAACGCAAAAGCAGTTTGGACGTGGATATCGACGGTATCCTCGGAATTGCGAGCGTAGCCACCACCCAGCGTTCCAGCCACGGGAATAGCTCTTTTTCGA
>Ga0233428_1004397_pt1 | contig 11015 bp, 12 predicted proteins | sample SI_118_April2016_4_FD_179890 | JGI IMG/M metagenome (GOLD analysis project Ga0233428, IMG submission 179890) | Seawater microbial communities from Saanich Inlet, British Columbia, Canada - SI_118_April2016_120_MG | ecosystem: Environmental > Aquatic > Marine > Inlet | place: Canada: British... | reverse complement strand
TTAAATAGCGGCAAAATATAGATGGTCTTTTTAAATTTTTATATCTATCGACCGTTGATAGATATTCTTCATAATATCCCCCAACAAGAGGGACATCTTGTAAGGAATTTTTAAAACTCATTATTGATTATTCCTTTTCTTGTTCTGTGTTTTAATTTTTAACATATAGATATAAGGTAGTATCTTTAATTATTATAAAGGAGTATATAATGCGGTTGTAAAAAATTATCAAACATCTATTGACCACTGCAGTTAACTATGAAGAGGAATATATATATCAAACAATTACATAAAACTACAAAGTGGAGAAAATAATAAAATGAGATCCCATCCTTTAAGTGCTGGCGGAAATAACTTTTGTGTTTTTGACCCAATGACCAATAGTGGTGTATTCCCCCTTACAATCGTAAATGGATTAGTTTCAAATGAAACTATTACCTTTGAAGGGAAGACCGCAGAAATTGATCACAAAATCACAGAAATGTTACATAGTATGAATAAGAAAGGCTCTCTTTCTCAAAGAAGTACAGAAGAGACTTCCATTCTTGATTGTTCCGCAGTATTTAACGAAGAACCATTTAATATTGTCAAAAGGATTGATGATTTTAAAGGTTTTGTCAAAGTTGACTTTAAAACAAATAAAATCTATCTATATAGAGAACTCGATGAACCGGTTTCTGTTCAATGGAATACAAAGAACACGGATAAATTTTCCTTTAGAAATGATGGAAGACATCCAAATTCTAGTCATAAGATCTTTAGTGAAATCTTCAATCATGGAGGATTTATGTTCAGTGAGATCTTTAGTCACGAATCAAACATGACTATATCCGTTCAGAATTTCAGTAAAGGTATTATTGCAGATCTTGCAATGAATACATTTGTTGGTGATCCTGGTAAAAAGTTTCATCGTGGTATTAAAATGGTTCAAGATATGGCTACTTATGTGTTTCCATATATCTGGCCACAAGGAAGTCCTTTACTCAAAACACAAATGGGAACTGGACATAAATATCAAAAGATTGAATTTGTTAGTACAAATATGCGTAGTTGGAGTACAAATTTTGCCGGGGAAGATGAGATTGATAGTCCTATTATTCTCAATGTTCGTCGTGGTCGTGGACGTAATCATACTGATAACGTCACCGTTTCTATCACACATCAACAAGTAGAATTAGTAGAAGAATAATAAATTGGAGGGTCTTTGACCCTCCAATTCTTTTTTATTTATTTCCAGTATTTAATTTTATAGTTTCGTCATCTACTTTAATAGTAACTCCAAGATTATATTCTACAGCACCACCAATATCTATTGGATATATTTGAGAACTTATTACAGATATTGTTCCATCAAAAGACTGATTTATAAGTCTTATTATAGAAGCTAATTCTGCTCCAACCAGAGTCTGTCTTAAACTAGTATCTTTCTTTTGTAGATGAGTATGTAGCATATTTCCAAATTCTGGATCAAACGGATATATTCCTCTTTTACAACAAAAATAATTTTCTAAATATTCAATTACTGCTTCTTTTTTTGTTTGTAGTGCAGTAAGATCATTATAAGGATTAATTTTAGGACGTACATCATAAATCTCTTCTGGAACAAAAATCTCTTCTACAGTCTCACTAACATATTCTCTAATAATATACTGAATACTAAGAGGAAGTTCTTCCAATTCAACACTATCACTACCAACAGATAGTCTAATAGATAATGGTATTTGATTTAAAATACTACTATCTAATGTATTTAAATGTACAAGTGCCATTTATTTATCCTTATTTTATTTTACGCTCTTCTCTTTTTCTTCTTTCTTCATCTTGTTTTTTAAGTCGAACTTGAGATACGATTAAATCGTAATATAACGGATATTCCATTTCAAGAACATCATTTACATTTGGCATATTACCTTCAAAAAGTCTACTATAATATAACAAAGTATCTATAAAATAATTATAAGCTTCCTTTTGACTATCCTTCTCTTTTCCATATTCGTCTAATTCACTAGAGCCGAAGAAACGACCTAAACAATGCTAACTCAACATCCACAGGGAAATCGAAATCATTGGCGCATTGTCCACAAGATAATGGTTTTTTAAATGTAGGAATATATCTTTTAAATTTTTCATCATATTGTTTAGCTACATCATCAATAATATTTAAAGGAATATACTCATTAATAGTTTTATAAATATCAAATAACCCTTGAATTTTATCTGGACCAGATTCTACATTATCAACTACTCCCTTCACATCACTAGGAACATCAAGTTGAATTTCTTGAGAAGTACCATCTACTCCATAAATCTCAATAGATTTAGTGATAAGAGATAATTCTTCAGAACTAGATAAAATTTTTCCAAATTTATCAAAGTTATCTTTCATTTTTTCTGTACTAATTAATCTTAACACATTCAAATGATCTTTAATACTAGGAACAAATGTATTAAATCTAAATTTACTAACTTCAGGATTTCCATCAGTTAATTCAATATCAATTGGATGTAAAAATTCTGAAAATGGAACTGGTTCATCCCAAGTATCAAAAGATTCATCATTAATAACTTGTTCTGCAGTTATAGTATCTTCCCATTTATCTTGACAATTTGGACAAGTAATTTCTTGTTTTCCAAAAGATTCATAAGTAGCAGCATAAATACCCCAAAGAATAGATTTCTTATCAAATTCAGAAACCATATTTTGGAAGTCAGCAAAACTTGGTTTTTTATCAAATGGAATTACTTCCCCATTAGGACCATACATATCTATAAACTCAGTATGAGCATACATAAGTTCACTTAAAATTTTATCATATACATCAGGACTAACAACCATTGTACGAAGAGCTAAATCATCTCTAACTGTAAGAGTAGAACTGATTCCTCTGATTTTAGCAACTGGAAGAATAACCTGTTTTTGTCTAATATTACTAAATTTTTTTAATTTACTTAACGCAGCAACATTTATTGCCATTTCATTATCACCTTTTTAAAGTTAAAATTAAATTATTCGGCAGCAGGCTTTAGGGCCTGAAGTTCTGTATATAGTGTATTTAACTTATTATCAATATCTGCAAATTTTGCAGTTGTTGATGCTTCTACTATTGCTATTACTTGTGCTTCTGTTAGAGGCGTTGGACATTTACATTCACATTTTTGTTGCTTAACAGGCGCAGCAGGAGCAGACGCAGAAGTATTTTCTTTAATCCATTTCTTATCACTAACTGATAGTGCCATTATTAAAAACTCCTTTTTAAAATCTAAAATTGACGGACCCAATATCGGGGCGAAATAGATCCGCCCCGATAATTGAATTGTGTTGTTTTATATATTACTGACCGTTAGTAGGAATAGAAGTAGTTAAGAAATCTTCATAACCATTAATAGTAATTACACCAAGAGCATCAAGAGCAGTAAATTCAAGAGTTGTTCTTGATTTTACAAAAGTTCTCTTCATACTATTAGTAATCTCTTCAACAATAAATAGCGGCTTATAGATAATATCCGCAATTGCTGTTCTGGAAAGATCATCAGTCTGAGCTTTATAAACTAAGAAGATTTCATTTTCAGGAAGAGCATTACATGCTAATACTGTCTGTTTACGGAAGTTAATTACATTAGACTCACGTGCACCAGTTTCACCATAGTTCATTCCAGGCATACGAACAACATAATCTTGAAGAGACTCAAGAATAGCTGCAGTTTTTTCACCAGCAACTAAGTACTGAGGAGCAGCACGGAAGTTACGATGAATTCTACGAGTAGTAGAAGTAATGAAAGGAATAACGCCTTTAAATACATCCATAATATTAGCAGGAGTAAATTGTGGGTTAGTAGCATTAGTTGTGAAGGATTCTAAATCACAAGTAGCTGCTGCACCATTAGCTGCCATAATTGGTTTGTATGCATTTAAGAAGTATGCAAGATCTTGATCTTTGTTAAGAAGCATCTGTGTCTTAATAGCCATAGATAATGTTCTTAAAAGATCAATATTATAGATATCTTTGAAGTCTTGAATTTGTTCTGTTTGAAGTTCAATTTCAAATTCTTCTTTGTTATCTACATCAACATCCCAACCTTCCATTTTCAACTGAACTTTAGTACGTCCAATATCGGAAGTTTTAGGACTAAATACACAACTAGCGTTAGCACTTACATTAGTAAGACCAGCTTGATCGTGAGTTAATGTATAAGTAACCATTCCATTATCATAATCAACATGACCATAAAGTTTAGAAGTAACAGTTACTGGTGTAGGTGCTGTAGTATCTTGCCATACAAAACTATCTTTTAATTGTCCACGAGCATCTGGACGAATCATTACTGGAATTTCTACATTAGCAGCATTAGCATCAGTAACAATAACTTTATTAACAATGAAATATCTTTTGTTTAAACGGGAAGTACTATTATCAACTTGACTACCAGCGAAACCAAAAGTATCATTTCCAATACCTTCACTAAGAGTTACGTCTACAGCTTTTTGACGAATAAGATTCTCAGTACGTGGCATTCTCCAACTAGAAGTAGTACCATCAGCATTGTTTACACTTGCATGTAAAGTAACTTTAGGAATAGTTAAAATAGATTTATTTACTGGATAAACAGTAGCAATCTGACTAATTACAGGATCACTATAAATGTCAGCAAGAATTGGGAAATAACTAACAGCATAACCAATAGCTTGGGCTGTAGTACCAATTTGTCCACCACCAACTGCCTCTTGAAGAAGCATATCTCTTTCTCTTTTTAATACTTGTTCTACTGCATATTTAGACTCTTTCCCCATACCGTCAGTAAGCTGACTTACGAAAGCATTGAAACTACCATCAGTTGCAAGCATTTCCATAGCTTGTCCTGGGCCTTTGAAATACTCTTCATTCTCTTTAAGAAAAGAATTGTAATTCTCGTAGACTACCTCAGTGTAATCTTGAACAATATTCATATTACTCTAACTCCTTAGTATCTTTTAGATTTATTTAGTTATTATTAATTATTTCCGACTTTAAATGTAATAGTTTTTAAATCATCAAATTGTTCTCTTACCAGTTCGTTAAGATACTGAGCAATCATTTCTTTTGATGTATTTGGTTGATTTATATTATCACTTAGTAATATTTCTTCTGCTTCTGTTACTAAGCTCATATCTTCGTTATAAGACATTAAGTCTTTTAATTGGTTTGACTCGGTTGTAAATTGTGTTACTCTTGCGTTCTTATGACTAGGATTTGTAACTACATCATACGTAATAGGTCTTAATGGAGTTTTAACTTCCATTACACCTTCTAACGTCGCATGTGGTTCAATACGAGAAAACATTCTTAAAGAAAAACCAATATTAGCTTTATCTTTAGTAATTAAATCTCTTAAATCTGGACCTCTAAAACCACTAAGGGTTTCAACGATTCCAAAAACTTCATTTCCTTCCATAAAGATATCGCTTACAAGACTACCACAATTCTTTAATTCAACAACACAGGCTCTTTTTTTAATGCTTTCTTGTTCATTACTAGAAATCATTGGATGATCTATTTCTTGAAATAGACATCTATTTTTAGCCATTGGTTTAAGACCATCTACAATATTGCTGCATGTTTCTTTGGAATAATACCTTCTATTTCCATTTACTTTCTCAGCATCTTGAAGAGGAACTTTGAATGTAACCTTATCAACACCATTCTGTCCTTGAGATTCATTTATAATCTCAAGAGTATCAGAAGATACCATTACGGTTTCTTCCATTACCATAGTAATAGCTTGATTTTTTCTATTTGTCATATTATATCCTTAAAATGCACTATTAAAAGTTAAATTTAGAAGGTTTAGTGCTAGCTTCCATTTTCTCTATTCGAGCAACAACGTTATCAACCATTCCAACTAGCTGATCGTATTCAAAAATTTCAAAAAAATTGAGAATTATATTTAGAAAATAAAGTACATCTTTATAATTTTCATTAGAGACGATCTCGCTGTCTTCTAATTTATCTTTTAGTTCTCTTATTTTACTATAAATAATATATTTTTTTAAACTATCAAATTCAATTTCCTGAGTTTCTTCTGGAGATACTCCTTGTTCTTCTGGAGCTTCTTCTCCCGGCATCCCAGGCGGACCACCTCCTGGCATTGGTTGTTCTTCTTGTTGACCGAATGCTTCATTCAGATAGTGTAAAGTATGCATTCTATCTCCTATCGTACTTATTTAGGTGTGTCAAAATCCTCCACCTCCAAATCCTCCGCCCATTCCAGCGTTTGGATCCATTGCTTGTTTATCTTTAAGTACGTCTTTTTTAAGTTTAAATGCTTTTGCTTCTCTTAAATAATCGTCCCAATCGATATATGGTACATATCTTCTTAATAAATATGTTGGGTCTGCTTCTTTAAGAACTGGCATTTCCATGAAAACTCTCTGTATATTAGACACAGAGTTAATTGTACTTTCAACAAGTTGCAATATTAAACTAACAGGAGGAACAAGAGAAACTCTAACATAGTCAGACATAGGATTTTCAAACCCAACATCTAGACTAACTTTGTCCATTAATTTATTTAAACTGTCATTGGTTGTATGTTGAATGCTGCTAATAGTTGTTGCGAATTGTATATTTGTGTGAATCAATTGTTCACGTAATTCATAATGATCTTGGTATCCTAAGAAAGCCGCTGGGACTCCACTTAATGCTACCAAGTCTTTTCTCTGATCTTCTAAATCTCTAATACCTATATTTGGATCACCATGTTGAAGTGTTTCTACATCAACAAAACGTTGACCTTTCTTTGTGAAAGTCACAAAATCTCTAAAATCACTTAATAGTCTTGGAATCTCTTTACTACTAGTTAAATCACTAGCTGTAATTTTTTGATTCCTAATTTGTTTTTTAAGACGATTTAGAATATCTGATTCGTTTTCTCTTGAACCAACATCAACAGTCCATTTTCTAATAATACTACTTCTAGATAATTTAGTTACCATATTAGATAATTGTGTTAATAAATATAATTTTCCTGGATATATAAGTGGATCTATAATTGATTCCCCAAATGGATAAGTGCTCGATGTACTAATAGGGAATTTGTACATTGAGTCAACACTAATAAATCTAACTTGCAACTTTTTATAAAATAAATTATTAATATTTGTATCTAACAATATTCTTTTTAAACTATAATATAGTTCATCATTAAGAACACTTTTTACTTGTTTTTGATATTGTTCCTCTAATTGTTTTTTATTTCCCATGTTCTCTTTAGTTGGGTCATAAAACACTTTATACTTAGCTAAAACTTTTTTAGAAATTGTTGTAGCAAACATCTGTATAATTTTTTCATATTTATTATTATTGGAATTGCCTCTCATATTAGAGACTTTTTTAACAATATCCATAAAGCCAAGAACAGGATTATATGTTTCTGTTCCTTTCTTATCAATAGTTTTTAATTCTACGTAACCCAAAATATTATCATATTCAGAAACAATAGGAATAATTTTATGTGGATCATGATACCTTAAAACAATCCCACTTAAATTAGAACCTTTCTTAGGATCTGCTTTTTTAGCATTTCCTTTCTCTGTAACATTTCTTTTTGTTTTACTAGCTTTCTCTTTTATCTTATCAATAGCTGTTGCTGCTGGATCACTCTCTTTAATATATTTAAATATTACATTATCAGAATCACTACCAACAGCAATATTATCACCAAATTCAAAAACAGCATTAGATAATCTATCTACTTCCAAAGTATCCAATATAACTTTATCTTTTTTTCCAGTAGGAGCAGAATCTATTCTTTTTTTAATAACATCCATTTGCGATTCAGTAACAACAGTACTATTATAGTGTGCTGGTACTTCCTCTGCCATTCCAGAAAGAGCTTTTGCTTCTTGCTCTTTAACCTTTGGAAAATTATCTTTTACATCATCTAGATTAATATATTCAATATATGCATCTCCATACTTTAAACTTTTAAAAACTAATGTTCTTAAACGTTCATCCAAATTAAAAAATTCAATAAATCTAGAAGCAAATTTTTTGTATTCGTCTATATTTCCACTAGACTTATCTTTATCTACTTCTTTAATTAAAAGTACTTTACTAGATATAGCATCTTTTTGAAAGATATTATCTAAATAAACACTTACGATTTTTTTGATAATTTGAACATTTCCATATATTGTATCATATACTTTATATTTTGCTAACCTTTCTTCTGGAACTGCAAGATCTTTAAATATTGGATCTAAATTAGAGACAAAATTATCTCCATCACTACCACTGCTTAAACTATTATTATCAGCATTATCAGGAACCATTAAATCTGTAATAGATTTAGTTACTAATTCATTCTCATTATCAGAATTTGGTTTAGTATTCATACCTAAATTATCTATAGCTGTATCTATTCTATTAATAAGATCATCAACAGGAACAGACTTATCTTTCTTTCCAAAAACTTCACTAAATATTCCAGCCATGTATTAGTTCCTTATATCTACGATAAATTTTGTAGACTCATCTATTAGTATATTACTAATAAATAATCCTAATCCTTCTTGTGAAAAATAATTATCTAATAATTTATTAGTATAATTTTTTGATAAGTTAGTTAAAATTTTCTTAAGTGCTTTTTTTAATTCTTTAGAAAATTCTTTTTTACTATGTTTACCACTTAATGTTGTTGTTCCATACTTATTCACAAGAGTTGTTAATATTGGGGATAACTCTAATTTAAATACTATATTAATTTGATCTGCCAAGGGAAGTAAATCTTCATTATAACCCATTATATTATATATTACTCGCTATCTTCTGTTGCTGCTTGTTCTGTTCCTTCATCTTCAATCATCTCTTGTAGATAATTATCAACACTACCACTTTGTGCAATAATAACATCCATACGAAGAGCTTCTTCTAATTGGACCATAAATTGAGCCGGTGCTTGAGCAGTACCTTCTAAAACTGCACTAGTAACAAACTCATCTACATTACTTACGATATTGTTATCAGACATTACTTATAAACTCCTTAAATTTTACATTTTCAATGTGTTATTTTTTATACTTGCGAAATAAAAACCTTATACTATTTAGATTAAGTCATAATTGGTTCCAGATTCAAAGTTAGAATTTGAATTCGAAAATTCAAGATTCTCAAGAGCACTCGTTGTCTCTTTAAACTTCTTCTTTGATTCTTTCATATCTTTTGCATATTCGATAATATCTTGATAAATTTTTAAATTCACTTTACTAAAAATATGATATCTTCTCATATTTCTATCTCCGTTCTTATTCTTAGTAATAGAAACCTCGAATGGAATTCCAAACTTATTCAATTCATCAGCATCAGATAAACCACTAGCATTCTGTAATCCTATATCTTTTCCTACTTGTTCTCCTAAGAAATCTGTATCGCTATCTTGTTTAATCATAATAACTAAATCACTATAACGAACCTTTTTAATAGAACCCCCGATATTATTATTTGTTTGTATTTGTGCATCTTCTGCACCTCTTTGACTTTGAGTAATAGTCAATATTGGTATACCCCTAGTTTTTGCGGTATCTCTCATATTCGATACAATATCACCATGAAGATTATAATCATCATTGGTACTAGTATATTTTGAATAAGATGCATTCATTACGTCAATATAATCAATTGCTACAAATCTAACATTAATTCCTTGTGTTTCTTTAAATCTATCTATTTCTTTATTAATATCAGCCATACTATAGCTATTTTCTTTACTTTCGGCAATAATTAATTTACATCTATTTTGAGTAACATTAATAATGGTATTATTAACTATATTTGCCATGAACCCTTTTGCTGTTGGTTCTAAATCAGGATCTTCATTTATTACATTACTCACTCGTTCATAAATATCTTTTACTTGACCAGCATGTTCGTTTCCGAAAATACTAATAAGTCTGGCAGATAATTTGAATTTATCATCTTCTAGAGTAACAAATAATACAGCATCATTTTCTTTCCAATCATTAATCTCAATAATATTCTTAACCATATTAATCATAAAAATAGATTTAGCATGATTAGAAGGACCACTAATAATGCTTACACTTCCAGATTCTATACCACCAGAAGCATCATCAATAACATCATATCCTGTTTTATATCTTCTAAATGTTTTTGATAGAAATGTAGTTAATTCATCTGCTATAGATGAAACACTTTCAGGACCATCAAAAATCATAAAGTTACTACCTTTTTCTTCATCGTTCAATATTGGAAGTTCTGCTAAGTTACCATATGCATCATAAATAATATCTCTATATACTTTATTACACATAGTTGGATCCATATTATCTTGTTCGAGAGAAGCATACCATGCTCCAATCTTCTTCAAGGAGGAATTCACACCTTTAGTGTAAGTATTATAGATTCTAATATTTGATAATAATTTATCAAGATTGGTATTAAACTCTTCTTTATCTTTGATTCTATTTTGTTTTATATTTTTGAGGACCATATTTGTCGGTCCATCTAGTGTTGGAAAGTGTGAATCAATATTATCATATTCAATATATCTAGTAGATATATCTTCTTTTAATTCTAAGATATTTGCAGCCAGATTAATAATACTACCTATTTGTCTATGTGGAACATTTAGACCTTCACTATTATATAAATCTTTCTTTATTCCTCTAAGAAAATCTTTTAGTGTCATAGATACATTACTATTTCCAGATACATTATCCAAATCTATTTGATATAAACTAATATTAATTAAATTAGATAAAAAATCTTTATTCAATACACTTTTCAAAAAAACATTATAAAATCCGTAACTGCCTACCCCATTTTTTTCTTCTTCCAAAATTTCTTCTCCCCATGTCTTTACTAGTTATTGTTTTCTCATAATATCTATATGAACAGATATTAAAAGTTGATTATATGAAGAGGAGGCTCCCCTCCCTTCATTATACTAATATCTTTATATTATAGTTTTTTTTTCACTCTATATGTTTGTGGCTTTTCTAAATTTGATATAGATATTTA
>Ga0233428_1004391_pt1 | contig 11022 bp, 10 predicted proteins | sample SI_118_April2016_4_FD_179890 | JGI IMG/M metagenome (GOLD analysis project Ga0233428, IMG submission 179890) | Seawater microbial communities from Saanich Inlet, British Columbia, Canada - SI_118_April2016_120_MG | ecosystem: Environmental > Aquatic > Marine > Inlet | place: Canada: British... | reverse complement strand
CTACAAAAAACCAATGGATGTGTACCAAGAAAGTATAAAATTAAACCAGAATAAGAAGAAGGCTTCTTAGGATGTTCTATATAAGAAATTTTAAAAAGTTGTCAGAGGTTTTGGGGTGTTAAAAAATTCATTATTAACGCAAAAAAATATTACCTCTATCTTGAGAGAAATAGATGTAAATAATTTAGATTATTTAGGGATAAAAATTTTAGCCATGCCAATTGATAAGTCTTCTATTAAAACTAGAGTTGGATATAATAAAACTGCAATTTCTACAATTGAAGAAAGCTTAAAATCGCTAAATAGAGGTTATACGCATAAATAATAATTGTGTATTTCTTGAGTAGGTGGTACACTAATATTTTTTTGAAAATTAGCATATTAAAGCTTAAATATTGGTACAATCCACCCAAAATTAACACCCAGTAAAAGTAGAATCTTCTTATAATAAAAACATAAGGAAAATCAGATTTACAAATCATGTAAATACTCAATTAAACACAGGTGTGCACTCCAGTGTTTGAGTTATGCAGAGAAAGTAGTATGAGTAGAGTCTCCTTTTGTGAGTAAGTAGCGTTTAGCGCACCATAATTGCCTCTTAAGTGATCGAATCTCTTGCTGTTCAGGCGTCACTGCTTGCCATTTACAGGTGTTTGGCCATTAAGCTCCGCTAGGTATTGCTTCTTCCACCTGGCAACAGCTGTTGGGCCTGCACCAGATATCTCAATTATTTGCCTGTTGGCACAGTCTTCATTGGTTATTAGTTTGAATCTAGCTTTTATTCAACGCTGAACATTACGCACTGCTTCCTGGTTTTTTTGTCGTTACTGACCTCCTTATAGTTTGTATTATAAGGCTATCTTTGTGCCCAAGTTTGTCAGACCGCTACAGTTTAACGGACCACTACACACTAGCCCCTCTCAAAAAAAAGAGGTACTGAAAAGAGTACATGATTTGTGAATCTGATTTACGTGTTGTTTTCATTTGAATCTCCTTATGTTTTCATTATAAGAAAATTCTACTTTTACTTAGCGTTAATTTTTTGGGGAGTTGCAAATCTAAGAAGTACCCATATTTAGCTTATTAAAGTGCAATGTGAAGGTATTTATACAGTAATTGTTCCTAATACTAAAGTCGCCCATTATTAGGCAGAAAAAAGGTAAATCTAGACAGTATTGTTTGTATAGATTGCAGGCACTAGGTATAATGCATTAGATGTGTCGGAGTTTAAGAATTAATAAGTATAATTATATCAACGGTATGGAGATTTAGCGGCACACCAAAAGAGTATTTCCACTTGATTTTGAAAGAATGCGAGTGAAGATTTAATAATAGTAATCCAAAAAAATCAATTAAATTAAATCAATGGGTTAGTTGTCTAAGGCGATCACAAATTTTAAACATCAATTTAATCATAATATGCTTACCAATTCATCAATATTAATAACCGGCGGAACAGGATCATTTGGCCATGCATTTGTTCAGATGACTTTAGAAAAATACAATCCTAAAAAAATTGTTGTTTTATCTCGCGATGAGATGAAACAATGGGAAATGCAAAAATTGTATAAAAATGATGCAAGGGTAAGGTTTTTTATTGGTGATGTTAGAGATAAGGATAGATTGTATCGTGCATTAGATGGTATTGATTATGTGGTACATGCCGCAGCAACAAAGATTGTGCCAACAGCGGAGTACAATCCATTTGAGTGTATTAAAACCAATATAAACGGAGCAATGAATTTAATTGATGCTTGTATTGATCATAATATTAAAAATGTTGTTGCCCTATCTACTGATAAAGCTAGTAGACCAGTTAGTTTGTATGGCGCCACAAAATTAGCATCTGATAAAATGTTTGTAGCAAGTAATGCTTATTCAGGTGAACACAAAACCATATTTTCAGTTGTTCGTTATGGTAATGTTATGGGCTCTAGAGGGTCGGTAATACCGTTTTTTATACAAGAAAAAAAGAATGGCGTGTTTCCTATTACAGACAATCGCATGACTCGTTTTATGATCACATTGGAAGAGGGTGTTGAACTTGTTTGGAAAGCGTTCGATGATATGTGTGGAGGTGAAATTTATGTTAAAAAAATACCATCTATGAAAGTTACTGATTTGGCAATAGCAATAGATAAAGACGCTATACAGAAAGTTATTGGAATTAGACCAGGTGAGAAATTGCATGAAGAGATGATTGGGGAGGATGACTCTATTTACACCTATGAATATGACGATTATTATAAAATATTGCCTGCTATTAATAATTGGTCTTCTTCTAAAAAACTAATTAAAAATGGCAAACAAGTAGAAATTGGATTTAGTTACACGAGTAATAACAATAAAGAATGGATGAGTATAGAGACTTTAAAAGAGTGGATTAAAAATAACAAAAATAAAATTGGAAAATTCTAAGCTTATTCCTTATGGTTGTCAAGATATTACTGATAAAGATATAGAGGCAGTCGTGAAAGTTTTACGCTCTGATTTTCTCACTCAGGGCTCAACTGTTCCTGCATTTGAGCAGAAATTATGTAACTATACTGGAGTAAAATACACCGTTGTAGTTAATAGCTGCACTTCAGCACTTCATATAGCGTGCCTTGCATTAGGTTTAGGGCCTAATGATATACTCTGGACATCTCCAATAACTTTCGTAGCCTCTGCTAACTGCGCACTTTATTGTGGCGCAAGTGTTGATTTTGTTGATATTGAACCTGATACTGCACTAATGAGTGTTGAGAAGTTGAAAATAAAGTTAGAATTGGCGGAAAAAGAAGGTAGACTCCCTAAAATAGTTGTACCGGTCCATTTTACTGGCCAGCCTTGTGATATGAAGGAAATTTATGATTTGGGCCAAAAATATGGTTTTAAAATTATTGAGGATGCCGCTCATGCTATTGGTTCAAAATATGAAAATAAATTGGTAGGAAGTTGTCAATATTCTGATATTACCGTTTTTAGCTTTCATCCTGTAAAAATAATAACTACAGGCGAGGGTGGTGCTGCAATGACCAACAGCCTGCTGTTAGCCGAAAAAATGAAATTATTAAGAAGTCATGGTATATCTCGTGACCCAACTAAGATGAAAAAAAAAGCAGATGGCGGTTGGTACTATGAGCAGATCGACCTTGGATTTAATTATAGAATGACAGACATTCAAGCAGCGCTTGGAATAAGCCAACTAAGTCGGCTTGACGCATATGTATTGCGCAGATCTGCAATTTCAGATTGGTATGACCAACAATTCAAAAACTTAACGATTGAGCCGTTAATACAAAAATCCAACAGAAGCTCAGCGTTTCACTTATATGTAGTAAGAGTTAGCAATAGCAAATATAGAAAAGAGTTATATGATCACTTGCATGAAAATGGTATAGGGGTAAATGTGCATTATATACCTGTGTATAAACAAGAGCATTACAATCATTGTGATGTGCTGCATGAGGCTGAAATGTACTATCAAAGAGCAATTTCTTTACCTATGTTCCCAAATATAACTGATAGTGATCTAAATAAAGTTATGACTAAAATTTTGCAATCATACAAGACTAGAGGTTAAATTGGTCATAATGGTATTATGAAATATACAAATACAAATACAAATACTTTAGATGTTTTTTTAGAAGGAGAGACAATTGATTTGTGCGTACCATTGTGCGATGAATTTATTTTAGATCAATGGTACAGATGGTTCAATAGAATTGAGATTACAAAATATCTTGATCAAGGTATGTATCCTAATACAATAGACCTTCAAAGAGAATACTGTAATTCTATAATGCACGATAAAACTAAAATAGTAACATTAATCAGGCCAAAGAATCAAGATAAGATTATCGGTGTTGCATCTCTTTCGTCAATTGATCATATTCATAAGCAATGCGACTTTGCAATGGTTATAGGTGACAGAACAAGTGGGAATGGGTCGATATTTTATGGAATGGAGGCAAAGGCAAGATTGACACAGCATGCATTTGATACTGTAGGGGTTGAGAGAATAAATAGCAGCCAGGTTGAAAAGCTAAATGTATGGCAAAAATGGCAAATATTACTTGGATACCAAATAGAGGGAATTCTTAGAAATAAATTTACAAAAGGAAGGATATCTTATGATGTTTATATGTCATCATGCCTCAAAGAAGATTATATCAAAATTTTAAACAAAAGAGATGGTGAACTTTGGCCAGGAAAAAATAATTTGCTGGATATGATGAGAGTAATACCACCTCACACTCTAATTGATAACCTTACTGACTGGCTACCTAAAAATCAGAAAGAATACTGGTGCAGAGTATTTGGCAGATGAATATCATTAAAAGCACAAATTTTTCATATCTAGGTACAAGAAGCTACGTGAATTCTAGCAGTATTATTGAATTTATACATAGTAATATTGACATTTTTGTTGATGGCTTGCCTATTGATTACTCCTTAGACATAAAAATGTACAAAGAAATGAATATTAATTGCAGAGTTGATATTCATAATAGCTATCATGAGTACGGTGATGAATCTATAATTTGTGAAGTTGTTTTAAGTTCTGATTACGATACAAAGTTTATATATTTTTTAAGCAATCATAGAATTATAAATAAGAACACTGTTGATCCAATATATCATACGAATGAAATAGATTTATTTGGCGAGTTTTCTGGGCATTATAGGATTGCTTCCAATGATTACAATGAGTGTATAAAAAATATTATCCAGTCAAATAAAGAGCTCCACCTCAAGAATATTAAACTGAAAAAATATAGAATATTAAACATGTATATGAAGAATGTCCCGGCTGAGTTTCCTAAGTATTTAAGTATGTTAAATATTAAAATAACAAATATTGGAATTCGTGATACGATTGACAATAGTTTTTCTACCTTAAATAAAATAAATTTCCTTGAAATGGATTTGCAGCCTATATTGGTTGGCTTTCAAATTGTGAGATAAATGTATGAATAATGAAAATATAGGCATTGAGGAAATATCGTATTATTTGCCAAAAAGTATTATTACCTCAGATGAATTATCAGATAATTATGGGTACAATAAGGAGTTTATAGAAACAAAAGTTGGCGTCAAAAAACTTTTTATTGAAAAAGAATTAAGTACAACAGATATGGCAGAGAATGTATTAGAGCAGCTATTGTCAAATAAAGAACATTTACGAAAAAAGATTGAACTACTGGTTGTTTGTACACAAACTCCTGAGTACCAATTGCCACAAACATCAGCACAAGTACAATATCGTTGTGGCCTTAATAACTCTATAGCATCATTTGATATTAGTCTTGGGTGTTCTGGGTATGTTTATGGTTTGTCAGTGATAGAATCTCTACTTGTATCGCTTAATCTTAATTACGGTGTTTTAATTACAGTTGAAAAATATTCAAGCATTATTGATGATAATGACAGGAATACAAAATGTTTGTTCAGTGATGCATCTTCAGCAACACTATTATCAAGAGATGGAAAATTAATACCTGGAAAATATAAGTTTGGCACTGATGGGGAGTTTTATGATTCATTAATTGTGCGTAATAAAAACAGTAATAACGATCGCATTAACAATATATTATCTATGAATGGTAGGGAGATATTTAATTTTACAGTTGGTAAAATACCTAATGAAATATCTGACGTTTGTAAGCTAAATGACTTAAGGGAGAGAGAAATAGATCATTTTGTGATTCATCAGGCAAGCTCGTTTGTTATATCGTCAATAGCAGCACGATTAGAATATGATAGTATTGACAAATTTGCCAATTATATGCATATTTTTGGCAATACTGTATCAAGCTCAATACCAATTTCATTGTGTAAATTAACGCAAGATATGGATAGTATTGGAAACAAGATATTGATATCTGGTTTTGGCGTCGGTTTATCGTGGGGGTCAGTCGTTCTATTCAATAAAGGAGGTTTTAATTATGAAAAATAGTGAAAATATGTTAATGTCCATTGCATCATCTGCTGCACATAAAAATGTTTCTGATCTTAATATTAACATTATTGATGATTTAAATATGGATTCTTTGGATGCAATTAGCTTTTTATTTGAGGTTGAGAATAAATTCAATGTAAAAGTGCCTGAAGAGGATATTGATGAATTTGACTTATTTAATCTTAAACGATTGCATGACTATATGTCTAAAAAAATTAAGCCAGATTGATTAAAGTATTTTGTTAATAAATAAGAGTTTATCAGCTAAATGAAGCTTGCATTAGGAGCTGTGCAATTTGGTGTTTCTTATGGTGTTTCGAATACTTACGGAAAAACTACTGTAGAACAAACATCAGAGATTTTAAATTATGCCTGGAAGAGTGGAATTGATACTATTGATACTGCAAGTGATTACGGTGATTCAGAGAAGGTTATTGGAAGATTAATAGGTAAAAATAAATGGAATATAGTTACTAAAACCCCAAATTTTGATAATCAACAAAATATCGAAGAGTGGTTAAAGTCTATGAATATTTCATTAGAAGATTCCTTGGATAGTTTGAACAGAGATAGTGTCCATGCTCTCCTTGTTCACTCTGCAAATGACCTATTAGATTCTAAAGGGTTTCAACTATTTAATTTTATAAAGCAATTAAAGGAATCAGGTTTTGTAAAAAAAATTGGTGTATCTGTATATACCCATGAGCAAATTGACTATATTTTAGATAATTATGAAATTGATATTATTCAATTACCTGTTAACATCTTAGATCAGAGATTGATTAAATCTGGACATTTAAAAAAAATTAAACAATATGGGATTGAAATATACGCCAGAAGTGTATTTTTACAAGGATTGTTGTTAATGCCATTACATTCATTACCGCCTTACTTTTCAAAAGTATATGATAATCTAGAGAGATTTTTGATACGTTCACATGAGCAATCGCTAAGTAGTATTGAATTAGCACTAGGATTTGTACAAAGTATTGATGAAATTGATAAAGTTATTGTAGGTGTTAATACAGTTGATCAATTGATTGAAATTATTGAAGCATCCAAGACTAAAATAAATCATAAAGAATATTATGATCTTTCATTATCTGATGTTTCTTATCTTGATCCATCAAATTGGAAGTTGTAATATTACCACCATGGGAATTTTTTAATTTATGAATCTGTCAAAGTATAATAATGTGTTTTGTGATAGTAAAAAAGCCCTTGAATGGGCATACAAGCACGGCCTACCTAGAGATTCTCAGGTAAGAACCAGCGCACCTGCGCTGTTGTGGGAGGAGTGTCCTAATATTGAACACATTGAATCAAGGTGGAATGTTGAGGAGTTAAGAAGGTTTCAAAGTTCAATTCAAAGGTTTTCTGAAGATGTATTTGATGCTGCAATAGCTATTAAAGGTGTAGAGCGTGAGCTTGCACTAGCTATTGCACAAAGTGCAGTTTCATTTCAGAAGGTATTGTATAAGGCTGCCTGTTTGAAGGAGGAGGATTTCACTAACCCAAGATTATTTATACAAGTGAAGGGGGAAGGTGGTCCTTCAGGTAATAACATGAACTCTCCATGGAAGCATATACTATCTTGCAATAAGCTATTTAATTCAGTAAGCTTTACTTTGAAGAATGATAAGTGGAGTGTTCTTAATACACAAGTAGTATCTTATTGGGATCGTTATAAATTGGCAGGTGTCGAAACCTTGATATATAGGTTATTAATCTTAGTAATGAGGCTTTTGCCATCTTGGATATTTAAGCGCGAACTACTTGTACCTAATGAGAATGAACTAATTATAGAAACTGCAGCATCTCTTATGTTGCGAGGTGTAAAAGTTACAGAATTAAATGTTGAACATGTTGAACATGTTGTGGATGAAGATCTAGAGTTAGATGCTTGTTACAAGGAATTGTATAATTCGGTTTCTATTGTTATGCAAGAAAGAGTAGGGCAGTGGGTGGTGTTATCAGCAGTTGACCCCACTATGTCAATGTTTAAGGCTCATATTTCCAAACATTTCAAATTGTTTAACCAATTGGTAAAAGCATGGAAACAAACTTTTACGGGAAATAATAAAACAAAACAAGCTGTTTTGATGAATGCATCAGGCGGTATTAAAGGGCAAACCCTTTCATATGTTTGCAATAAAATAGGCGTGCCTGTTATTGGCGCTCAACATGGAGTAACAGTAGAAATTAGTCAGATGCATGGTGAGGTAAGTATTGGGTTTGAAAATAGCGTTCCAAAAGCTACATTGTATTATAACTCTAAGTGTGCTGAGGTTGAGTCTAGGAGTTATTTTTCTAATTCTAAAAGTTATGTGGTTGGATCATCTTCTCGACATGTAAGGATGAAGAGTGATAAAGTTTTGGATGAGGTGCCTATTCCTATTGTCTATATATCTACAAACCTTTATAGAGGAAACTTGGGACAGCTTATAACTTGGCATACAGATTATGACAGGGCAAAAAAAGAGAGAGACTTTGTTACAAAAGTTCTGCGTAATTTACCACACAAGATTTTATATAAAACTTATCCGGAAGATAATCGCAGGTATGCCGACAAAGATCCTATCTTAAATGATGTAGAAGATAGTAATAATATTACCTTATTTGATAAAAAAGTAGATGTAAGATATCTATTATCTAATTATAAAATAATTATTACGTCTGGAGCAACAAGCACTTTGAGCTGGCCAGTTATGTCTGAGAAGCCAGTTGTTTTTATTAACAGAAAAGAAAAAAGCCCTCTTACAAGTGAAGCCCATGCCTATTTATCAAAAGGCCTGTTTGTTTTTGACGACGATGAAAAAGATTTTCATGGTAACTTAATAAAATTTTTGTCACAGCCAATTAGTTATATTGAAGCCCAGTGGGAGGAGAAGAGAGTCTTCCGTAAAGATATGATTAAAAATTATTTCTCTGAATATAAGGGTGATGCAGGGAAAAGGGCGGCAAAAATAATACTTAAAGAGTACCTTATATGAATGTTGTGGCAATAGTTCAAGCACGAATGGACTCAACTCGTCTTCCAGGCAAGACAATGAGATTGGTGGGTTTTGAAATGCCGATGATCAAAGCACTCCTGTTTCGCTTAAGTCAATCTAAAGAAATTGATAAAATTATATTAGCGACATCAGTGGATATAAGTAATAAGCCTTTAACAAATTATGTTACAGAGCTACGTTATAGCGTTTACCAGGGTAGTGAAAATAATGTGTTAGATCGTTATTACCAGGCTGCAAAAAAATTTAAGGCAGATGTAGTGGTAAGGATTACTGGTGATTGTCCATTAATAGATCCAAAAATTGTGGATGACGTTATTAGAGCATATAAATCTAGTGATGCAGATTATGTTTCGAACGTTAATCCTCCAACTTATCCTGACGGCCTTGATGTTGAAGTGTTTTCATTTTCTGCTTTAGAAGATGCATGGAAAGGTGCGGAAACATTATTTGATTGTGAGCATGTAACGCCATATATTCTTAATTCTGGAAAATTTGAAATTGAGAATGTTTGTAATAATATTGATTTTTCAGATGAGCGCTGGACCGTTGATGAGATAGAAGATTATGAAGTTGTTAAGTCTATTTTTGATCATTTTTCACCAAAAATTGATTTTTCTTGGCTTAAAGTAATGCAACTTAGAAAAATAGATCCAAATATTTTTTCTAAAAATAGACATTTGATTCGTAATAATGGGTCTGGTATAAATACAGGTCAGAAACTATGGGAGCGTGCTAAAAAAATAATACCAGGTGGTAATATGCTCTTATCCAAAAGGCCAGAAATGTTTCTTCCTGACCAATGGCCATCCTATTTTAGTAAGTCAAAAGGTTGTAAAGTTTGGGATTTAGATGGAAGAGAATACATAGACATGTCAATTATGGGTATAGGTACCAACATATTAGGATATGGAAATTCAGAGGTTGATGAAGCAGTTCTTCAGGCTGTAAAAAATGGCAACATGTCTACATTTAATTGTCCAGAGGAGGTGTATTTAGCAGAAGAGTTGATTGATATTCATCCGTGGGCTGATATGGTTCGTTTTGCCAGATCTGGAGGAGAAATTAATTCAATTGCAATTCGTATTGCACGATCTTCATCAGGCAAGGATAAAATTGCCATTTGTGGTTATCATGGTTGGCATGATTGGTATTTATCAACCAATTTAAATAATGATAGGAATTTAGATGGACATTTGTTGCCAGGTTTGCGTGCAGATGGGGTTCCTAGAGGGCTTACAGGGACAACACTACCTTTTAATTATAATGATATTGATCAATTAGAGAAGTTAATTAAAAACAACCATGGTGAGATTGCAGCTATTATGATGGAAGTTTCAAGAAACGAAGGACCTAAGGATGACTATTTGCAAAAAGTAAGAGATTTAGCTTCAGAGAATGGTATTATTTTAATATTTGATGAATGTACATCAGGGTTTAGAGAGGTTTTTGGTGGTTTACATAAGAAATATAATGTTGAACCAGATATGGCTATTTTTGCTAAAGCGCTAGGCAATGGGTATGCGATTTCAGCCTGCATTGGTCGCCAAGAATTTATGCAAGCTGCACAAGGAACTTTTATTAGTTCTACATTTTGGACAGAGCGTATAGGTCCATCTGCAGCATTAAAAACTTTAGAAATAATGCAAAGAGAAAGGTCATGGGAAAAAATTACCCACATCGGCAAAGGTATTTCTGAACGCTGGAAGTTGTTAGCAGAAAAATATGAACTAAATATTGATACATGGGGACTGTCCTCACTCAGTGGTTATACATTTAAATCTAAAAATAACCTTATGTATAAAACCTTAATTACACAAGAGATGTTAAAAAAAGGGTATCTTGCAGCAAATAGTGTTTATGTATGTATTGATCATAACCAGAAAATAGTAGATGAGTATTTTGAAGCATTAGATCCAATATTTTCAATTATTAAAGATGGTGAGGATGGTATGAAAATTAGTGACTTGTTAGAAGGGCCTATTTGCCATAGTGGATTTTCTAGGTTGAATTAATGAAAATTACCTTTCGAGTTGATGCATCGACTCAAATGGGTATAGGTCATGT
>Ga0233428_1004390_pt1 | contig 11023 bp, 10 predicted proteins | sample SI_118_April2016_4_FD_179890 | JGI IMG/M metagenome (GOLD analysis project Ga0233428, IMG submission 179890) | Seawater microbial communities from Saanich Inlet, British Columbia, Canada - SI_118_April2016_120_MG | ecosystem: Environmental > Aquatic > Marine > Inlet | place: Canada: British... | reverse complement strand
ACAGGGTGTCTAATGGAGACATACTTTAGAGTATTCATAAGTACTGAGACTCCATGAGATATTGAATTATGCTCAGAGGTATCTGCACCATATGTTATAGATATTGGAACTTCAGCAAGAGATAATCCTTTGTTTGAAATTTTTAGTAAAATTTCAGTAGATACGGACATTCCTTGTTCAGTTGGATGTATCACACCAATTGATTCTTTAGAGTATGCTCGAAATCCTGATTGAGAATCAGATAGTTTAAAATCAGAACCAAAATTAGCAGCAGAGGTTATTATTTTGATTCCAGCTTTTCTATAACCAGTTGTGGAATCATCATTGAGAAATCTTGAACCAATTACCACATCAACATTATGTGAAGTTATTGCATCTACAAGTAATGGGATTTGATCTGGATTGTGTTGTCCATCAGCATCAAGTGTAATCATAATATCAGCATGATTTTTCCTAGCATAATCAAATAGTGTAGAAATAGCAGCACCATATCCTTGATTACTTTGAGTAATTACAATAGCTCCTGCAGATTTGGCAAGTTTTGCAGTTTCATCTGTAGAACCATCATCGCACACGATAACCTGATCAACATGAATAAGGGATTTTTTAATCACGTCAACAATGTATTTTTCTTCGTTATATGCTGGAATACATGCTAGTTTCAATGTAATTCTATCAACATATCACCATTATGTAAATAATTAGTTTTGATAAAGTACAATGTAGATAACATAAAGAATTATCACGGTATAGAGTAATTTTTGATTCAGGATACTGCCATGATTATCATGTTAGTATTATGATATCATCAAATGGCACAACCAATACTAGAAATTAACTGAAATATTTAGAATAATTAAATAATATAATGTCTTAAAAAAATGCATCATAAAATTATTAATACTTCAGTATACTAGAGGTATTAGTTAAAGTAAGATTTAGAGTTTTAGTTGAGAACGCTCACCAAGTAGAAACTGATGTTTCTTTGGAGTATTATTATTTATAATTTCTGAACCATGGGATATTATACTAGAATACAAATCCACTTTGGAATTAATTATACAATCAGACATGATTATAGAATTTTCAATAGTACAGTTTTGTAAAACACAGTTATCCCCAATGGAAACATATTTTCCAATTCTCACTCCAGGTCCAATGGAACAATTTTTTCCAATAATTACAGGACCAGTAGTTAAAGAGTCCTCAGAAATTGTAGTATCACTCCCAATAATTACACTGTCTTGAATTGTTACATCACTATCAATAAGAAATTGATTTTCAGTTCCAATAGAATCAAGAACTAGTTTATTTGCGTGAATTATATCCTCAGGTGTTCCAGTATCTTTCCACCAGCCAGTTACCGTATCATAGTTTACCATTCCATCAGAGAGTAACATTTGTAATGCATCAGTAATTTCTAATTCTCCTCTTAATGATGGTTTTAGATTATCAATGATATCAAAAATTTTGGGAGTAAGAAAATAAATTCCAATAACTGCTAGATTTGATGGAGGGTCTTTTGGTTTTTCAATAATGGATTTAATTTTACCAGGATTATTCTTATCTAATGTGGCAACTCCAAATCTTTGAGGATCATCAACTTCACACAATAAAATCATTGCATCAGAATCAGAGTTTACAAAGTCATTAGTGTAATCTATGAGATTTTTTCTCAATACATTATCCCCCAAATATACAATAAATTTATCACTCCCAATGAAATCTTTACACAGTCCTATTGCATGAGATATTCCCTTTGGAGCATCCTGATAGATGTATGTGATGTTAACACCAAATTTTGAGCCATCGCCATAATACTCTTTTACCTTTTCTGGGTACACATCACCAATAATTATTCCAATTTTAGTTACCCCAGCAGTCTTTAGATCCTCTAAAGCATATTGAGACATTGCTTTATTTGCAATAGGCAAAAGCTGTTTTGGTCCTGTGTGAGTAAGAGGTCGAAGTCGGGTTCCATGTCCACCATGCAAAATAATTCCCTTCATTTTTAAAAAATCTAATATATCCAGATATAAAATAATTACAAAAATCCTAGGCATAAAATTTGTAGATAGAGTTGAATTATGAGAAATTGTATTATGAATTAATGAAGATAGTATCAAATCTCAAATTCATTGGAAAAACTAGTTTGATCTATGGAGGAGTAGCATTTGGATTTTCTTTGCTAGGTTTGATTTTACCTGATGCATTTCTTGTAGGAAATCCACTTGAAGTTAGTGGAGTATCACCTGAGCACATTATAGGACATATCATGTGGGGGATTGTAGCAGGCATTGCAAGCTTTAGTTTCAGATATGCTATCATTTCAGGATTATTTCCAATAATTTTAGATTTTGATCATTTGATACAATTTTTAGGAGTTGAAATGATTCCAAGGATGGCTCATTCAGTAACATTTGGGATTATCATAATAGTAGTAACGATTATTCTATTTGGTAAAAAGGATTTAAGATTAATTGGCATATCAATTGCTGCAATTTTTTCTCACATGTCATTTGATATATTTTTAGGAGGTGTAACTGAGTTTCCAATATTTGTTCCATTTGTACAACAAAATTTTACTTTTAGTGAAATGGACTGGATAATATTTGAATTTTTATCTATTGGAATCATTTTTGTTTCATCAATTATTTATTTTAGAAAACAAAAAATTAAAGTTGTCAAATAGAATTTAATTCGTTAACAAATAATTCAATACTTTGTTCAATTTTTTGTGGTCGTTCATTGAGACTTTTAGTAGCAAGTGAAACATCTAGGGAGGAATCTTTTGGTCTTTGTGCTTTCCAATTCATATTATCAATTTTTGTAGGAATTAAGAGATTTTTGTTAAGATGAAATTTTCCTGCAATCATCTCTGCCAAAGCATATCTAGATATTCTTGTTGCACCAGAGACATGAATTATTCCATTTATTTGTCTAGTTGCAATTTCAATTAACATTTTAGATAAATTTGGGACATATGTGGGAGATGTAAATTGATCTATTAATACTGAAATTTCTTTTTTCATCTCCAAATTTTCTTTTACCCATAATGGAAAACTTTTCTTTGTAGGATGAATTCCAAATGGAGTACTTGTTCTTGCAATACACCAGCTTGATGTCAATTTTTTTAATGCAAGTTCACCTTCTAGTTTTGATTTACCATAAAATCCCAAAGGATTGGATGAATCATATTCTTTTTTCATTCCATTAATTCCATTAAAGATATAATCAGTTGAGACATAAAGAAAAAAGATATTTTGTTTTGCTGCTTGCTTTGCAAGAGTTTCAGTGGCTTTTGTGTTAATTAAAGTTGCCAGTTCTTTCTCTGTTTCACACAAATCAACACCAGTCATTGCAGCCAGATGAATTATTCTATCAGGTTTTATTTCTTGTAAAGTTTGTATGATTTGATGTTCATCTGAAAGATCAAGCAATATTGAAATCCCTTGAAGAGGTTTTGTATTATGATAACAAGAATAAACTGTATGATTTTGTTGTACCAGATCTGTTACTATTTGTGAACCTATCAGTCCAGCAGAACCAGTGACTAGAAATTTCATTTTAAGTTAATAGTCCAAGGTTGAGGATGTAATGTGTCATCATCAATTAATGGTTCCCACCAGGATTGATTTTTCAAATACCAAGTTACAATTTGTTTTAATGCATCATCAAAATTATACTGAGGTCGCCATCCGGTTTGATTTTCAATTTTTGTGCAATCAATGGAGTACCTCTTATCATGTCCAGGCCTATCCCCAACATATTCTATCATGGAATGAGGTTTTTCCAAAATATCAAGTATTTTTTCTACAATAGTTTTGTTTGTGATTTCCTCATATGCTGTAATGTTATACACTTGACCTGCTTTTCCTTTTGAAATTAGAGATTCTATGGCATTTACATGATCATTTACAAAAATCCAGCTTCGAATTTGTGTTCCATCACCATACAAGGGGACTTTGAGATTTTTGATGCTACGAATTATTGTCTTTGGGATTAGTTTTTCAGGGAATTGAAATGGACCAAAATTATTAGTGCATCTTGTAATGATGCAGTTAATTCCATAGGTTCTGTGATATGATGCTACCAAATTGTCAGCAGCAGCTTTTGTTGCAGCATATGGATTGCTTGGATTAATTTGGGATTCCTCATCAAAAGAGTCTTGTCCATATGCATCTCCATAAATCTCATCAGTGGAGACATGAATGAATTTTTTGTCATATTTTCTTACTGCCTCTAAAATTGAATATGTTCCCATGATGTTTGTTTCAAGGAAGGGTTTTGGATTTGAAATACTTCTATCAACATGTGATTCTGCTGCAAAATTTACAATTACATCTACGTCTTTAACTATTCCATCAATGATAGACTCGTTAGTAATATTCTCTTTGATAAATGAGTAATTTGGATTATTTTCTATATTTTTTAGATTTTGTAAGTTGGATCCAATTGTTAAGATATCCAAATTTGTGAGTTTTGAATCAGAGTTATTTTTTAAATGATTTCGGATAAATTCACTTCCAATAAAACCAGCACCACCACAAACTAAAACATTCATGTTTAGAATTTTTAAATTTCTTATTTATCTCTAGTGTAAATAAAATCAATATCAGTATCTTGTAATAGAGGTAATGCTGAATCTTTTTTGTGTAAAATAGGTGTATCAATTGGCCATTGTACATTAATTTGAGGATCATTCCAAATAATTCCTTGCTCATTTTCTGGAGAATATTCATTGTTAACTTTGTAAAATACATCTGCTTCTTTACTTAGTACACAAAAACCATGTGCAAATCCTTCTGGAATGTAAAGGGATTTATGATTTTCATCTGAAAGAATTTCGCCCACCCATTGTCCATATGTGGGGGAATTTTTTCTAATGTCTACTGCAACATCAAAAATCTCTCCTCTTAATGCAGTAACAAATTTTGCTTGTGCTTTTGGATTTTTCTGATAATGTAATCCTCGTAAAACACCATGCAATGAATGAGAAAAATTATCTTGTACAAATTTTGTATTTATCCCACCAGAAACAAATGAAGATGTTTTAAAATTTTCTAGAAAAAAACCTCTATGATCAGAAAAAGATTGTTTTTCTACAAGAATAACTTCAGGAATATTTAATTTTTTAAAAGTAAACGTCACAAATAATCTATTTAGAAATATGATAAATATGTTTTATTTTTAATAATACTCAAAAAGAGTCATTTTAGAGAATCAAGAATTAATTTTGTAAGCTACGCATATAATTTTTATAAGAATCTAATACTTCAGCAGGTTTACCAATAGTATCAATGAAGCCTTCTTTCAAAAACATAGCTCTATCACATAATTGTTCAATATCACCAGGACTATGACTAACTAAAACAATAGATTTTCCACGTTTTTTAAAATCCAACATTACATCAAGACATTTTTTTTGGAAATTTAGATCACCAACAGCAATTACCTCATCAAGTAATAGAACAGCTGGATCAACTTGTACTGCAGTTGCAAAAGCAAGTCTCATTTGCATTCCAGATGAAAAATTTTTTAATTTTGTATCAGCAAATTTTTCCAATTCTGCAAATTGTATTATATCATCTACTCGTTCTGCAATTTGCTTTTTACTAATTCCTAATAAAATACTGCTTTGGTAAATATTTGTAATTGCAGTTAAATCAGGATGAAATCCCAACCCCAATGCAAGAACTGGAACTACAGTGCCGATAGTTTCTACAGATCCACTATCTGGTTGATAAATGTGAGATAATATTCGTAACAAAGTAGTTTTTCCACTACCATTACGCCCAACAATACCAAATGATTCACCTTTTTTTACATTAAATGATACATCATCTAATACTTGTAATGTTTCATAGTGAGGTTTTCGATTAACACTTCCAGTTATAGATTCATAGAGAGTGGTACGCTTTTCATGATACAATCGGAATTTTTTTGAAACATTTTTTACACTAATTGAATTTTCTGACATTTACAATTCCTCAACAATTCTTGCCTGATATTTTCTAAAAATTAAATATCCGATTCCCAAAATAGCAAAAATAGAACCAACAGAATAAAGAACAGAATTCAAAGAAGGTAAAGTTCCATACAATGTAACGTGATGAACCATTTCTACAATCTGAACTACAGGACTTAGTTGTAAAATATTTTGTATTTCTTCAGGTAACATTTTAAATTGATAAAAAATAGGAGTCAAAAAGAATCCAGCATGTAATACTATTCCCCAAATAAATTCAATATCTCTAAATTTTACATTAAGAACAGATAGTCCTAAAGCAATTCCCAATACCAATACAAAAGCTAGCACATAGATGGGAATTAAGTAAAGTATTGTAAGTGATGGAGTAAATTGAAAATAAACCATAAAAGCCCCCAACACAGCTAATTCTACGATTAACATTATGGAAGCAGTAAAAGTTGAACTAATTGCAGGAATAGATCTTGGAAAATAAATTTGAGTGATTAAAGAACTACGATTAGAAAGACTAGATAATGCAATAGTTGTTCCATTTTTAAAAAAATTATAGGTAATAATTCCTGAAAGCAAGTATATTGGAAAATTTTCAATTTCAAATTTGAACATTGAAGAAAAAACAAAGAATAACACTGCTAACATAAGTAACGGTTCAAGTATACTCCACAAAACTCCAAGTACAGAATTTTTGTAACGAATTTTTAAATCAGTAATTGCAAAATTAAATAATATACCCTTAGTTTTCCACATCTCCTCACGAATACTAGTCATGTTTTCAAAGAATATGCCTAGGATATATTATGTACTGCATATTTAATGCAATTTTTCAATAGTGTAATTCCATCCAAGATTAAAATTATAAAATGGATCACCATGTTTTAGATAAGACCATTTTTTTATAAAATGTAAGTGATTTTCTATTGCAAAAAAAGATTCAGAGTTTTTTTTAATTGTAGTAGAGCCTTCATGAAGTAATCTTGCATATGGAGTATAAACAACATGAAATCCTGCTTTCAATGTTTTCAAACATAGATCAGCATCCCCATAAAATAAATCAAAATCATCATCATATCCATTGATTTTTTCAAAAATAGTATTTTTTATTAATAAGCAGGCACCAGTTACTGCAGAAAAATTTCTAATCATATTATGCATATTAAAAAATCCGGTATCTTTTTCTAAAATATTTTCAAATACATGAAATCCTGAACCTGATTTTAAAAATACGGCACCTGCATGTTGAATAGTACCATTTGAATGAAGTAATTTTGCACCTACTATACCGACATCGTTTTGCTGACAAATGCTAACCATTTCAGTTAACCAATCAGGATCAAGTGCCTTTGTATCATCATTTAAACATAAAATATAATCTCCGTGTGATTTTGTATATCCCAAATTATTCATTTTAGAAAAATTAAAAGGTTCAGCATAAGAAATAATTTTACAATCTAGAGAGTCATAATACTCCAAAGTCTCTTTGTCATCAGAATTATTATCAATTATAATAATTTCAAAATTCTCATAATTTGTATTATTTTTGAGACTGTCAATGCATCGTTTTAAAATGGATTTGTTATTTTTTGTTGGAATTAATATGCTGACTTTAGGTTCATGTTCTAATAAATAATTAACACGATATGAATTTGAATTATCATAGTATTTTATTTTTGCATTTAATCCTTGACGTGTAATATGATTTTCAAGAATTTTAGATTGATCCATTTTTTGTGTTTTAGATGTGGAAAAACTAGGAATGGAAATATGAGTAAATTTATCAGTATTTTCAGCACAATGAAGAATCAAATCATAATGAAAATTCTTTTCAGAAAGTGAAAAATCATTTAGTTTTACTAAAAGTTCTTTATTAATGACAAAACAATTTCCTATGTAATTGTAGCTTCGTAAAAGATATGCATTCCAATCAGGTTTAAAAAATGGATTAAATCTTTTTTTGTTTTTATCAAGAAAATCTTCATCAAAATAATATACATCAGTAACAGGATTATTTTGATTAATATGATGAACTATATTAAAAAGAAAATCAGATTGTAATTTAGAATCATCATTTAGAAATACAAAAAAATCATATTCTGAAATAGATGTAATATCATTAATCTTTGGATTATCCACTACTAATTTTTGAAAATTTATAAGATTATTTTGAGAAATGAATGAATCAATATAATTTTCTTGAGAAGAAATTAAAACAAATTCAAAATTTTTATAAATTTGTTCATCTAAGAATTTTTTAATAGAAGGCATATTTCGGTCTACAAATAATATTAATGAAAACGAAGGTTGTATAGAAAAATCTTGAATTTTTAAAGAATCACGTTCAATATTATTTTGAAGGGTTTTTAAAAAATCATCATATTCAACAATAAATTCATTTTTAATTTCAATTGAAGTGTTATCCGGTGAAAACAATGCAGTTTTTTGTAATAATAATTCTCTAAATGCTATTCGTAAAAAATAACTTAATCCATATTCACTAATTAATTCAGATGAAATATGAAATAATTTTTTAATTTTATCAAATCTAGAAGTATTTGGATTAATTTGACTCATTTTCATTCTCCTTATTTTTAGATATCAACCAATCTTTGAAAGGATAAAGAAAATCTTTGCATTGAGGTATCAACAAACCAGATTCAACTGCCCATGAAATAATTTTTGAATAATCAAAATTTAGCAAAGATTGGATCAAAATATCCTTTTTATCAGTTGCAAATAATTCAACTAAAGTTGTAAGAGTTCTATAAGCTGCAATTTCATAATTTTCATTAAAATTCCAATTTTGATTAGTTTTAATGGTTTTTGAATATAGAGAAAAGATTTCTGTAGCATGTCTTTCCCAGGAATATTTTTTAGATAACAAAATTGCCTTTTTTGAAAGTGAATCCAACAGATTATTTTGATTAATTTGAATCATTTTCATTGCAATATCATCAATATTGTGAGAATCCACTAACAATCCAGAATCTCCTACAACTTCAGGAGGAGCATGGTTATTCATAGTGATTGAGGGTATTCCACAAACCATTGCTTCAGCTAATGGCATTCCAAATCCCTCATGAATAGATGGTAAAACAATGGCATCTGATCCCTGCATTAAAGAAACTAATTCATCATCAGAAACAAATCCTAATGAAATGACATCCTCATATTGTTCAATTTTTTTAGAAATTGATGGTAAAACTTTTCCAACAAGAATTAATTTTTGAGGAATTTGTTTTTGTTTTGCCTTCTTGAATGCATCTAACATACGAAAGAGATTTTTTCTAGCAAAATTAATTTCACTGACATGTATAAAATATGGTTCATCTTTTAGTTCAAATTTTTCAAGAATAATTTTTCTAGTTTTAGACTTGTCTTTAGGTGGTTTAAAATCGTCATGATTTACACCATGAGGAATAACAGTCATTTTTTCTTTTGGAATTTTTAAGTATTGATTCATTTCATTTAGTTCGGAATTTGCAACAACATGTACAGCAGAAATTTTCTCAATATGTTTAGGCCATCTAGAAATTTCTTTTTTAATTAATGGTTCATGTATTTTCCAAAGAGATTTATCAAAAAATACTTCCTCGCCATAAATTACTTCATCAATGCCTGATGGTCCTAAAATTATATTTTTACAAGAAAGCATATTTTCACTGGGAAAGGCATATCCACCCATATTTGGAATATGGACACAATCATAATGTTGATTGATATCACCAATTCCCAAAGTATTCTTGCGTAAAGCGGTAATAGTAAAATTTTGTTGTGTATTCATCAATTTACCGAGTTCACGAAACATGTTGCAATTAATTCGCATTAAGCTTGATGCATTAACATTCCAATCAAGCACAATACCTATACGCATAATTTAATCATCTTCTCCAAAACACAAATTTTTTTAATTGAGATTCAAGAGAATGGATGTGCTCCTCCAAATTTTCAATGTAATCTTTTTGTTCCTGAATAGAATTTTCATGTCCTTGAATTATTTTGTCTTTTTCAGATAAAGCTGATTCGATGTAATCTTTTTGTTCCTGAATAGATTTTTCATGTCCTTGAATTATTTTGTCTTTTTCAGATAAAGCTGATTCGATGTAATCTTTTTGTTCCTGAATAGATTTTTCATGTCCTTGAATTATTTTGTCTTTTTTAATAATACTTTTTTCGAATTCAGTAAATTTTTCAAAAAATTCTTGTAATTTAGGCAGTAGATAATTTTTTGGAAATTGTGATGAAAAATCCAAAGTTTCAGAAGAAACAGACTTACCTTTACCAATCATGAAAACATATTGTGTAACATTATGATCAGGTATTTTTTTATACATTTCAATTAGCTGCAACGGAATTAATGTGTCGTCAAGTTTCATGGGTTTAGATGAGAATTCTTGTTTCACTCTAGTTAATTTTGTTGTGTGCATGTTACTTTGATTTAAAAATAATAGAAAATTATTCAAATCATAAAACCTTGACGTGTTAAAAAAAGTATTTTCAATATTTCCAATGATAAGATTAAATATTTTATTGATGTGAAAGAAATTTGAAATTGAGCAAATAATAGTCCCATTATCAGTTAGAACGGAATCTAAATGCTGTAAAAAGGATTTAGGGTTTTTAATTTGTTCAAATAAATCATGAATTATTATTGTATCGAATTTTTTATTTTCTTTTGAAATATTTTCTTCAAGTGAATTAGTCAATAGTAAATTATCAATATGATCTGAAATTATTTTATCAGGATTTGACAATACTTGTAAATTATCACTTGAAATTGAATTGGAGAATTCAGAGTCATTTGAACATAACAATACATTTCCTGAAACAGTTTCCAGATACTGTTGAATTATTTCTAATTCTATCTTGTTTAAAATATTGGAATTAGTCATAAGATAATCAAATATTCATTATATTTTATAATTTAGTTTAAGTTATAACACAAATTAGATGGGATTGTTTTAAATTTTAAAGAAGGGCCTGAAAATCGTCCTTTAGCACCTAACATATGTTGATAATTATCTGTTAATGGGTTATTAG
>Ga0233428_1004389_pt1 | contig 11026 bp, 10 predicted proteins | sample SI_118_April2016_4_FD_179890 | JGI IMG/M metagenome (GOLD analysis project Ga0233428, IMG submission 179890) | Seawater microbial communities from Saanich Inlet, British Columbia, Canada - SI_118_April2016_120_MG | ecosystem: Environmental > Aquatic > Marine > Inlet | place: Canada: British... | reverse complement strand
CTAATTAGCATGACCAACATTCGTCTTTATGAAACGCCAAACGGAAGCGTTGATTATCCTGCAGGCACAACGATTTTGGGTCTTGAGTAATGGCAGTTGTTTACTCTGAATATTTCAAAAGCGTTCAGGGTGAAGGTCATTATACGGGTGTTCCAAGCATTTTCATCAGACTGTTTGGCTGTAATCTGACCTGCCCAGGATTTTCCAATCCTGAAAATCAAGATATTGGATTTGACCCAGATGAATATCAGAATATTGAGGACATGCCTATCATCGAGCATGGTTGCGACAGCCGTTATAGTTGGGCTCCCGAGTTTCGAAATTTCCGTCATCAAGATGAAACTCAAGATTTATGTGATGACATTCATTCTCAGTGGGGTCCCTTCAAGCATCCCAATTCAAAACAGCAAACCCACCTTGTAATCACAGGTGGCGAACCAGTCCTGTCTCAAAATGCTATAGCAGAAATCATTAGCGAATTTAGCAAACAACACAATTTTCCCAACTACGTCACAGTAGAAACAAACGGCACTAGGCCATTGCATGAACCATTCATCAGTACGTTTCAGCGCCTCTACAGCAATAATGAAACTGAGTGGTTATGGTCCGTAAGCCCAAAACTTTCAATCTCAGGGGAGGCATGGGAAGAAGCTATAAAGCCCGATGTTCTAGCTGCATATGCAGCCCTCTCCAACAAAGGCCAATTGAAATACGTTGTTGATGGTAGTGAGCAATGTTGGAATGAAGTTGAAAAGGCAACAAGTGCCTATCGTGCTGTTGGTGTTGATTGGGACGTTTGGATTATGCCTGTCGGCTCTACAAAAGAGCAGCAAGAGGAAGTTCAGGAAGCAATTTGCATTGAGGCAGTTGATCGCGGATACAATTTTTCTGCTCGGGTTCATTCATGGGTCTTTGGAAACAAGGTGGGGACATAATGATGGCTAAAACACCAGTGAAGAAAACGACTAATCCAACAGTGAAAAAAGAAAAAGTAGCGCTGAAACGGCTTGCAAAGAATACTGCTGCAAAGTCCACAACACCTAGACGACCGAAACGGGCTGCCCCCATTAGATCAGCGGTAAGAAGCACCAAGCAAAGGATCAGAGCAAGAGTTGCGGATGACCCTCGTGTAGCGGAAGGTAAAATTCCGCTTATTGAAGGGTCACTTTCTATATTCAAAGACCCAAGTCAAAAAAATGTATGGAAGGCTGAACGTGCCCCTCGACCCAATGAACGCCGTCGCCAATTAAAAACTCTGGATGCAGTTACGATGGACGGCGCCATCATTGAAGCTATGAACCTTTTTTATGAAGACGGGTTTGGCCGTAAATCCCGCCGCATATCTGAGCAAAGGGCTATGGCAGCAGTTAGAGATCTAATTAGTTGGACTGGTGATAACCCAGATCGTGAAGGCCTCCATGGAACCCCAGATAGGGTTATTAGAGCATACAGAGAATGGTTCGCTGGATATGAGGCAAATCCAGATGAAATCCTGTCAACGACATTCAGCGAGACTGGCAATTACAAGGAAATGATCTCTCTTACGGATATTCCGTTTGAGAGCCATTGTGAGCACCATATGACGCCGTTCGTTGGCAAAGCTCATATCGCCTACATGCCTGAGCAACGAGTAGTTGGCATCAGCAAATTAGCAAGGCTGGTTGATGTCTTTGCCAAGCGTCTTCAAATCCAAGAAAAAATGACTGCCCAGATTGCGGATACCTTGCAAATATCCCTCGTTCCTAAAGGGGTGGGCGTCGTCATCGAAGGAACTCATATGTGCATGACGACACGCGGTGTCAAAAAGCCAAATGTCATCATGCGAACAAGCTGCCTACATGGCTGCTTTGATGAGGATACTAAAGTCCGTGATGAATTTTTTAGGATGATTGATAGCAAGGCGTAGCAAAATGTTGGCTTTCGATCTGGATGGCATTTTTATTTCTGAACTGGTGAAACGACCAGATAAGGAGCTGATGACTGTCATTACCGAAAAAGCCGACAACATCCTTCCCTTCTTTAAAATTGAACACCCCTATTATGTGATCACCAGTAGGAAAGCGGCTATTGCAAAGGATACACGGCAATGGTTTGAGGCGATGTTCGATCCTCAACATCAACCGCAAAAAATATTCCATGATAATGATGGGCCTGATAACGCCATTACCTATAAGGCCTTTGTTCTTAACAGGCACCCAGAGGTTAAAGTCTTCTTTGAAAGCGATTTAGAACAGGTGAATGAACTAAAAAATATGGTTCATTGTCCAGTTGTCCACTTTGATGAATTAATCAATTCCGCCATCAATCTGTATGTTGAGGGACTGTAATGTTTGGGCCAAATCACAGCCCTCGCTATCACCACAGAGAACGGGATTTCAGCGAGCATTATGCCGACACGGCAAGATTATTCTGTGAATTCGCTGGAATTGATACAGATGATTGGGATGTGTTCTTCGTAACAGGCAGCGGAACCTGTGCAATCCAGACCATCTTATACAGCCTCAGTGACCAACTTAATGTGGTCACAGAAGGTCATTTTTCTGATCGAATTAAGCGTTATCTGACCGATATTGGGAAAAAATCAAATTCCAGCTCTAAGACTGCAGGAGTTGTTTACGAAACTTCCATCAGCCATCTCAACGATGATCTGCCTGACGATATTTTCATGTGTGATTGTGTGTCATCCTTCCCCTACTACGAACCCAAGGGCCAAATATGGGCGACGGTGACGAGCAAGCAGATTGGGTGTGCTCCTGGGTTGTCCATCGTCGTTATGAAAAAATCTCTTTGGGATGATGGTTCAATAAATTTTGCTGATGAAAGTTATCTCTCCTTGGGTAAATTCAAGGCTAAACGTGAAGACCATCAAACTCCCCATACGCCAGCAATTACACTAATTGATGACCTGAATGAAAAATTACGGAATTGGGATGCTGAACGCTTCCGCACAATGATTTCCAAAAGACGGAATGAACTTCTCATGCACATTCCAACTGATTGCATTATTGGAGATGGACCTGTTCTCACACTTAAAGACGATGAACGGTCACGCGGTCTAACGACCCTATTCAACCTCTACAACTACAGTAGCGATGGCCCCCAAATTTTCCTTTGGTCAGGCACTGGCAAACAATATGACAAGCTCTATGAACGTTTGGGGGAGTTTTACTGATGAAAGTCTTAGGCCATTTAAGTGGTGGTTTTGACAGCGTGGCAGCTTGTGTACGGCTCTTAGAGGATGAAAACGAAGTCATGGGCGTATTCTTTGACCTTGGGCAGCCCTACCTCAAGCAAGAGGCTAAGGCTGTCGCATATGCTTCTGACTTTTTCACGAGCAAATATCCAAACTGGCTTGGTTGTAGAACTGACAATGTTGCGATGGAGCTTCAAAGGGCAGCGGACGGTAGCCCATCTGAATACATTCCCGTTAGGAATCTAGTGCTTGCTGCCCATTCTGCAAATATCGCTCTGGCTGAAGGATTTAATGCGGTGGCTGTAGGCAGCAAGACAGTCGAAGCAAGGCCAGATGACGATTATTCGTTTAATGATTGCTCCATCGAGTTCTTTGAGAAAGTCACAGACGTTGTGAGCTTCTGTTCAGAGGGTGGTGATAGCGCAGAGTTCATAATGCCGCTTATTGAAAATCGCGTACCCCTCACCAAAGGCAAATGCGTCCAACTTATCCTCAATTGCGGATTGGACCTGACTAGGTTGTGGAGTTGCTACGAAGCGGAAGGACAAGCCTGTGGTAAATGTTATCACTGTAAGGAATTGATGATAGCATTTGACGAAATTAGCTACGACTACAGCGGCTATTTCTTAGGCTGAGTTTGATTTAAATCGCACCAATGAACTATTCAATTAGCCTGGGAATTCTGCCCAGATCCCTATTTTAACATGTTACCCTACTGGCCAGGTCAGGCAACTAAAATGGCTAACAATATGGTTTGACCTTTAGGTAATTATCTCATTTAAAATGAGATAAAGCAGACATTAATGTCTGGATTACCCCCTGAAAACGGACATAATCGGTAGGTGGTTGGAACTTCTGCTTTTAGCCATTAGCGGACATGGCGTTATTCGTTTACCAGGACGGCATCCATCGGCGTCAGGCCGCATCCGTGTTGAGCGGCCCGTACTATCTTGTCGGTGGGTGTGACGGGCATGTTGATGGTGTCGGTCATAAATAGTCCTGACTGAATTGATTGGCGTCATGTGCCGGAAGCATAGATAGCGATACAGTATTTCATGTTTAGGCAGGAAAGAATGTCCAATGAAACCCCTCGAGTGGAATGACAAACTTATCGTCGATAATGGCCTTATAGACGAGGACCATCATATATTGCTGGATAATATTAACCAGTTTCGTGAGCAGGTCGGGCATTTCGACTCTTCCGACGATGCCATGAAAATTCTGGAATCCCTTAAATTATATACGGAACAACATTTCGGGCGGGAAGAAGAACTCCAGAGAGTGGTAAAATTTCCATACCGGGAAGCCCATCACAACGAGCATACCAACCTGATAAAGAAACTGGACTCCATGATGGCGGAGACCAAAGACTCCAGTGGCAATTATTTAAACACCGAAGTTGGTGAAAAGATTGGCATGCTTCTCAAGGGCTGGCTTTTTGACCATGTTCTGGAAAATGACCTTCGGATGAAGCCCTACCTCGAAGAAATGAGAGAACTTGCAAAAAAGATGGGGAGGATGGGGCGGTAACCACAGGAAAGCAGACATAATCAGGCGGCAACAAAAAGGTCAGCTTTTAGCCAAAAGCGGACATTTCAACAGTCCATCGTTTGATGAAGTGATATAAACGACTCTTCGGCAATTAGACGATATTTTGATACGCATCATGGTGCTCAAGCCGTATTTCAAGTAACATCCTGTGATGAGACCAGCGAAGGATAACACATCATGTTCACCAGAATCGCTGTCGCTACAGATGGCTCAACGACGGCAATGCGAGCGGTCCAGGTGGCTGCCGACATTGCTGCAAAATATGATTCAGAAGTAATTATTCTGCATGTCCTAATGTGGGAGGATCCGAAAGATATTCTGAAAAGATTGGCATTCGTTCAGCATATTATTGATGGCGAGCCTGAAGACCAAGCTGCATCTGACGACGTTCCAATGCAAACAATCATAGCGGATTTGGAATCTCGGCAAATTAAGATCAACGAAAAACTTATCACAATCCTAGGCGATAAAGTGGTTGAACAGGCCAGGCACAAATGTCGCGAGTACGGCATTAACTCTGTGAAAGTAGAAATTCTGGAAGGTGATTATGCCGATCAGATTGTCGCAACTGTAAAACGTACGGGTGCAGATCTGATCGTTCTTGGTGCTCGTGGCCTTGGGCAGTTGGAAGGCCTGCTCCAAGGCAGCGTATCCCAGGCGGTTGCGCGCGATGTTGATACCACTTACCTAATCGTTAAGTAGATTTTACAAGGTTTCGGCGTCAACCGAATGGTTTCCACAGCAAAATCAACTTTGGCAGCACCGTGAGTGCCGCCAAAAGGGCGATGAACATTGCCGCCCCGGTCAACACACCAAAATAGATCGTGGGGATGAAGTTGGACAACACCAGGCTGGAGAAGCCGATGATGATCGTCACGGTCGTATAGACCATCGCTTTACCGATACTGGAATGGCAAATTTTCATGGTCTGCTCGTAATTGCGCGTATGGGCATACTCTTCCCTGAAACGGTAGATGTAGTGAATACCATCATCGACGGCGATGCCGATGGTGATCGCAGCGATTGTAATGGTCATCATGTCCAGGGGGATTCCAACCCATCCCATGACGCCCAAAATAACCCCGGCACTCAGCAGGTTCGGCAGAAGGCCGATAACAGCCAAGGTCATTGACCGGAACAACACCATGAACATGATCCCAATACCCAGCATCACGACCCCGATGGACTTGATCTGCGATGAGAACAGACTTTGCAGCATGTTGTTGTAAAGCACGAGCATCCCACTAACGGTTACGTCCTTGATCAGGAGTTTATAGTCGGCGAGCTGCTCAAATCCGTTCTCCTCGCCTAAGTCACGGCGCACTTTCTCCAGCAATTCCTTGCGGTGAAGATCCGGTTTTGAATCCACTACACGCGTCATGACCCGTACTTCGTTGTCATTGATGGAGACGTATGGTTCGATGAGAATCTTTTTTACCGACTTAGGTATCTTGGTATACAGCAGGGCCATATCCATGCCATCCAGCTCTTTTTCGGCAATCTTTTCAACAACTCTGACCGATGATGCGAGCGAGAGCACCTTGCCAATTTCGGGCAATCCGTCCAGATAGTCATGTGCTTTTTTGACGAGCTGGACCTTGGTCGGCGTAAACCATAATTCCGGCTGGGTGCGCAGCACTTCCATGTACGCACGTTCCTCCCGTATCTCTTCCTCGGTCATCTCTGCAAGATCTTCAGGTGTCAATTCTTCGACGTCATCCTCGAATTTTATCAGTATTTCCAACGGCGTTGTTCCGCCGAGTTCTTCATCGACGAGCTTGAGACCTTGATAAATTTCGGTGTCCTCGCTGAAGTAATTGATGAAGCTGTTTTCGACACGCAGCATGCTGATCCCCGCTGCGCTAACGATGGCCAACAATACCGCTAAAACAAGAATCTTGTTACCCTGGAACTCGGTCAATCGCGCCAGATATTCAGGTAAGAAAAACCGGACCTCTTCAACGATGGTCGGAGGTTCGCTTTTTCTCATCATCAACAGCAGTGATGGAAACAGCAGAAACGAGGTCGCAAACGTCACCGCCAATCCGGCGCTCATCATCCATCCGAAGTCGATGACCGGTTTGATATCGCTGACAACCAGAGAGCCAAAACCGATGATGGACGTCAGCGCGGTGTACAGACAGGGTTTTACCATTTTATGGATGGTGGTTCTAACCAGCGCCAACTGATCGTCATCATGATGATCCCGATGCAGCTGTAGGTAACGCACGATCAAGTGAATGTTCATCGAGAGGGTGATAATCAACATCAGGGCAAGAAAATTGGATGAGATAATGGTGACCTTCCAACCGGTCAAGCCGAGAACCCCGATCATGATCAGTCCGGCGTAAAAGCAGCTGAGCAGGGGGAGCACGATCCAGCGCACTTTTCGGAAGATGGCGGCGAGTATGATAACCAGTAATACCAGAACACCGCCCCCGAAGACGATCAGATCGTTGCGCACGAATGTCACCATGTCGTCGGAAATCATCGGCAAACCGCCGAGATGTACAGCGCCGTATTGGCGGTACGGCTTGATGATGTTTCTGATGTGGGAGATGTCCAGATGACGCTGTTTGCTTACCGCTTCATGAACCTGATCGTATTCAGCCGAGATGCGTTTCAGGGTTTGCGTCTCTTCGGCCGAGAGACCGGTATCACGCTTTTTCTCCCGCAACTGGCCTCGGGACTTTAGCAAGCGATCGTACTGTTCATTCTCAACCAGTTCCAACAGCAGGGCAGTGGTTCGGCCATCCGTGCTGAGGATGAGATCGCGGTAAATGTAGTTATTGATCAGCTCGTCCTTAGCCTCGGCCCGATCGATACCGGGTTTCTCCAGGCTCGGCATATCGTTGAGCATTTTCTGAATATCTTGATTCGGGCTGTTGAATAAAGGGGCGTCGAGGATCGTGAACAGCGAGTTCACGCTGGCGACTTTCTTGATCTCGTCACGCAGTTTCTTCAAAGGTTCCAATGCCCGATCCGAGAAGAGATCTTCATCGGGTGTGTAGGTGACAATGAGCAAGTCGCTGCTCGGATATCGCTCGTAGATTTTCCGGAATACCTTGAGGTCTACATCGTCTTCTAGCAACAAGGTATCGGCCGACGCGTCCAGCTTGAAGTCTTTTGCGTTATAACTGAAGAAAGCCAGAATTGAGAGCAGCACAACCAGGACCAACTTGGGATTGTGAAGCACCAGCGTGTCATAGGCTTGCACGATACGAGACGTCATGAAGTTTCCTCTTTGAGCAATGCCGATACAGCCAGGGGAGAAACGATGTTAGTTGTTGGTGTGCACTCATTTCCAGAGGGGTGAAGATTCTCGTCAGCCGGCCGGTTCGGATCGCCGCCTAGCGGTCAATACTTGCATTCCCCAGATGACCACTTTAGTCGACATTCCACAGATTGCATCAAAATTCGGGAGAACCGTATTGTCGTTACACCGCCAAGGGAATTACAGCTTTTCGCCAGCCAGCCAATGGCCGGATCAGCCGGGTGATCAACGTGGCGTTTGCTGGGTTGCTCATGGTGTCTGTTGTGATCACGGTACTGTTATAGGATTTAGCATATCGGTTCTTTATAATGGCTCTCGATATTCCCCAGGATCCGCAGGAGGTTGGATATGGTTGAGTCTGGTCATCTTCAATTTGTCCCTTACGAAGAGTTAGGTGACAGGGCTAATATTATTGTCGATGGGGCAGCCAATAGAGGAACGGAAATTACACTTTCCCATTGGCCGAAGAGTGGCTGTCCGAAGGCCTTGAAAGCTGATAGCTCGGCGGAAATTGTTTTTAATTATCTGGCCTGCCCCGAGCTTCATGCTGCTGCTTCTGCAGTTTCCAACAACCATTTCGATCAGGATGGGCTGGTTGGCCTCTATAGTCTGATTAATCCAATAAAGGCTTTTGCCAATCGCGACTTGTTGATCGATGTGGCTCAGGCTGGTGATTTCGCCATCTATCAGGACCGCCGGGCGGCAAGAATAGCCTTTACATTGGCGGCATATGCCCAGGGCGAAGTCTCGCCCCTTGATAGCGCAATATTTGCTCTCCCTTATGAAGAAAAATGCGCCGCCCTTTATCAGAAAATGATCCCCCTTTTGGATGAAATTATCGAAGACCTTGCTTCCTTTGAGCACTATTGGCATGAAGAAGATCAACACCTTTCAGAAAGTGAAGCACTAATACGCCAGGGCCGTGTCGAGATCGAAGAAATCAAGGAACTCGACTTGGCCATTATCACCCTACCCAAAGAAATAAAAACAGGCCTGGCGCGTCGCTTTAGCCAAGACCTGATGACCCTTCTTCATCCTATGGCGATCCATAACAAGACAGTTTGCAACCGTATTCTGAGGGTCCAGGAAAACCGATATTCCTTCACCTATCGCTATGAAAGCTGGGTCCAGTTTATCTCGGCACCACCCTTGCCAAGGGCAGACCTCTCGCCCTTGGCAGAAGAGCTAACAAAGGATGAACCCGGAGACGCAGTTTGGCTGTTTGATGAGGTCTCCGACCTTGCCCCGCAGATGACCTTAAGCGGCAATAATGTGAGCGCTATCCCGGTGGACAAATTCAAAAAGCGACTCATTGATTTTCTGGCCACTGCCCCATCTGCCTGGGATCCTTTTGACCGGGATTGAAAATATCAGGCACCGGGTCCGGCCAATGTCCAATTCATGGCGATCAATGTCCGCTTAGCGTAAAAAAGAAGACATTATGTGGTCATGGCTGACACATCGGGTTTTAGCCATAAGCGGACCAACAATTCACCTTACCTCACATTTATCGACATTATTTATTGGGTTTTAGCTCAGGAGATAGTGTAGTCACAATATATGAACCAGACCACGGACCCCACGAAGAGATCCTTAAGGCCTGTCACGGTGCTCGCCGGAACCATTTTGGGCATGGGGATCATTGTGTCGCCCGTGCCGGAAGGTTTTTCGCCTGATGCCTGGAAGGTGCTGGGCGTGACTCTCTGGATGGCTTTTTGGTGGTTGACCGAGGCCTTGCCGATTGCCGTTACGGCCCTCATGCCCCTGATCATCTTCCCGGTCCTGGGGATTTTCGATTTCAAAACGTTGGCCGTGTCCTACGCCCACCCACTGATTTTCTTGTTCATGGGTGGTTTCATCATCGCCAAGGCCATTGAGGCTTGGAACCTGCACCGGCGCATTGCCCTCCTGATTGTGCGGGCCTTTGGCACAAGGCCTGATTATCTGATCGCAGGTTTTATGTTGGCCACGGCTATTTTGAGCATGTGGGTCAGTAATACGGCGACCACGGTCATGATGTTGCCCATCGCCATTTCCATCATCGGGGTGCTGAACGAAAAAGAAGAACCGCAGATCGCCGCCAATACGGCGACGGCCCTTCTGTTGGCCATCGCCTATTCGGCCAGTATCGGAGGGGTTGGTACCTTGGTGGGGTCACCGCCCAACGCTCTGCTTGCTGCCTTCGTCCAGGAACAGTTCGGCATTGAGCTGGGATTCGCCAAATGGATGACCATTGGCTTACCAGTGGTCTTTATCATGCTTCCGTTGTCCTGGCTGTTGTTGACCCGGGTCACTTGTCCGGTAGCGCGCCGTTCAATTCCCGGCGCCGATGAAATTATCAAGCAAGAAACGGAAGCCTTGGGGCCCATGTCCATTGAGGAAAAGCGAGTGCTGGCCGTTTTTGTGCTAACGGCTTTATGCTGGATTTTCCGGCCCCTGATCAGCGTTGCCTTTCCCTACATGGGTTTGACCGATTCCGGCATTGCCCTAATCGGCGCGCTGTCGCTTTTCATTATTCCCACCGGCAAGGGAAACGGAGGCAGCCTTATGACATGGCCCCGGGCCGTCTCGCTGCCATGGGGTATATTGCTGCTTTTCGGTGGCGGTCTGAGTTTGGCCGGGGCCATTGCCAATAGCGGACTGGCCGGTACTATCGGCGGCGGTCTGACCGGTTTGGGAAATTTTCCGGCCATCGTTCTGGTGGCTGTCGTAACGGCAATGATCGTCTTTCTGACCGAGATCACTTCTAACACGGCGACCACGGCAATCTTCCTGCCCATCGTCGCCACGGTGGCGGTAAGTGCCGGTATCGCTCCCCTGGAACTCATCGTCCCCGTGGCCCTGGCGGCTTCCTGTGCTTTCATGATGCCAGTTGCGACCCCGCCCAACGCCATAGTTTTTGCCAGCGAGCGGTTGACCGTGGCCCAGATGGCCAGGGCGGGTTTCCTCCTTAACATAATTGCTATTTCCGTGATTATTTTTGTCACCTGGGCCTTGCTGGGCTAAGC
>Ga0233428_1004382_pt1 | contig 11048 bp, 10 predicted proteins | sample SI_118_April2016_4_FD_179890 | JGI IMG/M metagenome (GOLD analysis project Ga0233428, IMG submission 179890) | Seawater microbial communities from Saanich Inlet, British Columbia, Canada - SI_118_April2016_120_MG | ecosystem: Environmental > Aquatic > Marine > Inlet | place: Canada: British... | reverse complement strand
TGGGTGGCACGGTTGAGCACCGCCCCCTCCTCCTGATCCATTTTTGAGAGATAACGGTGGCGCAGGCGGTCGGCAGAGAGCTGAATGGGGGTCAGAGGGTTCTTGATCTCATGCGCAAGGCGACGGGCGATCTCGCTCCAGGCCGCATTTTTCTGTGCGGCAACCAGTTCGGTTACATCATCAAAGACGATCACGTACCCCTCCAGATTGCCACTCTCTTCCAGACAGGTGCCGCGACAGTAGAGATGGCGCACCCCCTGAGAGGTGTGAATGGTGACGGACTCCCCCCACTCGCACTGTTGATTGCTGATTTGGTTTCGTAACAGCTCGGTAAGTGGGGCAACCAGTGGGTGATTTTGTGCAATGACCCCGATGGGGATACCGGGGGCAGGGGTGATTTTGCTGTCGAGAATATTGCACGCCGCTGCATTGACGCGCTCTAGGCGACGTTTGGCATTGAGTACCATCACCCCGGAAGAGAGGTGGGAGAGAATCCCCTCCAGTCGGGTATTCTGATGCTCGATCAGCTCCTGGCTCTGCTGCAGGTTTTTATGGGTGTGGTCGAGGTTGAGCATCATGTCATTGAACGACTGAACCAGAAATCCGAGATCATCCTTGGCGCTGTTGGCAATGGGTTGGTTATAGATTCCTGCAGCAACTGATTTGGTCCCTTTAGCCAACTCATGGATGGGGGCGATCAGTCGACGGGTGGAGTAGAAGGCGAACCAGAGCGCACTGAGCAGGGAGAGCAAGAGCAGTAGAATAAAGGCGATATTATGGACGGTATTGCGCTGATCATCCAGATAGCGTCGTTTTTTATTGTCCATGACTGCATCGTTGATCTTCTGCTGACCCAGCTCCAGCTGTTTTGGTATGGTGTAGGAGGAGGCAAGAATACGACTCTCACCTAAATCAGAACGGTAGTTGTGCAGTGGAATCACCACATGAAGGATCTGCTCCAGCTCCTCATGTACCTGAATTTTATGGTAGTCAAGCCCCTGCTGGATCTGACTGACAATCAGGCTGTCGAGTGGTTTGGGGATCAGCTCCGGTTCAGAGATCAGGCTGCTGAAACCGATCTGGTTGCCTGCTATATCATAGAGGGCCAGCTCCATCGCCTTACTCTCATCACGGGCCTCCTCTAGGAGTAGATCAACCATGCTCCGGGGGGCGCTGGAGAGGGTATTGCCCAGTTGGTAGAGGTTTTCGATAATCCGCTTCTTCTTCTCATTGAGTGCAGTTTTATAGAGCTCACGAGAGCCGTCCAGTAGATGAATAATCTCATCTTCTCCCTGATCCTTCTGCTGGAGGATTTGGGAGGTGAAGAGAGAGATGACCAGGATCGGAATCAGCGCGAGAGAGACAAAGATACCGACAAAACGGAGGTGGAGGCGGGCTCCGGACTCCCCGGCAATAAATTTCTGTAGCAGTTGATAGAGGCTGAGTGAGATGGTGGAGAAGAGCAGGGTAAGCCCTATCGCACTGCTGATGACAATGAAGGGGAACAGGGCTCCGACGGTATCGGGGTCGTGGATGGCAATAGCCAGCAGGGTGAAGGCGGTCAGGGTGGCAAGCGTACCGGCTGTGGTGATGGTCAGCGTTAGGGTATGACCAATCCAGTTGGAAGGGGGGATCATTGCTGGATCGGCAGGGTGTGCCAGCCACTATCCAGCTTCCACTCAGGCCAGAGATAGGGGGTGTAGAGATAGGGGCGCAACAGACCGGGTAGTGATGAGCTATCAACCAGGGAGCGTAGCTTGAACTGGTAGCTCTTTATACTGGAGAGAGTGGACCGTTCCACCGAAAGGGCATCATGAGGCTGTTCCATCCGCTCCAGTGCCTCGCGGAGGGTGGCGTAGGTGCCGTGGGTGTTGTTGTTGAGACTGATCAGGTAGAAGCGGTTGGTGAACTCCCTGTAGCTGAGTACAAAGCGGTGCTCTGAATGGTGAATGTCGATATTTTTATCCCAGAGGGCGGTAATCTCCTCCACCGCATATTCGGCAAGAAAGACAATAGGAATACCATTTTTAAGTGCATCCACCACACTCTCTTCCAGCGTATAGGAAAATTGCGCATGGAGCTGGTAGTGTTGTTCGCCCTCCATAATCCGGGATTCAGTGAGCGTGATCCCCGCCCATCCCATGCTGGATAGGAGAGAGAGGGAGAGGAGTAGTAGGGTGCGATAGGAGGATGCCATACGGCTATGGTGCCCCCGGTTTCCGTAGACAAGCGTAGTAGAAACCATCCATGCCGCACTCTCCGGGGAGTAGCTGATGCCCTGCTCCGGTAGCGTGTCCACAGTCGAGCTGAATCGGCTCCACTACGGCCTCCGGGTGCTGCTGTAGAAAGGTATGGATCTGCTGCTCATTCTCCTCCGGGAAAATAGAGCAGGTCGCATAGAGTAGCCGCCCTCCCTGTCGCAGCAGGCCCCAGCAGTTTTCAAGTATGGCAGACTGCTGTTGAACCAGTGACGGGATATCCTCACTACGCCGTAGCTGTTTGATGTCTGGATTGCGCCGGATGACACCACTGGCACTACAGGGGGCATCGAGCAGAATTCGGTCAAACGGGGTGCCATCCCACCACTCGGTGGTCGCTGCATCTCCCTGCAGTGGAGTGACCCTAACCCCCAGCCGTTTCATGTTCTCCTGGAGGAGTGAAAGCCGAACCCGGTCACGCTCCAGAGCAACCAACTCACCGATAGCAGGCTGGTACTCCAATAGGTGTCCACTCTTTCCACCCGGTGCGGCACAGGCATCGAGGATGCGCTCATTGGCCTGTGGGTCAAGCAGGGGAGCCGCAAGCTGGGGTGCGCCATCCTGAACAGAGACCGCGCCATTCTCAAAGTTGGGGAGCAGGGTGACCGCTACCCCCTTTTTCAGGGTGATCAGGGTGGGGATATTGACAGGGGGTTCCGTGGGGGGGGCGATCTCAATCCCGCTGCTGCATAATGCCTCAAGGTAGTGGTCACGACTCTGCTGCTGAAGATTGACCCGCAGAGACATCGGAGGGCGCTGGTTGTTGGCATGGAGTGTCCTCTCCCAATGCTCTGGCCAGCCCTGTTGTAGCTTCTGAATGATCCATTGAGGATGGTTGAAACGGAGGGAAGGCTGCTGGTTGGTAGCCTCCAGCAGTGCCTCCTGCTCTCGTTGAAAGCGGCGCAGTACCGCATTGATCACTCCCCGAGCCCACTCTTTCTTGAGCACAGCAGTGGCGTTGACTGTCTCTGAGAGGGCTGCATGGGGTGGCACGCGCATCCACTGGAGCTGGTAAAGCCCCCCCAGAACCAGCCCATGAAGGTCGCCGTTTTTCTTTTTAAAAGGACGTTTGAGTAGTTTTTTTGCAATCGCCTCGAGCTGAAAACTGTGGCGTAAGACCCCATAGGTGATCTCTTGTGTCAGTGCATGGTCACCCGGATCCAGTGACTCTGTTGCCTTGGGAAGGGCGGTGGTGAGAGAGCGGTGATGAAACAGTACCTCGGCGACTGCCCGTGCCGCCGCTGCGCGTGGTGTCCAGTGGTTACTCATCGTTGAAGCGGAGTCCGTCCTCTTTGAGTTGGGGGCGAGCATTGAGGAAGTCTGCGATGTTCATCGGGCGCTTGCCCGGAAGCTGAAGCTCCAGGATACGCAGGATGCCTGTTCCGGTGGCAATATCAATCCCCTCGGCAGAGATGGCGACACTTTCTCCCGGAGTGGACGAAGCAGGGGGGTGATTATGCACAACCACCTCTCCCCGCCAGATACGAACCATTTTTCCGTTCCAGTGGGACTGGGCCACCGGCCAGGGGTTGAAGGCATTGATCTGCTGTACAATCTGTTGAGCACTCTCCCCCCAGTCGATGGTCGCCTCCTGTTTTGTCAGCTTCTCGGCGTAGGTCATCGTGGTGGGGGATTGTGGCTCGGGTTGAAGCGCCTCTTTTTCAATCTGCTCCAGCGTCTCCAGCAGTGCATCGGCCCCTAGTGTGGCGAGGCGGTCATGCAGGGTCTGGGCACTGTCATCACGCATGATGGGGGTGGTTCGTTTCAACAGCATATCCCCGGTATCGAGCCCCTCATCCATCTGCATGATGGTGACACCACTCTCCTGGTCACCCGCGAGGATGGCACGTTGAATGGGTGCTGCACCACGCCAGCGTGGCAGCAGGGAGGCGTGAATATTGAGGCAGCCAAAGCGGGGCGCATCGAGTACGGCCTTGGGTAAAATCAACCCGTAGGCAACGACGACCATCAGCTCTGCACCGAGGGCAGCCAACTGCTGTTGCCTCTCTCCGTCCCGTAACGTAGTGGGCTGGTAGATAGGAATGCCAGCGGCCTCGGCGCGCACCTTGACTGGGCTGGAACTCAGCTTACGCCCCCGACCTGCCGGACGATCTGGCTGGGTATAGACCCCGATAACCTGATGGGGGGAGTTGAGCAGTGCCTCAAGCGCTGCCACAGAGAAGTCTGGGGTGCCGGCGAACAGAATACGCACTATAAGGTCTCCTTCGCCTGTTTTTCCAGTCGCTTGCGAATTCTCTGCTGCTTCAGTCGGGAGAGTTTATCGACAAACAGCATTCCCTGCAGATGCTCCAGCTCATGCTGGATGCAGACCGCCAGTAGCCCCTCAGCCCTTATCTGGAGAGGGTCACCCTTTCTGTCCAGTGCATCAACAGTGATCTGTTCTGCACGAGTGACATTTTCAAAAATGCCAGGCACAGAGAGACACCCCTCCTCCTCCTCCATCTCGCCATCACTTTGGGTGATTTTGGGGTTAATCAGGCAGAGCGGTTGATCCTTCTCCTCAGAGACATCGATGACCACAATACTGTAGGGTTCATCCACCTGGATGGATGCCAGTCCAACCCCCGGAGCGGCGTACATGGTCTCAAACATATCATCCACAACACGTTGGATTAGCGGGGTTATCTTCTCGACGGCAACACTTTTTTTGCGCAATCGTGGGTCGGGGTGTTTGAGGATTTCTAACAAAGCCATAGTTTTTCAGCCATAATGGTCGGTCGGAAGGGTGAATGTAAAGGTTACTTTAACAGATAATGAAGCGTAGATTATTCTAGGATTATGGATAGCATTGACTCCTGGTTGATACTTCACCATACGCCAAGTGTGGGGCCGGTCACTTTTGCCCGGGTGCTGGACCATTTTGGTTCGCCTCAGACCGTGTTGGATAGCAGCCGTGCCTCATTGAGGCAGAGTGGACTATTCAAAACGGCTGCGATCGATTTCCTGTCGGCCTCGCCAGACTCCCGGAGTCGCTCAATTGAGGCCGATCTGCGCTGGTTGGAGCAGGAGGGAGCCCATATTGTGACGCTGGGTGATGAGGCCTACCCTGCCCTACTGAGAGAGATTGATGATCCACCACCGCTGCTCTATCTTCGCGGTCAGGTGGATGCTCTCTCCATGCCCCAGTTGGCGATGGTGGGTAGTCGTAATCCCGACACGCTGGGGCGGGAGACAGCGAATGATTTTGCCCGGCAGCTGGCCCGTGCCGGATTGACCATCACCAGTGGGATGGCGCTGGGGATTGATACAGAGGCTCATAAAGGGGCGCTGAAATCAGGAAAAACGGTTGCGGTGACCGGAACCGGACTAGACCGGGTCTATCCGGCGAGAAATCGGGATCTGGCTCATGAGATCGCCTGCAATGGTGCCATTATTTCGGAGTTTGCGATTGGCACGGAGCCGCGACCAGAAAACTTTCCCCGTAGAAACCGGGTCATTAGTGGTTTGGCACTGGGGACGCTGGTGGTACAGTCAGCACGCAAAAGTGGCTCATTGATTACCGCACGGATGGCGATGGAGCAGGGGCGTGAGGTCTTTGCTATACCCGGCTCTATCCACAATCCGCTCTCTCGCGGCAACCATTTGTTGATTCGCCAGGGGGCAAAATTGGTGGAGACCACAGAGGATGTGGTCGAGGAGTTGGGCGGGATGCTGCATCTGCTGGCCGCTCAGTTGGATAGTGGGCCGGATGAGCCGGGAGAGGAGGAAGGCCCTGAAAAAGCCGGGGTGGGGACAGGGGACCCGACAATGGATAAGGTTTTGGCGGTAATCGGCTATGAGGTGGTTCTGGTGGATCAGGTGGTAGAATTTTCAGGATTGACGACAGAGGCCGTTTCCTCGATCATAATGCGCCTCGAAATTCAGGGTTTGGTTGCCTCTCTGCCAGGTGGTAGAGTGCAACGCCTGCAGAAGTGAATAAAATATGCTTGAAGTATTAATGTATCTTTTTGAAAATTATAATAATGACCCACTGGAGGCGCATACGGCACCCTCTGAGGTACGGGATGAACTGCTGCATGCCGGTTTTACCGAGCAGCAGATTGAGCACGCCTTTGTCTGGCTGGAGGCCCTTGCCGGGTTAGAAGGGGGGCGAGTAGTAGAGCGTGGTCAGGTGCTGGGCTCTTTCCGCATCTACACTCCGGTAGAGTCCGCGTTGATCAGTCGAGAGGGGCAGGGGTTACTGCTTTATCTGGAGCAGCTGGGGGTGCTCAACTGTGAGGCACGCGAGGCGGTGATTGATCGAGTGATGGCGCTGGGGGCTGAGGAGTTTGATGAGGAGCAGCTCAAATGGGTGGTATTGATGGTACTCTTTAACCAGCCGGGGGCAGAATCCTCCTATGCCTGGATGGAGGATTTTGTCTATGATGGACTCTCGGAGCTTCTCCACTAAAGGATGAATAGGGTGAGTATTAATATGAATATAAATCGCAATAACCTGGATGAGAGCGACATCGGTGAGTAAAAACCTAGTAATTGTGGAGTCCCCGGCCAAGGCCAAGACTATTGAGAAGTTCCTCGGTGAGGGGTTCTCGGTGATGTCGAGCTATGGTCATATCCGTGACCTCCCGGGTAAAGGGATGGCGGTCGATATTGAGAATGATTTTGAACCCACCTATGAGGTGAGCGAAGACAAGAGCAAGGTGATCAATGAGCTCAAGCGGGCAACCAAAAAGGCCGAGATGGTCTGGTTGGCCTCGGACGAGGACCGTGAAGGGGAGGCGATTGCCTGGCATCTGGAGCAGGTGTTGGGGTTGAGTGAAGAGAATAGTCAACGGATTGTTTTTCATGAGATCACCAAGCCGGCAATTTTGGCGGCGATTGAGACTCCCCGGCGAATTAATCGAGATCTGGTGAATGGGCAGCAGGCACGTCGTATTCTCGACCGGTTGGTTGGCTTTGAGCTCTCCCCAGTGCTCTGGAAGAAGATCCAGACCGGCCTCTCGGCGGGGCGGGTACAGTCGGTGGCGGTACGTCTGGTGGTGGAACGGGAGCGGGAGATTGATACCTTTGTTGCGCTCTCCTCCTTCAAGGTGAGTGCGCAACTCTCCACTGGGGAAGGGGAAAAGCTTGAGGCAAAACTAACCAGGGATCGTGAGGGAATTGAGGATGCAGAAGATTTCCTCGAACGGGTGAAAGGTGCCCACTATCAGATTCGCAAGATAGAGAAAAAACCGGCCAAACGCGCTCCACGAGCCCCCTTTACGACCTCAACGCTACAGCAGGAGGCCTCACAACGGCTGGGGTTTTCGGTGCGCCAGACGATGATGGTGGCCCAGCGTCTCTATGAGGCGGGAAAGATCACCTATATGCGTACCGACTCCGTTAACCTCTCTGAGCTTGCTCATCTGCAGGCAGAGGAGGTGATTCAGCAGCAGTTTGGTTCGGACTATGTCGAGCGACGCCATTACAAGACCAAGTCTGCGGGCGCACAGGAGGCCCATGAGGCGATTCGTCCCACTGATCTGGGCCAATCTAAGGTGGCGGGAGAGAAAAATGAGCAGCGCCTCTATGAGCTGATCTGGCAGCGTACTATCGCCTCACAGATGAGTGGTGCGGTACTGGAACGGACTACCGCCACCATTGATCTCTCCAGTGTGGAGGAGCAGCTGTTGGCTAAGGGGGAGGTGCTCATCTTTGATGGCTTTCTCAAGGTCTATCAGGATCGTAGCAAAGAGGATGCGAAGCGGCTTCCGAAGATTGAGGAGGGCGAGTCTCTCCAGCTGGAGGTGATGCGGGCACAGGAGTCCTTTACCCGCCCACCGGCCCGCTTCACTGAGGCGAGTCTGGTGAAGAAGTTGGAGGAGCTGGGGATTGGGCGACCTTCCACCTACGCACCCACCATCTCCACCATCCAGAACCGGGGTTATGTGAGCCGTGGAATGCAGGAGGGAAAAGAGCGCACTATCCGCATCCTTGCGCTACGCGGTGTAGAGATTCTGAGTGAGGATCGGGTTGAGATGAGCGGGTCGGATAAGGGGAAACTGATTCCACAGGATATCGCCGGTGTGGTGACCGACTTCCTGGTCAAAAACTTCTCCGAGGTGGTGGATTACAGCTTTACCGCACGGGTGGAGGCGGAGTTTGATGAGATCTCCAACGGCAAGCTGGAGTGGCGTGAGATGTTGGGACGCTTCTATCAGCCATTCCATCAGGATATTGAGGGGGCGGCTGATATCTCCCGGGAGGAGGCCTCACAGACCCGCCATTTGGGTACTGACCCCAAGACAGGTCGTCCGGTGAGTGTCAAGATTGGTCGTTTTGGCTCCTATGCACAGATTGGCACCCGTGACGATGAGGAGAAGCCGCTATTTGCTGGCCTACGTCCAGAGCAGCGTAAAGATACGGTATCCCTGGAGGATGTGCTGCCACTGTTTGAGTTACCCCGTCAGCTTGGCATAACCCCGGAGGGGGAGGCGGTGATGGTCAATAGTGGCCGTTTCGGCCCTTATGCTGGTTTTGTGGATGAAATGGTACGTGACCATCTGGAGGCTAACCCGGTGAAAGGGGTTGATCTGGTGGCCCAAAACGTCTCCATTGAGCCAGAGGATCCCCACACCATTGAGCTGGAGCGGGCGATTGAGTTTGTTGAGCAGAAGAAAGCGAGTGATCAGGAGAAGGAGATCCGTCTGTTTGAGGGGTCACCGGTTCAGGTGTTGGATGGGCGTTGGGGCCCCTTTATCACCAATGGCTTTAAAAATGTGAAGCCACCTGCGGATAGTGACCCTTCCGCGTTGACGCTGGAACAGTGTGAAAAGTTGATTGAGGAGAGTGAGAAAGAGCGTAAACGGCTTTCTAAGCAGTATCATGGGGGAGGGTTTACCCTGCTTCGTGAGCCCACTACTCCACCCAGTGCCACCCTCAAGATCAAGGAGGGAAAGCTGGATAAGGCCCTGCAAATTGTGGAGGCACTGGAGGCGGAAGGAAAATCGATCCGTCTGATCTCTGCGAATGGTGCGGCTGCAATTCGTGCGGCAGAGAAACGCAAGGGCACGGCATCCAGTAAAAAGAAGGCTGCCCCAAAAAAGAAGGCAGTGAAGAAGAAGGTTGTGAAAAAGAAGTCAGTGAAGAAGAGCGCGCTCAAAAAAAGGGCCGTAAAGAAGAAGGTGGCACCATCATCCTAAGTTGATCGTGGTACCCTAGATAGAATAAGTGAGAATAAAATATGTCTGAACAATTTGTGGCTGTCCTGATGGGCTCCGATTCTGACCTGCCAACGATGCAGGCCTGTCTCGATATTTTGAAAAAGCTGGAGGTTCCGTTTGAGGTGAAGATCACCTCGGCTCATCGCACTCCGGCGCTCACCCATGACTATGTAACGGATGCTGACCAGCGTGGTTGCGGGGCTTTTATTGCTGCGGCAGGGTTGGCGGCACATCTGGCGGGTGCGGTTGCTGCAGCCACCACCAAGCCGGTGATTGGTGTACCAATGAATGGCGCACTGGAGGGGATGGACTCACTGCTCTCTACGGTGCAGATGCCAGGGGGGATTCCGGTGGCAACGGTTGCGATTGGTAAACCTGGGGCAAAGAACTCCGCTTATCTGGCTGCCCAAATACTGGCAAACGCGGATTCAGCGCTGGCAGAGCGTCTGAAAGAGGAGCGTGCAGCCAATGCGAGGGCTGTGGAGGCTGCGGATGCCAGACTACAGGAGCAGCTGCTGAAAGGGGGGTAGCTCATGCTATTCATCCTCGTGTTATAGTCTCTATTTCGGTAAGGCCTGAGTAAGTGGAATGAAGATGACAGCTGAGTTGAAGGGGCTATTGCTGGCAGCAGCTATTGGCCTGCTGCTTGTGGTGGTACTGCTTGGGCTTCGCTCAGCGACCACACCCTCAGCAGATGCAGATCCTGAAGCAGATGCGGGCCAACAGACCACAGCTAAGGATGCCCCCCCTGCCGGAAAACTTCCCAAGAGAGTTGCGCAGCCCCCCTCACTGCTGAAGACGATTGTCGAGGGCAATGAGGATCCCACGATGTTAGAGCATCTTCGTAAGATCCGTGAGAGCTCCCAGTAGTAGATTCCGGGCGGTTTTTTTGAGCATTGATTGATCGGCCGATAGGCATAACTTATGCATGATCTCTTGCAACCGATAACAGGAGATGATCATGAATACTATCTATGTTGCGTCGACAGTGGCCGAAATTTGGCACGATTTGGTTGAGGAGGCAGAACAGGAGGTTCATCTCCAGTTGGAGCATGAGATGGAGGGTTATCTGGTGATGACTTTGATTCGTTATCAGAATTATGCAGCGCTTCAATCACATGTTCTTGCTCTGGACTACTTCACCGCTCATCAGGGTAGAGGACAGGTGCGGCTTCAGCGGCTGCAGCAGTTGGGAGATATCAGTCTCCTCTATAGTGGCCTCTATCCAGAGCAGGCAGACCGCCGTACAGTGGGTACAGATTACTTCGTCAAGATGGGAAAGAGTGCCTATTCCGCGGCCTCAGCAGGGGCAGAAAATGCACTTTCAGAGATGTTTGCCGAGCTATCAAGCAGTTTTGTTCCGCTGATGCAGGTGTTACGTGCGGTGCATGACCATACGGCTAGAGAGCGTCCTACGCTGCTAGAGGCGTGGGATCTCTGGTCTGGAACTGGTGACTCCGATGCCTGGCAGCAGCTGAGTCAGCATGGGGCAATTCCGGTCAACAGGGTAGGGCGTGTTAACGCTGGAGCAATAGCGCGCACATTCACCGCATCCCGCCCTTTCACCATCAACAAGCCTGCCGCACAATAACCCTACTATAGACACGGCATCTTTCGTAGAGATGCC
>Ga0233428_1004380_pt1 | contig 11049 bp, 7 predicted proteins | sample SI_118_April2016_4_FD_179890 | JGI IMG/M metagenome (GOLD analysis project Ga0233428, IMG submission 179890) | Seawater microbial communities from Saanich Inlet, British Columbia, Canada - SI_118_April2016_120_MG | ecosystem: Environmental > Aquatic > Marine > Inlet | place: Canada: British... | reverse complement strand
CCATGTTGAGGACGAACATCGGTGTTCCGGTATGGGGGGCGTGGTGGCTGCTGGTGTTCATCTCCTCCACATTAATCTGCCGGGCAGAGAAGAAGTCAGCCACCTGATAGACAATACCAGGGTGGTCGATGGAGATCACCTCGACATGGTAGGGGAGGTGGTCCTGTTTGATCGGGCGGTCAGAAGTACGCTTGGTGAGGATTGTTAGCTTTAGCTTCTCCTGAAATTTTGGCAGTGTGGTCTCTAGTCGTGCAATAGTGTCCCATTTTCCTGATGCCAGCAGTAGGATGGCAAACTCACCACCGAGAACAGTCATTCGGCTATCAAGAATGTTCCCCTTCTGCTCTAGTACCAGATGGGAGAGTTCATTGATGATACCGGGGCGATCCTGACCAATGGCCGTGATGACCAGATTGTCGGTAGCGGGTGTAATGTCAGTTTTGTTGTTCATGGTAGAGAGTATATCTTGTCACCCTACCATTGCAGAAGTACCATTCGTAGATTCTGAGAAAAGTTTGTTTCAACGTATAGAGAGAAGAGTCATGTTTCAAGGCAGTATGGTGGCACTGGTTACCCCGATGCGGGTTGATGGAAGTCTGGACTGGGAGGCGCTCGATCAGCTTGTCGAGTTTCACGTTGAGGCGGGTAGTGATGCGATTGTGGCAATGGGAACCACCGGCGAGTCAGCCACCCTGAATGAACGGGAACACTGTGAGGTGATCCGGCGTGTGGTAGAGCGGGCAGAGGGGCGTATCGCGGTTATCGCAGGTACCGGAGCCAACGCCACCCAGGAGGCGATTGATCTGACCCGTTGTGCCAGTGAACAGGGGGCAGATGCGGCCCTGTTGGTGACCCCCTACTATAACAAGCCCACCCAGGAGGGGCTTTTTCTCCACTACCAGGCGATTGCAGCAGCGGTCGATATTCCCCAGATTCTCTATAATGTTCCGGGGCGTACCGCCTGTGATCTGCTGCCGGAGACGATTGGCAGGCTCTCGCAGATCCCCAATATCATTGGCGTGAAGGAGGCGACCGGGGAGCTGGATCGGATTACCCCGATTCGTGAACTCAGTCGAAAGGGGTTTGAGCTCTATAGCGGGGATGACTCCAGTTGTACCGAGTTTATCTTGCAGGGGGGCGATGGTACGATCTCTGTCACCGCCAATGTGGCACCACAACAGATGCATGAGATGTGCAGGCTCGCCGCAGCGGGAGAGAGAGAGCAGGCACATGCAGTGAATGAACCACTTAAAGTGCTCCACCGTAATCTTTTTCTGGAGGCCAACCCGATTCCGGTCAAGTGGGCGCTCTATGAGATGGGGCGGATCGGGCGGGGCATACGGTTGCCACTCACCCCTCTCTCCGAGGAGTATCGTCAGCCCATTCGGGAGGCACTGCAGGCCGCTAATATTGGTTGGGAGGAGGGATGATGGACAACAATAAAAGAACCTTTAGCGGGAGCCTGATAGCCACTCTGGTGGGTGCACTCATACTCACCTCATGTAGCACCGTGGATCATACGGTTGAGCGTTATCAGGCCTATAAGAGAGAGCTGAGCTATGAGAGTAGTGTCGAGACCCGGGCACTGGATGTTCCTCCTGATCTCACGACCTCAACGGTCCAGGATCTCTACCGGGTTCCGGGGGGGGTGACCACACTTAGCAGTTACCAGGCTGAGGGGGGGAGAGCCGAGGGGATGGCAACGGTCAGTGCAGTGATTCCGGAGCAGAAAGAGATTCGGGTGATGCGTGATGGTAATCAACGCTGGCTGGTGATCAATGCAACACCTGATCAGCTCTGGTCAAAGTTGCGCGAGTTCTGGCTGAAAAATGGATTTTTGATTGAGCGAGAGGATCCCAGAATCGGCATTATGGAGACCGATTGGGCAGAAAACCGTGCAGAGATTGACGATGGCCTGATTCGTGGCTTTCTCAGTAAGGCAATGGATACCCTCTATTCAACGGGAACCCGTGACAAGTTTCGGATACGGCTGGAGCGTGGTGAGAGCAAAGGCGTTACCGAGCTCTATCTAAGCCATCGTCGCATGGAGGAGGTGCCCTCTGGAGACTCATTTGTCTGGCAACCCCGAGCGGCAATGGCAGAGCTTGAGGCCGAACTGCTGAGCCGTATCATGTCGTTTCTTGGTATGGCGTCTGCCAAGGCTAACGCCACTCTGGCTGAACTGGAGGGTAAAGGGGTTGTGGAACAGGCGCGTATGGTTGAGACCGAAGAGGGTGAGAAGTTCCTGCTGGTTAAGGAGGGGTTCTCCCGAACCTGGCGTCGTGCCGGACATGCACTCGACCGGATCGGTTTTACCGTGGAAGACCGGGATCGCTCCAAGGGAATCTACTATGTGCGTTATATCGACCCTTTTAAGGATAATCAGAAGAAGGGTATTCTGGATAAACTGAAGTTCTGGGGGAACAGTGATCAGCCGACAGAGGGGGAGTATCAGGTTCGGATCGAGTCGCATGAGTCGGTGAGCCGGATACTGGTTTTGGATACCACGGGAAAATCGGATCTCTCTGCTACGGCAAGGCGAATTCTGACCCTGTTACATGAACAGCTGAAGTAGTCGATGCGATTTGCCTCCATAGGGAGTGGCAGCAAGGGGAATGGAACCTTGGTGGAGTGTGGGAGAACCACACTGCTTGTGGATTGCGGCTTTTCGCTCAGGCAGACCGAGCTGCGCCTGGGACGATTGGGGCGCAGGATAGAGGATATCGATGCCATTCTAGTCACCCACGAACACTCAGACCATCTGAGTGGGGTGCGCCGCCTGGCCAACCGTTATGGCCTGCCGGTCTGGATGAGCGTAGGTACCGCACGAGAAGCAGAACGCAGAGCAGGGCTGTTGGATACGGTTCGGTTGATCTGTGACCAGCAGCGTTTCTCGATTGGGGATATCGAGATCAACCCCTACCCGGTTCCTCATGATGCGACAGAACCGCTGCAGTTTACCTTTTCGGATGGGGCTCATAGCGTGGGGCTGTTGACCGATGCGGGAGAGGTGACTCCTCATATTGAGTCCCAATTGAGGCGTTGTGATGCGCTCCTGCTTGAGTGTAACCATGACCTGGAGCTGTTGCAGTCCGGTCCCTACCCTTATGCACTGAAAAGACGGGTGGCTGGACGCCTGGGTCATCTCAATAACCGGCAGGCGGCAGAGCTGCTGGAGCGGGTCGATACCACGCAGCTGCAGCACCTGGTAGTGATGCATCTGAGTGAACGGAATAACTGTAAGACGAAAGCGCTTGCTGCGGTGAGTGATGTGTTGGGGTGTGACCCGGAATGGGTCACTCTGGCGGATCAACAGGAGGGGTTTGGCTGGCGTGAAGTAGCCTGACTGGGAGGAGCTGATAGCGATGATGAGAGAGACCATTTCACTACAGAGTGCGCGTCTGCCCGCGCTGGTTTTTGGTCCGGGAGTGGTTCAGCAGGTTGGAGAAAAGGCGGCACAGTGGGGGCAGCGGGTATTGCTGATCAGCGCATCAGCCTCTTTTGATCGATTGGAACAGCGCTTTGGGCTACTGGAGATACTCACTCAGGGCGATCGGGTGCTGGTGGGGCATCGGCGTATCTCGGTAGAGCCCTCACCGCAACAGGTCGATGAGATTGTGACCGAATTTTATTCCCAGCAGGTGGAGGTTGTGGTCGCAATTGGAGGAGGGAGTGTGTTGGATGCGGCAAAGTGCATCGCTGGACTGCTACCCAGTGGTGACTCGGTGATGGAGTATCTGGAGGGGGGGGGGGGGGGGGGGCAATATCAAGGGCCATCGATACCGTTGATAGCGGTGCCAACCACAGCAGGTACCGGTTCTGAGGCAAGCATGAATGGAGTGCTCTCGGATCGCCAACAGGGGTTCAAGAAATCTTTTCGTCACCCCGCTCTGATCCCACAACTGGCGCTGATTGACCCTGATCTGCTGGTGACCTCTCCCCCGGCATTGATTGCAGCCAATGGCTGTGATGCACTGAGCCAGCTGCTGGAGTCTTACCTCTCCACCCAGGCCACCCCCTTTACTGATAGTCTGGCACTGGAGGCCATCGCCCGGATCGGGGGGGGGCTGATCCCGCTCTGGGAATCTGCCGGAGAGGATGCGGCGGCTCGCAGTGCAGTGGCCTATGGTGCGATGATCTCAGGAATCACCCTGGCAAATGCCGGACTGGGGGTGGTGCATGGTTTGGCCGGGCCAATTGGTGGGCTGTTTCCGGTTCCACATGGGGTGGTATGTGGCACCCTGCTAGGAGTGGCCAACCGCACCAATATCGAGGCACTGCGTGAGCGAGACCCCGACTCGGTTGCGTTGCAAAAATATTGTATGATTGGAAAAAAAATGGCTCTTTGTGAGCCATCAAAGGGGCGCTCGAGGAGGCTCGATCAACTCTCCTCCGGGTTGATGTCGCTGGTTGAAAAGCTACAAATTCCTCGCCTCAGAGAGTATGGTATAACGGAGTCTGATATCCCCCGGATTCTTCAACATTCGGATCAGAAGGCGAATCCGGTGGTACTGACAGAGCGTGAGTTTGGCGGGATTGTGCAGGCAAGAATTTAATCCTGACAGTAGGCGAAATGGCGAAATAGAGAGAAAAGGAGAGGCAGATGCATACGACTCTTGTTTATGTTTACGTAAAACCTGAATTCGTGGATGCTTTTATTACGGCAACTGAGAAAAATCATCGTGCCTCAATAGAGGAGCCAGGGAACCGGCGTTTTGATCTAATTCAGGAGGCGGCTGAGCCTAACAAATTTATCCTCTATGAGGCCTATACGACAGCCGCTGCTGCCGCTGCACACAAAGAGACGCCACACTATCTGCAATGGAGGGAGACGGTTGCCGAAATGATGGCGAAGCCACGAAAGGGGATTGTCCATCATGGACTCTTTCCAGAAAATTAGGAGACAGTGATGAAGATTGCGACCGCTTATTCTACCCTCTCTGATACAGAGGCTGCCACCACAGAGAGTTACCAGCAGTTGGAACGGAAGTTGGGGGGGAGTCCGCAGCTGCTTTTCGCCTATTATGCTGCCCCTTATGATAGTGCTATGGTGAGTCGTCTGCTTTCCGAGGCTGCGGGGCCGGGATGTCAGCTTCATGGGGCGACTTCTTGTCTTGGCTCAATGACGGATGAGGGGTTCCACAGCGAAGAGGGGGTCGGGATGAGCCTCTGGGGGCTGGATGATCCAGAGGGGAGTTATGGGACGGGGATGGCGGATATTGGCACAGATCCAGCAGAGGCTGCGGTGGCCGCACTGGAGCAGGCATTGGAGCAGTCAGGGCGTCTAGGCGAAGTGCCTACGCTGGTCTGGATCAATGGAGCCCCGGGAGAGGAGGAGGCGTTGATCGCTGGTATTGAGTCTCTGTTGGGGGCGGATGTACCCATTGCGGGTGGGAGTAGTGGTGACAATACGGTTACCGGGGAGTGGGCACAGATTGCAAATGGTGAATTTCGCCAGAGTGCGGTAGTGGTCACTGTGCTATTTCCCTCCACAGAGATCTCCTACGCCTTTCATAGTGGCTATGATCCGACTCAGACCCGTGGTGTGGCCACCCGCTGTGAGGGGCGAACCCTGATTGAGATTGATGGTCGTCCGGCAGCAGAGGTCTACAATGAGTGGACTGGTGGAGCCATTGCCGAGGTACTACCGGAAGGCGGGAATGTTTTGGCACTCACCACCCTGTTTCCGTTTGGACGTGTGGCCGGTGAGGTGGGTGGCCTCCCCTATTATAAGCTTTCTCACCCTGACGGGGTGACCAGAGAGGGAGGGCTGACGCTGTTCTCTATCGTTGAAGAGGGAGAGACCCTGATCCTGATGCAGGGGACGATTGATAGTCTGGTTCGTCGTGCTGGACGGGTGACGGATGCAGCCGTTGAGGCGGGTGACTTTCGGCCAGATCAGCTGGTGGGAGGCCTCGCCATCTATTGTGCTGGCTGTATGTTAACGGTAGAGCCAAAGATGGATGAGGTTGCAGGTTATATCCATAACGCCCTCAATCAGACCCCTTTTGTCGGGGTATTTACTTTTGGTGAGCAGGGTTGTTTTGTGGCGAATGATAATGCCCACGGCAACCTGATGATCTCTGTGGTCGCCTTTAGTAATCAGCCTGTCGAGCATTAGGAGGCTGTCCGAGACAGCGTTGATTATGAATGCGGTGGATAATGAGGCGGTGCGCGAGGCGCTGATCAATCTGGATCGTTCCAGAGAGAAAGAGCGTATGCTCAGAGAGCAGGCAAACAACCTTCTGGAGGGGCTGGAGATTATCACCAGTGCCACCGGGACGGAGGATATGCTGGGGCGGCTGCTGAAGATGGTGGTTAGCCAATTGCAGTGTGATGATGCCTTTATTCTCTCGCGGGTGGATCAGGCAGAGAGCGGGGGTGAGGCGATTGAGGAAGGGGTTGAGCTATACCGCTGTATTGGAACCACCCACCCGCTTTTTAGTCAGCAGATCTGGAGGGGAGGTCAGGTGTTTCAGCGTGTGCAGGAGGGACAACCGGTGATGCTCTTCAGTACCGCACGGATTGCGGAGTGGCTGCAGCAACCTGAGCCGGTGCGTGAACAGAGTAACTCGGCGCTATTAATCTCTTTTCCTGGGGAGGCTGGCCCCATTCTGATTGCCGCGGTCAGTCGACAGCGTGCCTATTTCAAGAAGATACACTTGGGGCTGATGCAGCGCCTGATTCCGATTGCCTCTCATGCACTTCATACCCTCCATATCAATGAGAAGCTACAGAGCGAGATTGAGGAGAGAAACCGTCTGGAACAGTACTCCTCGTTTCAGGCAGGTATTGCGGATATGAATGTCTCGGTTTTGCATAATATTGGTAACTCCATTACTGGTTCTCAGGGACATTTGCTGCGGCTGGCTCACCACCATAAAAGCCTCTACAGCCTGGTGAAGGTGCTGAATGTCATTGAGTCATGGATAGGTGATGAGCCGCTCCCAGCGGAGCGGAAAAGAAAAATCGAGCAGGTCTCTCAGGGGGCAGCCAGACTGCTGGAGGTGTCGGTTGGGGAGCAGGGGGCAGTGGGTGAGGAGGTGAAGGCTCTTGAGCGCGCGAACCAACATATTGCAGAAATTATCCAGATGCAGCGTGGGGTCTCCCGTCCGATTTTAACCGCAAACTGGTTTAGAATTGATGAGATGGTGACCGATACGCTCAGTATGATTGAGGAGGCACTGGAGAAACGGTTGATCGAGCTTAGGGTGGAGATTCAGCCCCCTCTGGAGGAGCTCTGTCTGCCGAGAAACCCGATTATTCAGATGTTGCTCAACCTGGTCAAGAATAGTATGGAGAGTGTGGATGAGCACAAGTTGAAGAACCCAGACCATCAGGGGCAGATTTTTGTGCAGACTCAGCAGGTGGGGCAGGGGGTGCAGATCAGTGTAAGGGACAATGGCGTAGGGGTTGAGCCAGAGAGGGTGGAGACTATCTTCCTGTTTGGAGAGAGCAGTAAAGAACGTGGCACTGGCTTTGGACTCCACTCAGTGGCCACTTTTGTGAATACGGTAGGGGGAGAAATTGAGGTGCAGAGTGAGGGACGGGGTCGGGGTGCCATCATAGTGGTGCGGTTACCGGTCAATATGAATGAACAGAGTGAGTGAGAAAAGGATATTGTTATGTTGATTATTCCAGCAGGGCCAGCACTTTCACCCTTTCGGGTAGAAAAGATGGCGCAACGGTTCTCAACTGAGATACCTGCGGTGAAACAGGTATCAACCCAGTGGCTCCACTTTGTGGATCTGCACATCGCGCTGAGTGATGCACGGGCCCGGATTCTACATCAATTATTGGAGTATGGACCCGCTCATCAGCCGACGAGTGTAGGTGGGAAAACCTGGGTGGTAGTGCCTCGCCTCGGTACCATCTCCCCCTGGTCGACCAAAGCCACCGATATTGCTAATAACTGTGGACTTGATGAGGTGCATCGTATCGAGCGCGGTATACTCTGGGGTTTTGAGATTGAGGGGGTGCTGGATGAGGTCTCTGAGGCACGACTACTGGCGCTGATCCATGACCGCATGACCGAGACGGTACTGGATGATCGTGAGGATGCGGCGGCGCTGTTTAATACCACCACACCATCCCCATTGGTCACGGTGGATCTGTTGGGGGAGGGGCGAGGTGCGCTAGAGGAGGCCAATGAGGGGTTGGGGTTGGCACTGGCAGCGGATGAGATCGACTATCTGGTGGAGAATTTTCAGGCGATGGGGCGCAACCCCAATGATATTGAGCTGATGATGTTTGCCCAGGCCAACTCGGAGCACTGTCGCCACAAAATCTTTAATGCGGACTGGGTGGTTGATGGAGAGCCGCGCGAGGAGACCCTCTTTGGGATGGTTCGGCAGACCTACCAGAACTACTCTGAGGGGGTACTCTCTGCCTATAAAGACAATGCCGCTGTGGTGGAAGGGTTTGAGGGGGGAAGGTTTTATCCCCACGATGGAATCTACCAGACGACCCGGGAGTCGATTGATATTGTCTATAAGGCAGAGACACACAACCACCCCACGGCAATCTCCCCTTTTCCTGGCGCGGCCACAGGAGCAGGTGGAGAGATCCGTGATGGTGGAGCCACGGGTCGGGGCTCAAAGCCGAAGGCGGGTCTTAGTGGTTACTCGGTCTCCAATCTGAGAATACCGGGGGCAGAACAGCCCTGGGAGCAGGATTATGGCAAACCTTCACGCATTGTCTCTGCCCTCGATATTATGCTGGAGGCCCCGATTGGAGCGGCGGCCTTTAATAATGAGTTTGGCCGCCCAGCCATCCACGGCTATTTTCGCACCTATGAGCAGCGGGTTTCCGGGGCAGAGGGGGAGGAGGTGCGTGGGTACCATAAGCCAATCATGCTCTCTGGGGGGATAGGGAATATTCGTCGTCCCGATGTAGAGAAGCAGACGATTCCACCCAGTACCCAGATTGTGGTACTGGGTGGCCCCTCCATGCTGATTGGTCTGGGGGGAGGAGCGGCCTCCTCGATGACCAGTGGCCGTAGTTCAGAGCAGCTTGATTTTGCCTCCGTACAGCGTGGTAATCCTGAGATGGAGCGGCGCTGTCAGGAGGTGATCGACCGTTGCTGGCAGATGGGAGAGGAGAACCCGATTGTCTCAATCCACGATGTGGGGGCGGGGGGGCTCTCTAATGCGGTTCCAGAGATTGTGAATGACTCTGGTCGGGGTGGAAAATTTGAGCTTCGTACGGTACCCAATGATGAGCCGGGTATGTCGCCATTGGCGATCTGGTGTAATGAGGCACAGGAACGCTATATTCTCGCCATCTCGTTGGCGCGAATTGATGAGTTTCGTGTGCTCTGTGAACGGGAGCGCTGCCCCTACGCTGTGGTGGGTGAGGCGACTACAGAGCAGCAGTTGGTGGTGGGTGATGGACACTTTGATAACACGCCCATTGATCTGCCGATGGATGTGCTGTTTGGAAAGCCACCCAAAATGTTGCGCAATGTGAGCTCAAAACCGCTCAGCCATCCCCCTCTGGAGACCACAGGGGTTGATCTTCATGAGGCACTCTATCGGGTGTTGCGTCTCCCTACAGTGGCCAATAAGTCCTTTCTGATTACCATTGGAGATCGTACCGTAAGCGGATTGGTAGCCCGTGACCAGATGGTAGGGCCATGGCAGGTACCGGTTGCCGATGTGGCTGTGACTGCAACCAGTTTTGATACCTATAGTGGCGAGGCAACGGCGCTGGGAGAGTCTGCTCCGAGTGCACTGATCCACCCGGCAGCCTCTGGGAGAATGGCCATAGGCGAGGCATTGACCAACCTCGTGGCTGCCCCTGTCGAGCGTCTGAATCAGGTCCGTTTTTCGGCCAACTGGATGGCACCGGCGGGTCACCCCGGAGAGGATGTGGCACTGTTTGACACAGTGCAGGCGGTCTCTGAGCTCTGTCAGGCGCTGGATATCTCCATTCCTGTGGGAAAAGACTCCATGTCGATGAAGAGTGTCTGGGAGGAGGAGGGAGAGCAGCGCTCTGTTACCGCTCCACTCTCACTGATCGCCTGTGCTTTTGCTCCAACCTTCGATGTGAGAAAGACCCTCACACCAGAGCTGGTGAGTGACCAGGGGGCGACTGATCTACTGTTAATTGATCTGGGTCGAGGGGCTAACCGCCTGGGGGGATCAGCCCTGGCACAGGTCTATCAACAGATTGGTGATCAGGTGGCTGACCTGGATACCCCGGAGCTGATTCGCCAGCTCTTTGAGCTGATTCAGTCACTCAATCAGACGGGGCTACTGCTCGCCTACCATGACCGTTCGGATGGCGGTCTGTTGACTACCCTGTGCGAGATGGCCTTTGCCGGCCACAGTGGCCTCACCCTGTTGATCGATGATCTGGGGAGTAATCCCCTCGCGGCCCTCTTTAATGAAGAGCTGGGGGCGGTGATTCAGGTTCGTCATTCGGAGCTTGAGGCGGTCGAGCAGCAGATTCACCAGTTTGGGCTCTCTGCCTGTAGCCATCTGTTGGGTACCCCCACCGATGAGGAGCGGATCGTTATTCGCCACCGGGGGCGGATTCTGCTGAATGAGTCCAGAGTGAAGCTGCAGCAAGTCTGGTCAGAGACCAGTTGGCAGATGCAGCGCCTGCGAGATCATCCAGAGTGTGCAGATCAGGAGTATGAGAATCTACAAGATAACAGTGATCCCGGTATTGGTATCACTCTCCCGTATGACCTTAATGAGGATATCGCGGCTCCCTATATTCAACGGGGGGCTCGACCCGCGCTGGCGATCTTGCGTGAGCAGGGGGTGAATGGACAGGTGGAGATGGCCGCCGCTTTTGATCGGGCCGGTTTTGAGTGCCATGATCTCCATATGAGTGACCTACTGGAGGGGCAGAGAGACCTGACCGCTTTCCGTGGACTGGTTGCCTGTGGAGGGTTCTCTTATGGTGATGTGCTGGGAGCGGGAGAGGGATGGGCCAAGTCTATTCTCTATCACAATCGCACCCGTGATGCGTTTAGTCAGTTTTTTGAACGTGAGGATAGCTTTGGTCTGGGGGTCTGCAATGGCTGTCAGATGATGTCGG
>Ga0233428_1004369_pt1 | contig 11071 bp, 8 predicted proteins | sample SI_118_April2016_4_FD_179890 | JGI IMG/M metagenome (GOLD analysis project Ga0233428, IMG submission 179890) | Seawater microbial communities from Saanich Inlet, British Columbia, Canada - SI_118_April2016_120_MG | ecosystem: Environmental > Aquatic > Marine > Inlet | place: Canada: British... | reverse complement strand
AAAGACATTGCTTACCCCACACATGCGGGCAAATTATCCCCAATACTCACCTGATGGCAGCAAGATAGTTTTTGTCGCTCACGAGAACTCAACAACCCAACTTTATACCATGAATGCGGACGGGAGTGATATTAAACCTTTAACAATGAATGAAGGAGACACCCAGATTATTACACCCATGTGGCGCCCTGATGGGAAAGCCGTTGCCTTCGCACAATCCGATCCAGATGGACTCATGGATCTTCATATTATGGATCTTGCAACAGGACGTGTCAGCCAGATTACCGATAGCCATGAAGGAGATTATTCTCCGATTTGGCACCCGGATGGAAAAAAAATATCTTATACAGGTCTTTATGATTATACACCTAATCTATACACTCATGATCTTGAAACGGGTGAAACAATCCAGAATACAGACATTGGAGATGTTGTCATTGGTGCAAACTGGAACCATGAAACTTCAAGCATCACCGCTCTGACCTTGAGAACAACAGACTCTTCTCGTGTGGTGGATATTGATCCTTCCCGCTTAGCCGACAAAAGGGAAGTGAAAATGAATTCTGCATTTTCTTCATGGCGAACAAAGGCGCCGGATTATCCTATGGAGAATATTAATTCTATATTGGATGTTAAAATTCACAGTGAAACACCTTATAAATTTTATAAACATATATCCCATGTGGGGACAGTTGCATTACCGGACGTCCAAAGCCTATTTTTAAATACAGTTTTTACTGATGGCATGGGTCGGCATGTATTAGGTGGCCTATTTATTACGGACTATGATTCCTTATTTGGAACTTTAATCCAATATAATAATAATACGGGGTTCCCTTTCGGCGGATCTTGGGGAGTGAATTATTATAAAGATTTGTTTTTCACATTCCAGTTCTATAATCGGGATCAGGTACCTCTCCTTGAATTATTTAATGGAACATCCCTTTGGTGGATGATGCCTTACAACTTTGGTAATTCCAGAGCGGCAAATCATTCTATCGGTATTGCATTGGGGCTAATGGATCGACAGGCAATTGATTTTAATGATTCTTTAGATGTATTTATCACTCCTGGAAGTGGAAAAGAAGGGATGCTATCTCTGAATTACACATTTAAAAATCAACGAATTCATAGGCGGAATATGTTTGCCCCGAACCATGGCTATGGATTTAGTATGAATCATGATATTGTAACGTCAGCCATTTGGGGCGATTTGGATTATAATAAGACAGAAATAGATTTATTCACCCATCAAAAAGCAGGCCCCTTTTCTTTCTATGCTCGTGGTCGTTATGAAAAATTATCTGGCGAACCACTCCCGCAAGATCGATTGGGGATTTTTGATATCCCCAATTATTACATTGCAGGAAGTTTTGTCCCGGGACGTGAATATATGAGCCCTCGTGGTTTTTCCGGAGAAAGATATGGAGATCAGGCATTTATGGGGACGGTTGAATTGCGAGCCCCTGCAGCACCGTTTCAATTTGTTGAAATATTAAAGATAATTCAATTGGGTAATCCAACAATTGCGCTTATTTCAGATTTTGGAAATGCCTGGAATAATGATGGAGATAAGGAAGAGCTCATTATGACAACTGGTTTAGAATTCCGGTTTGCATTATCTTTCGCAAAATCCCCTTTGTTTATTTTTAGTTATGGCTGGGCACAATCACCTGAAAAATGGGGCAATGATTTTGAAAAACTAGCAGAGATGGAGGAAGGAGATGTTATAGACGTAGGACCTAAACCCTATTTTCAAATGACGCTTATTAGTCCATTTTAGGTAAGAAGAATACAACTATTTATTTTGATATTGGTTCATATAAATTTCAAAGATGAAACACGCTCATTTAATTCTTGGTATAATCTACTTATCCTTCATGGCACCATTACAAAGCTCCGATGGTGAATTGGAAAAATTTAATACCTATATAAACCAATCCATTTCTGAGGCAAATATTGCAGGAATGGCTGTGGCTATCGTGTCCGGTGATTCAATAATTTTCACACAAGGTTATGGATACTCAGACATCCAAACAAAAGAACCATTCACTCCAAACACTGTTATAAATATTGCTTCAATCAGCAAAACCTTTGTGGGTGTAGCTCTCATGAACCTGGTAGAAAACGGACTGATCAGCCTGGATAAAGATGTAAATACTTTCCTGCCTTTTAAGGTTCAAAACCCACATTTACCTGAATCAATTATAACACTGCGGCACCTCATGAGTCACTCATCAGGAATACAAGATAACCAGAAAGTTTATCTTTCATCTTATTACTACGGGCGTCGAATCCATCCGCCATTAATTACTTGTAGTGTCCTTTAATGTCATTTGATTATGATTGGTTTGCTACGTTATTCTGTAAGTCCACATATTGTTACAACATCGTCGGTCTCATAGCCCGATGAGTGTAGGGTAAGCATAATATTTTAATTTTTTTCAGGAAACTATTTAGAGGTCATACATCAATGTTTCTACGTGCACTTAGTCTTGCCAAGACACCTGTATTGATAGCCATCTTTGTCACACCAATTCGCTTTTTCCTTGAACTGGCTGGATTACCTGAGAACGTTATTTTCATTATTGGACTACTCTGGCTTACTTTGGCATTTGCCGTTTACTGGGGAATAAAATTATATAATGAAAAGCAACCATACCTATTACTCCTTTTAAGTTTAATTATATTTTCACCCATTTCGAGATTTACAGTTTTTGTTGTTTGGTGGATTGATACTAAATGGTCAATAGGAACTCATTATGGTCTTTATTTTGATAATTGGGTACAGGCACTTTTAAATCATGTAGTTTACGGAGCTCTCGTTCAAATCATCCCCGGGTTTTTATTAGGTTCAATGACGCTTGCTATTATGCGGTACAGGAAGTCTGTAAAGAAGTAAACCAATAATATAAAAAATATAGAAGTTGTATAAATCGACGCTCATTCGCCTTCCAGCCAATTTAAAATAGAAGAAGCTACGTGAGTCTCATAACCCGATGGTTTGGAAGTTCGAATAATCTTACCCTTGCTAAATCTTGGGTTCATTATCGGGAAATAGTATAAAAGACTCTATTTTGAATTATTAAATATTTTTTTAATATCTGTAGTATTATGTATTGCATAGTACTAAGTATAGGATATATATTTGCTATACCAAGTAAGTAATAAATTATGAATCTTGAAAATACTAAAGCACAAATGCGGAAGGGAGTGTTGGAATATTGCATTCTTTCCATTTTAAAAAATGGCGAAGCATATCCATCAGATATTTTGCTAAAATTAAAAAAATCGAATTTGATTGTGGTTGAAGGGACGTTGTATCCATTGCTTACTCGCTTAAAAAATGCCGGTCTGCTTACTTATCGATGGGAAGAATCAAAATCAGGACCTCCGCGGAAATATTATTCTGAAACCGCAGAAGGAATTGTCTTTTTATCGGAGTTGGACCAGACATGGAAAGACTTGGTCAAGGCAGTTCGATTAACCATAAAAAAATCGTAAAAACTATGAAGAAAACAAATACAATCAATCTGGGTGGCATCATTTTTCATGTTGATGAAGATGCTTTCACCCAGCTTCAGAATTATCTCAATGCCATTAGGTCATATTTCTCTAAGTCTGATGGGCAGGAAGAAATTATTGCAGATATTGAATCCAGGATCGCCGAAATCTTTCAGGAAAAAAAGATTAGTATAATCACCTTAGCTCAGGTGGATGATGTGATTGCCATCATGGGCAAGCCTGAAGATTATGGAGATGGTGAACAAGACGAAAAAATTACAAAACCGCATGAAAAAAAGCAGAGAATAAGGAAAATATTCCGTCATCCAGATGATAAGATCCTGGGCGGTGTTTGCGGCGGCCTTGGTGCTTATTTTAATGTGGATCCTGTTTTGTTTCGCCTGGGATTCTTATTGACAATGTTTATTGGCGGTTTTGGTTTTTTTGTCTATCTAATTCTCTGGGTCATTGCGCCGCTGGCAGACAGGGCATCAGACCATTTGGAAATGCATGGCGAACCAGTAACGGCTGGGACCATTGGTCGGGCTGTAGCCTCAAAAATTGAAGATACGGTTACAAATGAAAATAACCAATCTATGGTTCGAAAAATATTGGCTGGCATAGGCACTGTTTTTGGATTTTTTATTGAAGTTCTTAAACGCATTTTTATCGTACTGGGTAAAATCATTAAACCATTGATTGGTATTATTTTTCTCATATTAGGCTTTGTGGCCGCCCTTGGTTTGTCCTTTTTTATTATTGCGAGTTTTTCTGGAATTGAACATGAATTTCAAGAAATGACCAACACCTTTGATTCCATTTTAGAGCATTTTCCGTTGTATCAGATCTTTGTTTTCCTGGGTCTCATTCTGTTTATAGGTATCCCGCTTTTCCAAATGATTTACCTTGGTATTCGAATGATTTTTAATATGGCAAAACAATCCAGCGCAGTGAAGAGTTCCTTGTTGGGGATGTGGGTTGTGGGGCTCATCTTAACGATCTTTTTTGGAATTTATGGTATAACACATTTTTCGGAAGATTCTCGAATTGAAGAAATGGCCATACTGGAGAATGTGAAATCTGACACGTTAAAAATATTTCTAACTGCTCATGATAATTTCTACTGGGATGAAAGGCATTTGAATATTGTAGAGACGGAAGATGGAGAGCATAAACTTCTTTCAAATGTAGAAATGGATGTAGCGCGGTCATACGATTCTCAGTATCACTTAAAGATTATTAAACGGGCTTCAGCAAGATCATTCAGAGATGCGAAAGGTTACGCAGAAGATATTTCCTATCATTATTTTTTAGATTCCGGACAGTTAAACTTGGATCAGTATTTTGAAATATCCAGTGATGATCCTTACCAGAGACAAAGTGTTAATTTGACCTTGTTTGTGCCTACTGGAAAGTCTATTTATCTGGATGAATCCTTGAAATATTTTATTTACGATATTAAGAACACAACAAATACTCATGATTACAAGATGATGGGACATAACTGGACCATGGGTGATGACGGCCTGTTTAACGAGTTTTTTGAAAAAAAATCATCAATGAATATAACAAAAAAAATAAAATTCATTGAAAAATCAGAAAATCAAGATTTGGGTTTAGAAAAAAGATTGATACAGCTTGAAGAAACATTGGAAGATCTGGAAATCGAAGTGGAAGTGAATGTATTAAATGAAAATCAATAGGTTATTTTAACGTATTTAAAAAAAGACAACTTTTTGACCATTCTGACGTCATAAGGTTGTTAAATAATGTTTAAAGGAATATTAATGAATCATTATCGAAATATTTTAACCTTAATTGGTTTAGGAATTTTGTCTGTAAGATCGATTTTGCAAGCGGAGGTGATGGATGTTCTCGAAAACCCTATTTTAGAGATAAATCGTGTTCATAATGCAATAAAAATTGATGGTAACCTTACAGAGTTGGAGTGGGGGAAAGCCAAAGGAACTGATTATTTTTTAGAAATCGAGCCCGGGGAGAATATTATACCAGCGGAAAAAACAGAAGTGAAGGTTACCTATGATGACCAAAACCTGTATGTAGCATTCTGGGCCTATGCCCATCCGGAAGATATCCGTGCATCATACCAAAACCGTGACCGAGCCTGGATGGATGATTTTGTCGCGATTTTTCTGGATACTTATGGTGATGCTAATGCAGGTACCATGATTGGGTCAAATCCTTACGGTATTCAAATGGATGCATTGAATAACGGCAACGGAAATGATGACCCATCCTTTGATCTAGTCTATAAATCACAAGGGAAAATCACCGACGAAGGATACCAGGTGGAAATGGCCATCCCTTTTTCAAGTTTGTCTTTTCCTGATAAAGAAGTGCAGGAATGGAAGGTGGGGTTTTACCGTAGCCTTCCCCGTGAAAAACGGTCACAAATTGTCTGGGGTGGGTTTGACCGTACTGACCCTTGTTTTTTATGCCAGATGGGAACGTTAAAAGGTATTCAAGGAATCAAACAAAGAGGCAACATTGAGTTTTTACCTGCAATAGTTGGTTCCCAGATTTCCGAACTTGACCAAAATAATATTCTTCAAAAAGGGACGGCGTTGGGCCAAGCATCCTTGGGGGTAAAATACAGCTTGAGCTCTGACCAAGTTGCTGAATTTACTATTAACCCTGATTACAGCCAGGTAGAAGCTGATGAGGAGCAAGTGGACGTGAATACAACATTCGCCCTGTTTTTTCCGGAAAAACGCCCTTTTTTTAATGCAGGGAATGATTTGGTCGACACCTGGATAAATGCCATTTATACCCGCTCAATTAATAATCCTATCGCTTCCGGACGAATAATCAATAGGGGGCAGCAAAATTCCTGGTACATGCTGTCGGCTATGGATGAAGATTCGCCATACATTATACCTGGGGAGGAGCAAAGTTTTTCTCTTTTAGGAGGACGAAGTATATCCAATATTTTCCGGTTCAGGCGGACATTGGAAGAGGCCAGTCATTTTGGAATTCTTGCCACCGACCGCCGTATGGTTAATAATGACGGAAGTGGATCCGTAGTTGGTTTTGATACGCGTTATAAATTCAATAAAACGTATCAGATGGAGTTTCAAACATTATTTAGTAAAACTCAAGAACCATCAGACTCATTATTGGACGACAACTCAACCTTTGGTGATAATAATACATTTACTTTCGATGGAGAGTCTTTTGTGGGTAATGCGGTGGAAATTGAATTTAGCCGTGATACGGAACATTGGGGGTTAGAAACAGGCTATGACCATAAGACATCCGCTTTCAGAGCAGAGAACGGCTTCATTTCCAATAATAACAATCGTCGAATTTATCTGGAAAGTTACTGGGTGTATACGCCGGATAAAATGATCAGCAAAGTGATGGGCGGATTTCATTCCGGTATAGAATCAAATTTTGATGGCCAGATTAAAACACGATATACAAGTTTTTTTGGAAATGTCATGTTACCTAGGCAGACCCGGTTGGCTGCCAATATAACTGCCATCCCATACAATTATTTCAAAAATAAAGAATTAACAGGACTATGGAAAATTCGTCTTCGAATTAATAGTAATTATAATAAAATAATCTCTTTCGGTGGATCTTTAGGAAAAAGTTTAGAGAAAGTAACATCTCTGGATATACCTGAAAAAGGGAGCAGTAATTCATTTTCGCTTTGGACCAGGCTGAAAGTTTCGGACCGAATGCAGGTAGGCGGTACTTATGAAAACTATCGAATGACGACTCTGGATAAAAAAGAAGAATATTATTCCGGTTATTTAACAGGAATACGGATGAATTATCAATACAATCGGGCACTCAGTTTTCGTTTACTGGGGCAGTATAATGATTTCAGCCGGACATTTCAGCTGCAACCGCTGGTGAGCTATCAGCCTAGTCCGTTTACGATCTTTTACATAGGGTCCACTTCGAACCAAATTGCTGATAATTTGAGCATAGATTCCATAAAGGAAAGCCAAATAAACGACCGGCAGCTGTTTTTAAAATTTCAATACCTTTTCAATTAAATAATAAAGGAGAAAAAAGATGAATACAAAAGAAAAACTGGAATTACTAAATTTATTAAAACCACATTTTGCACTAATCGCCCTAATATTATTTATTGCGTCGTGCACGCAAACCTATACACCCACAAAGTATTCAATAGAACAATTCTACCAAAACAACCGGATAGGCGGTGGTTCCTTTTCCGATGATGAAACTAAACTTTTGGTTAGGAGCGATGAATCGGGAATCTTTAATGTCTATGAAATTGATATCGTTTCAGGGGTAAAAACCCAAAAGACATTTTCAGAAAAAGAATCTTATTTTGCTATCGATTATTTGCCAGGAACCAATCACATTTTGTTTTCGGCTGATAAAGGTGGTGATGAACTAAACCACATTTATTTAATGAATGAAGATGGTGCGACAACCGACCTTACCCCTGGTGAAAACGAAAAGGCAAGGTTTGCCGGTTGGAGTAAGGACAAAAAATCAATGTACTTTATATCTAACAAACGAAATCCCAAGTTTTTTGATTTTTATAAAATGAATATCGAGACTTGGGAATCTGAAATGCTTTATCAGAACGATAATGGTATTAATATCTCGAATATGTCGGAAGACGAAACCTGGTTCGCATTTAGCCAGACAATAACAACCAGCGAAAACAAACTGTTCCTTACAAATAGAATCGATAATTCTACGATTGAATTATCTGAAGAATCAGGCAGTTATAATGCATCGGGCTTTAGCAAGGATAATAAGTATTTCTTTTTTATTACTGATGTTGATAAAGAGTTTTCATATCTGGTGAAATATAATATTGAGACAGGAGAGAAAGAAGTTTTGTTCGAAACCAACTGGGATGTGATGTATAGCTACTTAAGTGAAAATGAGAGGTATCGTGTCATAGCTATTAATGAAGATGGGAAAAACAACCTATTCATTAAAGATTTAGTCAATAATTCAGATGTTTATTTTCCTGAAATACCAGATGGGGATATTAAAGGAGTCAGCTTTTCCGAAAGTGAGGAGAAAATTCGCTTGACCATTGGTACCTCAAAAAGCCCGGACAACATTTATTTTTATAATATGGGTAGTCAGGAATTGAAGAAGCTTACCGAAACTTTGAATCCTGTAATAAATGCCAATGATATGGTAGCTGCTGAAGTGGTTAGATATCCATCGTTTGATGGTCTTGAAATTCCCGCCATTTACTATAAACCTATAGATGCATCTAAAAGAAATAAAGTACCAGCTTTGGTTTGGGTTCATGGTGGTCCCGGAGGACAAAGTCGTACAGGTTATTCATCCTTCATCCAATATTTGGTAAATCATGGATATGCAATTCTTGCTGTAAACAACCGTGGAAGTAGCGGATACGGTAAAACATTCTACAAAATGGATGATCTTAACCATGGCGATAAGGATCTTAAGGATTGTATTTGGGGAAAGAGATGGTTGCAAGCTCAAGATTATATTGATGCAGAAAAAATTGGAATTATTGGAGGCAGTTACGGTGGCTATATGACGATGGCAGCGATGACCTTTACCCCTGATGAATTCAAAGTTGGTGTTAATATCTTTGGAGTGACAAATTGGCTGAGAACATTAAAATCAATTCCTCCATATTGGGAATCATTCCGGAATGCACTTTACAAAGAATTGGGTGACCCTACTACGACCGATTCTGTTAGGCTGTATGAGATTTCTCCGGTATTCCATGCTCATAAAGTAAAAAACCCAGTTATGGTACTTCAAGGTGCAAACGATCCACGTGTTTTAAAGATAGAATCGGATGAAATTGTTGCAGGTATTGAAGCAAACGGAATTACTGTTGAATATGTTGTTTTCGATGATGAAGGACATGGTTTTCGCAAGAAAGAAAATGAAATTGAAGGCTATAGAAAGGTTTTAACCTTTTTAGAGACATATCTAAAAGGTGAAGGAGGAATTTCGCAAAATTAAATATATCGATCCAAATTTGTTTTCCAGGCAATTTAAAATAGAAGAAGCTTCGTGATGCTCATAACCCGATGGGTGTTTTTTTGTTAATAGTCCCACACATATTGTATGGTGATTATTTTAGTAGATTTTAATTAATAAAAAGGAGAAAGAAGATGAATACAAAAGAAAAACTGGAATTACTATGGAAATACCTGTTCCTGCTTATAGTGGCGATAGGCGTTTTTCATATCACTAAAGGACCTCATTCAGCTAAATTGCATTTTGGCCATGGAGATGATCATGATATGCTTTTTGTTGGCGATGATAAGGTATTTTTTGGCGCTGATGACCATAAAATGGATGTAAAAGTCGAAGAGGAAATTGTGGATGGGGATACCTTAGTGAAGATGTGGATCAATGGTGAAGAAGTAGATGCAGAGCAGCACGATATGAAAGTAGGCAACTTTAAATGGAAATCAAAAGACGGGAATGTAATGGTAATTGATATTGATGATATACATGATGGTAATTCCAAAAATGAAAATGTTAAAAAAATAATCAAGAAAAAAATTGTAATAAAAGATGAAAATTAGACTAAAAAACATAGTATCCTTACTCAGAGATAAGAGAAATACATGAGTAGTTCAGTCATTGGAGGAGTGGTAGCTGTTGTTATCGCAGTATTAGTAGTTGTCATTGCTTCGCAACGACAAAAACACACCAAGGACAATGCAAGCAAATAAGGAAATATACTGAAGAAAAAACCAGAAAATTTGATTGGGGTAGGAATTGCTATAGGTGTTGCATTTGGTGTAGCTATCGGTAATGTAGGACTAGGTATAGCCTTAGGTGTCGCTATAGGTGCTGCAATGCATACTAAACAAAAGAATAAAATTAAAATGGAAGATTCTTCAAGTGCAGAAAAGTGAAAAATTAGCATAACCAAAAAACGAAATTATTACAAAGGAAAAAAATGGAATTAACTATCCAAAATATCTCAAAAACTTACCCAAATGGCGTTGAAGCGTTAAAAAATGTCAGTTTAAAAATCGGTAACGGAATGTTCGGGCTTCTGGGCCCTAATGGTGCAGGTAAATCCACACTTATGAGAACTGTTGCTGCTTTGCAAGATAGCGATGAAGGAACCATCACAGTCGGTGATATTGATGTATCAAAAGATAAACAATCATTGCGAGAAATTTTAGGTTATTTACCGCAGGAGTTTGGTGTATACCCTAAAATATCGGCAAATGATCTTCTGGACCATTTGGCTGTTATGAAGGGAATCACAGATACGAAACAACGCAAGGAAGTGGTGGAATCCTTACTCCATCAAACAAACCTGTGGGAAGCAAAAGATCAAAAACTGGGGACTTATTCTGGTGGAATGAAACAGCGTTTCGGTATAGCTCAGGCACTCATTGGTGATCCAAAATTGATCATTGTGGATGAACCGACTGCAGGACTGGACCCTATGGAGCGAAACCGCTTTCATAACCTTTTGAGTGAAATTGGCGAAAATGTGATTGTGATCTTATCTACACATATTGTAGATGATGTAAGTGATCTTTGTAATAATATGGCCATTATTCTAAATGGAGAAGTCCATTTGGTT
>Ga0233428_1004368_pt1 | contig 11072 bp, 18 predicted proteins | sample SI_118_April2016_4_FD_179890 | JGI IMG/M metagenome (GOLD analysis project Ga0233428, IMG submission 179890) | Seawater microbial communities from Saanich Inlet, British Columbia, Canada - SI_118_April2016_120_MG | ecosystem: Environmental > Aquatic > Marine > Inlet | place: Canada: British... | reverse complement strand
GCTCAGGATCATGTAGTTCAGTGCCACATGTGTCACACTTTGTTTGAGTGTCCTCAGTCTTATTACGTTTGAACAAGCCCATAATTCTTGAAAATTTGAAATACATTAAATATCATTCTAATCGTGATTTATAATTTTCAGTAAAACGATTTGACAAACGGTATAATTTTTGATAGGCGTAGAAAATAGAGATTTTGAGTAGGGATCAACTCTTAGCCCATCATGTCAGGATAGGTTTTTCGAGTTGAATCCCTGATAATCTTATGATTCGATTCGATAAGAGAAGTAAATTTTTAATTAAACTGTTTAATTAATCGCTAGTTCGTTACGAACTATTATCAAAATGGCTATCATAGTTATTTATCAAAATGACACAATTACGTCATGTTAGAGCAAGTTCCATCATACTATGAAACTAAACAGAAATTATTACAACGTGGTACATCATATCTCTATTCTAAACCATACCCTACAATCCATTCTCTTTTCAAATTGAGTGGTTATGACCAACTGATTTGTGTTGATGGATTACACCATTCTTTCAGATTAGAAGAAACCCGATATGGTAATGCATTGATGATTACCATGATTTGTTTTATCTGTGATTATGGTGAGGTAGAGGTTTTCCCACCAAAAGAAAACAGGGTGATAGAGAATGAGTGATGATGTTGATAATTTACCTGCACCAATATTTGAAAAATGTACTATTCTTGCAAAGATTAGAGATAGAATCCATAAAGGTGAAGATATGCTAATGGTGATAAAAGATGAGAGTGAAGAAAGACGAAATGAACATGAAGTGGATAATCAAAATAGAATAAATGAATCATCAAATAACCAATACAAACAACCCCGATACACCAAGAACATAGAATCACTTTATCATCTTACAATGGAAATTCAAGAAAAAATCAATATGGTAAATGACCCACCAACACCAAGAAGAATAAGAGATATTCAAATGGTGAATAGAAATATTGAGAGATTCTTTGAAAGTGGGATTGATAATTATGCTGATGATTTAGTGGTCTATATCGAATCATTGGTTATTGATGAGGGTTTTGATCCATCATATTTTCATGGTTATACTAGACTTGTAAAAATGATAAAAGATACACAGGGAATGAAAAAGAAATCCTATTTGCTTTCTCTTATGAATAAAGTAAGACAAGTAATCCCACCTGATATTTCTACAACACCTATTCATGTGATTGAACCATCAATATCAAAATCATCAAACCCAAGTGATGCTTAATGGGTGACGATTCAACATTCCAACCAAAATCAGTTATTCAGCATGATGTTGATTTTATCTCAAACATTCAAAGATACATGGGTGTGGTCAATTTTGATATTTCCTATGATAATTTCAATTCAGCAGGTAAACTAGGTTATCAAATTACATATCTTGTAGAAGAAGCAATCAACCAAAAAAACATCAATCTAAGAAAGAGAGAGGATTTAATTCCAAATGTAGAAGCAGTTTACAAGTTAAGACAGTTATGGCATGGTCAATGTTTTCTAACTGTTGAACATGGTCAATGGGGTGCAATGCCACAAACAGAACTATTCCATTATGACACATCAAAGATTAATTTTAACAATCCAAACTTAGAGGTAATACCAATCCCTGCATTATCAAACATGACACCAATCGGACAAATCAAAGAAGATACTTTGTTAATTGAGATTCACGAATCTATGCCTTGCAAGTATGCTTGGCAAGGATTATCGTATGCAGATGTTGTACAAGATGGGTTAATGATACATTCATTCAATGATGGTTCACAACCAAAAATATCATTAGAACAAATGGAATCAATAACTGATTTAACAAGATTGATTTCAAGAGATGTTTATTTTAGATTGATACACAAAGAGAAAAACAAGTACATTAGATTATGGTCTATTCTATACAACAATTATTCTAAAATCATTGAGTTTGTAAAACTAGATGATGATGAAGATGAAGATTACCATAGACCATCACTTACTACAACAAAGAAGTTGATAAGATAATGACGATTTACAAAGATGAACCAACACTTGATAATTATGAAGATGATGCATGGATTGATCCAAATGGGCAGAACTATTATCTCACGATTGGGGAAAGAGGATTTGGTAAAGGGGTCTTTGACGAGTTCGTTGGAAATGAACTTTATAATAACGGAGTAACTATAATCGACCTGCATGGTGCAGATAACCTAGAGAATTTCTTTTGGTCAGTTAATCTTGATTGTGGAAAAAAACATGATGCATGGAAAACTGAACACCCTGATGAAAAAGAGATTCTTGAATGTGAATGTGGTACTGCTTATCCAATCTTGATACTTTGTCCAAACTATGTTGAATGGGATCAAAAGGCACTTGATTTTGCAAATGGGAAATACTACACAAAAGAACAATGGGAAAACAAGATGCGAGATGGTGAACTCTTAGAACCTTATGATATTACAAATCCACCTGAAAAGCCAATAGAACTACAACCTGAACCACTCATTGTAGTAAAGCACGTTCCCTTACCTATGAAATCAAAGAACGCTAAGAATAGTGAATTTATTGAAATATTCACTTCTGCCATATTACAAGCCCGTAAGGAAAGACGTATCCTCTGTGTAAATAGAAAGATGTGGCTTGATGAACATGAATCATATCATTTCAAAACTATTGAGATAATCCTTAGACAAATTAGAGATATTGCATACAAGCACTTTCAACCACTTACAGTAGAAACACTTGGTAGAGAAAAGAAAGATTGGACAGTACAAGAACTATCATGGCATAGAACTGCTATCATAATCAGGGAAGCATCAGAAATTCTGGCAAATGGAACAAAAGGAGATTTTTCGGGGGATTCATTACTTTCAAAGAAAGGTATGATGGGTCTAGTGAAAAAATCTAGACATGAATCTGTAAATCTCATAATGGATACACAACGCTATGAAGATATTTTTCCACCTGTTAGAGATGAACATTCTATACTTGTTTTGAAACATACCCCTGACAAACTACTTGGTGATAATCTCAAAAAATACGAAGATAAAATCAATGTGAAAAGAGAAGCAATCTTAGAGAAGTATAGTTATTCTAAAAAAGGAATAAAAAAAGCAAATAGACTATACCCTAACATCAAACGATTAGGGTACAACTATGCATACATCATCAAGTCAGATGATATACCAAGATTACAAAAGATACCTATGCCAAAATTTCACCACAAAATGCCAACTGATAATTGGTGTAACTTGATGCAAGTGTACTACAAGATGAACCATGACTTGATCAAAGTAACAACAGAATCAAAAACTGATGCAACTATTACAAAACCAAATGAATCACAAGAAAAGATACTATACCATACTATCAAAGACTTCAAAGAAGATAAGAAGTTAAAGTGGAATGTTATCTTAGAGAAACTAATAGAACTGCAAGAACATGGTGTATTGCACTACCCTAAACTAATCAAAGACATGACCAATGCATCAATCAGAAAGAAATACTCTGATATGAAAAAGAAACTTACTGATGAAATAACTGCATAGTCACTTGATCATACTGTGAATACCTGTGAATATAGGTACAATCTAGGCGTAAACCCCCTCACAAAACACCTCACAAAATGAATGGATTTAGGCATAAATGTGTGTGAATTGGAAAAATTCCCTAAAGAAACCACTCACATTTCACATCACAGATTTAGTCATAGGAAATTATTTTCTGTGAATATCAGGCTTGGCATAGTTAATGTAAGATATTATAATTATCAATCAGGTGCTATGTGTCGCACCCATGAGGTTTTGATGTGTTAGTTGATCAAAGTGTTAAGGATTCGCAATAAGATTACAACCAATTTCCAAGTCACCAATACTCAATCGTTTCTTTTGTACAACACTCAATACATCAAGAACTAATTGATAATCTGATTCAATTATTGATTCACCTATCATCATCTTATGAAGAATCTGTTTTGTTTGCATTTGTTTGAAAGTATCATCAGGGATTGAATCAATTAATGTTTGATCAATACTATCTCGTATTGTTTGTTCAACATGGCATAGTTTTACAACCTCTACAACACTTTCATTAATTACTGATTGATTTTGAACGTATGCTGATGCAAGTGCAATTAGTATGATTATTCCAACGATTATCAATACAACTGCATAGAATATGTTTCCTAACGTATCTATTGCATCAGATATTGGGTTACTCAACAATTATCGAACATGGTTTATGTATTTAGTATTTAGTGTATAGTCATTAGGTTTGTTCCTAGAAATGATCCATCATTTTTTAATTAAAATTTAAGAATAATTAATTTTCAATAAATTGGATTTTGTGCCTATTTGTTGAATAAGCTGTAACATTACTAACTTGATATTAGAAATAAAAAAAATAAAATGAAAATAGAAGTGTAGAATCGTACAGCTTTTTCAACAAACACGACTAAAATTAAGATTACCCAATTCTGATGATTATAGGGATCATTTTGTAATATCTTCAACGATTAGGTGATTTGGATAAAATTCTCTATGAAATGCCCTAAGTCTTGTAATATGTTCAGTTGTATTGTAAACAACATCACAACTATCACATTTGAATGAAGTCATAACAAGTTTATCCTGTGTTTCTTCTTTCATTACTTCATTTGATTTCAATCCAAACCCTGCATAAGCATACACTTGATCAAGACCAATTCTTGTATTCATTGGTGCAGTACCAACTATCTCATCAAAGAGTTCAAAGAATTTCTTTTTATCATTAGCACCAAATTCATTCTCTAAAGCATGGTGTAGCCATTTATCATGTACTTCTTGTTTTGGCGTATGTAATGATGCACCTATTTCAAAATATTTCTTGAAGAAGTTTGCTATTCTATTACCAAAGATATTCCAAATATCTCTAGTATTTTTTGGTTTTAATGGATAATGTGTTTTTTCATACTTTGCTATCCATGTAGCATTTTTCAATAGATATGTGATAAATCCATCAAGTTCTTCATCTGTTGCTGTTTTCTTCATAACATTTTTGATTTCTTTATCGGTGTGTCGGTATCTATTGTTTAATTGTGCAAGATAAGTTCTATCATAGATTGCATCAGCATGGATATTGTTAGGTAATTCAAATAACTTGTTTGTTGTAAACATTAGCCTACTACTAGGTCTAAAGGTGGTTTTATGTCCATAAATCCCTCTACCTGTAAATGGGTCTTGTGTAACCCATTTCTTGATAGTTTCAAGATGATTGACATTTTCATCAGATACTTCGGTGTCAAATACACACATATCATAAGCACATTCTTTTTGCAAAGTCAAATCTGTCGCAAGAAGATGAATAGGTGTATGAGAACAATTTTTTTTACCAAGTGTCAATGAAACTAAAACTTCTAACTGACCTTTCCCTGAACCTTGAATCCCAACACCCCCCCATTGTTGATAGACACCATTGTAAGGGTGTAAACAAAGTGAGATAGTATCATAGAACATTTGTCTATCAATTTTATCTGAAACAATCTGTGTTGTTAATTTATCAATTTCTTCATACGTTTTTGTTACATCATAGTTTCGTGGGATTTGTTGAAGTATGATATTATCTCTTGAAAATTCTTCTACAAATTCACCTGTATTGATATTGTATGTACCATTGAGTAAGCATTTCAAATGTGCATGATTTTCAATATCATCATGTGTGATAATATCTGCTGTATCTTCAACATAATGCCAAATCTCATTCATATCACCATTTGTTGAGTTGATTAAACATTTTCTTGCTTCTCGTCTAATCAAGGGTTCAGCATCATTCTCTAAGTATTGACCATTGAAGAATAACACATCACCTGTCAAATCAATTCTTTTGATTGCAAATCTACCAAGTACCCAATATGCAACTTCGGTATTTTGTTTCTTTTCTAGTAGAATTGATGTACCTGTAAATCCTAATTCATAAGCAATATCTTTCATTGCAGTAAAGATTTCTTTTGAATCTAATACAAAATTTAAATCCTTTACAGGGATTTTACCAATATCTCTACGGTTTAAGAAAATCGCATTATCGCAATTACTTATTAATTCTGCTCGATTGATGATTTTCTTTTTCTTAACCAAATACAGCATAATTTGTGTTACCGTTTCTTGAACGGATAATCCCAAACCACATATCGTGTCTAAATTAATATCCTCAAATTCATCTTTTTCTTTAGGGAAATCAAAGATTTCATCATATCCATCTAGGTTCAATATTTTGAATTTGATAAGATTCTCTTTCACTAATCCATCAACTGATGAATGAATTTTTTGTTGTAGAACTTCCTTGATTGCCCTATACAATGCCTTATGGATTCTATGTTTAGTTTCACTAGAAATTACTTCTTTTAGAATTTCATCAAAATCATCATAGTTGATTTCAATAGGTTCATTTGATGTAATTATACTATCAATAAGTTGAACATAGACATACTCATTATTTCGTTTGAATGAAACAAAGAATTTCTTAAACAAATCAGATAATGCAGAATCAGTATAATTGATAAATCCCTCAACGGTCATTTACTTCATCACACCCATGTATCTTTGTAATAGAACTTCATCACCATCTACTAATTCAAAATAGTGTTGATAGTGATTATCTAATCTATGTTCATGTAATTCTAAAGCACTATCAAACAATACATTACAATTAGATACTTCACAGGAAATCTTAATCATTGGGTATCAAACTTCCTATAATATGCTGAATGTATTTTACAAAAATAATTCTTTAATTCTAAATACTGTCTATCAGTTAAACAATTAGCCATTTTACTTCATACCTCTTAGTGTTTTCTTTGATAACCTGAATTTCTTATCTGCAAGTTTCTTTGCTTGTTCTTCATAGAGTTCAGCATACTGATACACAAACCAATCAAATAATGATGAACAACCTAAACACAAATTTACACACATATCCATTTCAAAATCAAATACATTTGGAATAGAAATACAATGATGTTTAGTGTCAATGATTCTAAAACAACCATCACAGTTAGAACTACTCATAATTGATCATTTCCTCTATTTCATCTTGGGATTTTACCATCAAGTTTTCTTTAACAAAAACAATCGTATCATCTCTATGTCTTGAGTAGTAATGATTTGCAACCCCTGAATCAGTTGAAAAGTTTGGTGAAACAAAATCACAAACAATACATTTCTTACCATAAATTGTGATCAGTAATCTAACTGCTTTTGAGAAATTACCATTGATGTAATATCTAATTTGTTGAAATGTTGGTGAATCAACTCTTTCAAAACTATTGAATATTTTTCTGAAAACTGTCATTACACATCAACCTCATTATGACAGTAGCATGGACATTGACCCGATTCATTTCTTGATTTAGATACCTTGCCTGAACATTGATTATGTTGGTATCTTCTACATCTCGAACTGAACTGTTCTAACTTATGATTACCCTCATAATCATATCTAACACGTTGGCTATCAGATTTATCTACTAGAATACGATTAGACATTATAAGATACACCTTTTTTGATAGATTGGTTGTGTTTGACTTTGGTTTAGGATTCTTGTAAATCCTGAACTATTTTTTTTATTTTGATTAGAAGAAAAACTACATACCACAATGTCAGAAAAATATGGTATGTAGTCAAGTTGAACACTTGAAGTTAATGAAGTGCTACCGAAAAGTAAGGTCATTTCTTTTTCATTTCCTTGAATTGTTTGAGCAATTCTGTAAGTGAATCATCAAAGGTTTTGTTGTTAGGATAAGTGGCAAATTTACGAACATAGTCATAGTTTTCTTTTGTAACATTACTACGTATTCCATTATTCATAGTATAACAAATACTAGATGGTACTTAAACATATCTAATTATTAACAATACATAGGATTCTTGATAATTCGTAATGTTTATCTATCTAAGTAGTTCTAAAAAGATTGCCAATGAAACAAAAACCAATTCAATTATGGTATGATAAAAAAGAACCAATTACCCAAATCAAAATTCTAAAGTCTATTGCAATTAATGGGTTTCAATCAAAAACAATATTGACACAAAAATTAGACAGTAAGATAACTACCATTGACACCATTGTTGGAAAGATGAATGATGATGATCATGGACTAATACAGATTCATAGAAAAGAACAACAAGAAAATAAAAAAGCATCACACATCATGTTCTCATTAACTGAAAAAGGAATTAGAATACTACTTGAAAATAAATTTCAAGAATCAAACAAACCGTATCTTGAACCAAAAGAATTGATTGTTTTTCTTGACCAATTCAAAAAGGATTACATTAATCAAAAACCTGTAAAAGATTATCCTAATTGGAAACCATCAAAAATAAATGAAAGAAATGTTTTAGACTTATACCTTGAAACAAATCCACAATATAAAATTGTGTTAGGTAAAGAACTATCAAAATATAGTTCAAAACTTGGTGGGTTGGTAGATAAAATTAAAGAAGCAAAACAAAAATTAGAAATGCTTGAAAATGAATTACCCTCAATGTTACATGAATCAATAGAATTTCAAAGAAAACAACACTAGATACTTTAAGATTATCAAAATGGCTATCATAGTTATTTATTATAATAAAAATTAATTCTCTATGAATGATTTAGTAAAAGGTCTAGGTATCTTGGTTCTCTCACTTGCATTAATGGTTGGTTTTACTTTGTATATTCACCATAAAGGATTTGTCTAAAATGAAACGTAAACAAGAATCAGAATATCTGAATTATGCTTTAATCATTTCAGGTGGATTTCTAGGATTATTGATACTCAAATCGGTGATTTTCTAATGTTTGGTGGTATGATTTGGTTGATGTTTGGTGGCGTTATGGGCTTTATGCTAGGTAATGGTACTACATTAGAGATTATCAAAAGAGCAATAGGTTATCCATAGAAATGAGGTTCGCATCATTTCTCATGGCAAGAAAGAATCTAGGTTCAGATAATATCAAATTGGCTTATCGAATTGCATCTTCATACCATGATTACCCAAGTAATCTTTCATCAAAAGCATCAGTTTTCAATTTTCTAAACAGTAAGGGTTTTGATTCAAAAATCATCAAAGCCTTTGAAATTTGTTGGCATGATTTTGCAGAATTACCTTATTGCACGATTAAAAGTCACAGAAGCAAAAAAAGAATTAAAAAATATATTGATTGAGATGAATCTTAGAAAATTACTAACTACTGATTGGATTACTATCTTGGGTGAAAAACTCAATGATAAGAGTAGAGAGTTAGGACACAATACCAAAACCAAGATTCACAAACCAACATCAACTGAACTACTTAACAAGAATTACAAATCAAAATTCAAAAGAAAAAAGAGGTTAAGTTACTAAAATGCCTTATTGCCCTGAATGTAAATCGGTTCTTGATTATATCGTATCAAACAAAAAAGCACCCAATGATTATAGAATTAGAATCTACAACTGTAAGAAATGTACCACCAAAAAAGGTAAGAATACAATGATTGCAATAACAAAGAAGTTAGTTTCTGATGATCAAACTTGGAATGTAATTAATGCAGATGTTTTTGAGAATCCTAAAATCTAAAATGATTTTCTTATTCCAATTACTATGCCTAATGGGATTCCAACATACATCATACCGTTAAGAATAATCAAACTAATTCCATATCCTAAAACTTCAACCTCTGAATCCATATCAACATGATTCAGAATAGATAAGGATGTAATCATAGGAGTAATTATTACTTTTACCATCTCTTTGAATAATGGATTCTCTCTTTCGTAGTCTGCTATGGTTGGACTAAATGAATAGTAAGCATCATTGAACATACTCATGAAACTTGTACCTGATTGAGTAGATAGTAGTTGATTATCCCTTAGTTCTCGTAATTGTTGAACCTGTGGTGCTAGTTCAGAACCATATATTGCAGTAGCAATTAGACAACCGCCACCTTTAGAGAATTTAGAATCAGGTACACATTGACCATTTTTTTCAATGGTTCCAGTTCCACAAACTATGTCTGAATTAGATATTAGTTCTTGTGGATTTTCTGATTTTACTATTGATTCTGAAATAGGTATTTTTCCTTCAAGTCCATCATTAGAAGCATCAATAATATCATAGGCAATCTGAATAACCATTTTTGTTTGCCATTCAGGAGATGCACTTCCAGATATATCCACCATTGCTTCTTCAGCAACTTTAATTGCACTAGAATATTTTCCTAATTCATATAATGATGATGCTTCTCTAACTTTCCAAGGATTATAATCAAAATTATGTTTTATCTGATCAGAAGTCCAAGATGATTCTAATTTTTTATTTAGTTCTCGAATAACATCTAAGGCTTCTTGATGTCTAGATAATTCGGATAACGCTTTATGTTCATCTAAAAGAAGAGTGAGGTGTGTATCTATACCAAAATACCATTTAGCATCATCATTCATTTTTAGTGCTTCTGTATATTCCCCACTTTCAATTAATTTTTGAAATGATTCATGATATTCATTCCATGTCCATTCATCTTCAGCAGAAGTTGTTAGAGGAATTAACAAAACAAATACTATTGCGATAATTATTACAAATTTCATTTTCTTATATCCTAAAATTTAATCCTTATTGAAAACATCATCTAATACAGTATTACCTTTTTCACCACCAAAAGCACCACCTGTTAATTTTTCTTCAATGTCATCATGTTCAGGTTTATCTTCCATGTATAGTTCAATGAGTTTTTTCAATAAGAAATTAGTTTCAGCAGTTTCATTGGCAATTCTATGAAGCCATACATTATCGGCTTGCATGTCGTTATATTTCGAAGGTACAAATTTATCCATAATTCAATTTCAATATTAAAAAGAAATAAGGTTATCCATAATTATCAAAACCTCGTTTTTGATGGGGGGTATAGATTCTAGGTATAACAAACAAAAGATGTTCTAATTACATGGGGATATATCGGCAAGATGTGGTACTGCATAGAATGTTTCACTAAGTTTTGTGCCTAAATTGTTAGGAATTAATAGATAACCGATTTACAGCATCATCAACTATGCTTAACACCTGATTTCCACTTTCA
>Ga0233428_1004364_pt1 | contig 11082 bp, 7 predicted proteins | sample SI_118_April2016_4_FD_179890 | JGI IMG/M metagenome (GOLD analysis project Ga0233428, IMG submission 179890) | Seawater microbial communities from Saanich Inlet, British Columbia, Canada - SI_118_April2016_120_MG | ecosystem: Environmental > Aquatic > Marine > Inlet | place: Canada: British... | reverse complement strand
ATCTCCTCCTGATCCATCACCGCCTGACCCAGCGCTTCTCTGTACTCCATCGCACGCGCCCCTTGTGCCACAATCGGCAACTGATCCAACCAGATCGAAACTCCCTCTACCCGAAGATCCGTAACCCCTGCCCGCCCCACCGCAGCGAGGATACGTCCCCAGTTGGGATCAGCGGCGAACAGTGCGGTCTTGACCAGCGGTGAGTGCGCCACGGTGAAAGCCACATCCAGCGCCTCCTGCTCACTCTCTGCCCCCTCCACCGCCAGGGTGACAAATTTGCTGGCTCCCTCTCCATCACGCACCATCTTTTGTGCCAGCTCGAGAGAGACGGCCTCCAGTGCGGCCAACAGTTGTGTCGCGCTCTCACTCTCCCAGTCGCTGATACGTGGCAGGTCACTCTTGCCTGTGGCAACCACCAGATAGGCGTCATTGGTGGAGGTATCCCCATCTACACTCACTCGATTAAATGATCGCTCGACCAGATGCGCTACCATCCGCTGCAACAGTGGCTCATCAATGGCCGCATCGGTCGCCACATAGGCGAGCATCGTCGCCATATCAGGGTGGATCATCCCTGACCCCTTGGCAATTCCACTGATCGTTACCGTGTGGCCATTGACCTCCCGTTGAAAGGTCGCCCCTTTGGCAACCGTATCTGTGGTCATAATCCCATGAGCGGCATCCTCCCAGCCCATCTCCGATAACGCAGCGACCGCATCTGGCAGCCCCTGAACAATGGGCTCAACCGGGAGCGACTCACCGATCACTCCGGTAGAGAAGGGTAAAATCTGGTTACTCTCTAGCGAGACCAACTCTGCCAACGCATCACAAACGGCTTTGGCATCAGCCACTCCCTGCCTCCCCGTACCCGCATTGGCATTACCTGTATTGGTAACCAGATAACGGGGAGAGGCCTGACTCAGGTGCTCTTTGCAGAGGGTGACCGGCGCTGCACAGAAGGCGTTGCGGGTAAATACCGCAGCCACACTTGACCCCTCCGCACACTCCATCACCACCAGATCACGTCGATCAGAATAGCGTACCCCCGCCTGAGTAGTCCCTAGCGAAAACCCGGCGACCGGGTGCATCTCTGGAAAGTGTACATCTCCGACTGCCATATCTCTGCTTCTCCCCACCAAGGAGTCTCTAGGAGGCTGTCCCAGAAGGCTGTCCTAGAGTCCTCGGTTAATTTAGCTTACCGCAACACTGTTTATATTTTTTACCCGAACCACAAGGACAAGGCTCATTTCGCCCCACCTTACGCCCCTCCCGAACAAAGGTCTTACTCTCTTCCTCCTCCTCCGGCAGTGGCTCAGGCAGAGCACCCACATTAAGCGTACCTGATGGTGCATGTTTGAACTCCATCTCACTGGTCTGGCGTCGCTGCGCCTCCACCGCCTCTACATCCTCTTCTGTCTTCACCTGAACCCGGGTCATAATCCCCAGTGCATCGTGCTTGATCCGGTCAAGCATGGCAGAAAACATCTCAAAAGATTCACGCTTGTACTCCTGCTTTGGATTCTTCTGTGCATAACCACGCAGGTGGATCCCCTGACGCAGATGGTCCATCGCCTGCAGATGCTCTTTCCATTGGTGGTCCACGATCTGCAACATCACCGCCTTCTCAAAGTGGCGCACGGTTTCGGAACCCGCCAGCTCCTCTTTTTCCGCATAGACCTTCGCCATCGCATCGATCACCCGTTCACGCAGCGTCTCTTCATGCAGATGCTCATCCTCTTCCAGCCACTGAGTGATCGTAAACTCAAGCTCAAACTCCTTCTGGATGGCCGCCTCCAACCCCGCGATATCCCACTGCTCCTCCATACTATTCGGTTGAATAAAGTGATCCATAATCTGGCGCATGACGTCCTCACGTATCGCCTCAACAGTCTCGGAGATATCCTCCACATCCATCAGGTCATTACGCTGCTCATAGATCACCTGACGCTGATCATTGGCCACATCATCATATTCAAGCAGCTGCTTACGGGTATCAAAGTTGTGTCCCTCTACTTTGCGCTGCGCATTCTCAATCGCCTTATTGACCCAGGGGTGTTCAATGGCCTCTCCCTCTTCCATCCCCAGCTTCTGCATCATCCCGGCCAGACGCTCAGAGGCGAAGATACGCATCAGTGTATCCTCAAGAGAGAGGTAGAAACGGCTTGAACCGGGATCACCCTGACGACCTGATCGCCCACGTAACTGGTTATCAATACGGCGAGACTCATGGCGCTCGGTACCAATGATATGGAGCCCTCCTGAGGCCAGAACCTGCTCATGACGCTGCTCCCAGGCCACTTTTACCGCTGCCACCTGATCTTCTTCGGGCGCTTCTCCCAGTAAGTTTAGCTCCGCCTCCAGGCTCCCGCCCAAGACTATGTCTGTACCACGACCTGCCATATTGGTGGCGATGGTCACCGCCCCCGGTGCCCCTGCATGCTCTACAATATGAGCCTCACGCTCATGCTGTTTTGCGTTGAGCACCTCATGCTCAATCTTCTCCCGGTTCAACATCTCGGAGATCAGCTCCGAGGTCTCAATCGAGGCGGTACCGACCAATACGGGCTGCTGCTTGGCAATACACTCGCGTACATCCTCAACAATCGCGCTGTACTTCTCATTGGCTGTCAGATAGACCAGATCGGCGCGATCATCACGCACCATCGGTCTGTGGGTCGGAATCACCACCACCTCCAGTCCATAGATCTGCTGAAACTCATAGGCCTCTGTGTCGGCAGTACCCGTCATCCCGGAGAGCTTCTCATACATACGGAAATAGTTCTGAAAGGTGATGGAGGCCATGGTCTGGTTCTCATTCTGGATCGCCACCCCCTCTTTCGCCTCAACCGCCTGGTGCAACCCCTCCCCCCAGCGCCGTCCCGACATGGTGCGTCCGGTGAACTCATCCACAATCACCACCTGACCACCCTGCATGATGTAGTGGACATCTCTCTCATAGACCACATGGGCACGTAGTGCGGCATAGAGGTGGTGCATCAGGGTGATATTTTGGGGCTCATAGAGGCTCTCTCCCTCACCCAGCAACCCCCCCTCAATCAGCAGCTCTTCGACCCGTTCATGCCCCTGCTCCGTCAGCAACACCTGACGCTGCTTCTCATCAACCGTGTAATCTCCCTCTAGCTCCTCCTCGATCTCCCCCTCTTCGAGACGACGTTCCAGCTTTGCGGGCAGGCCATTCATCGCCTGGTAGAGCTCCGAATTGTCATCGGTTGGCCCTGAGATAATCAGCGGCGTCCGGGCCTCATCGATCAGAATCGAATCAACCTCATCCACCACCGCAAAGTAACGCTCCCGCTGTACCCGCTCAGAGGCAGAGAAGGACATATTGTCACGCAGATAGTCGAAGCCAAACTCATTATTAGTACCGTAGGTGATATCTGCCGCATACGCCTGTTGACGCTGCTCATGTTCCAACGCAGGGATCACCACACCGACACTCATCCCCAAAAAGTTGTAGAGCTGCCCCATCCAGGCCGCATCTCGGCTGGCGAGGTAGTCATTCACGGTCACGACCTGTACCCCCTTCCCCGGCAGCGCATTGAGATATACCGCCAGCGTAGCCATCAGGGTCTTACCCTCACCCGTACGCATCTCAGAGATCTTGCCCTGATGGAGCACCATGCCACCAATCATCTGTACATCGTAGTGGCGCATCTGGAAAACACGCTGTGAGGCCTCGCGCACCGTGGCAAAAGCCTCTGGAAGCAGATCATCCAGACGCTCTCCGGCCTCCAATCGCCCCCTGAATTCTGCTGTTTTTGCCTGTAGTGCCTCATCATCCAGTAGCTGGAGTGATGGCTCCAGTGCATTGATCTGCTCTACATTCTTGCGCATCTTACGGATGATGCGGTCATTTCGGCTACCAAAAACCTTTCTGAATACTTTCTTGATCATGATTATAGGCCGCTTTTACGGCATTTGAGAGAGGAGTCTGCTCGGAATATAGAGCACCTACTGTGGAGAGCAGCCAAATGGCTGTTTTTCACACAGAATAAAAGTAGGGAATCATAAAGGATGCACCACAGAACGCCAACCCTGTCGACTCAAATAAGCAGCACAAATACCGATTGATTAATAGGTAATTTATGGGCACCTTATGCCGTCAGGGGCACAAAAGAGATGGGGGCAGAGTCACGCTCATCAAAGGTGACATACTCCCAGGCATTCTCGGAGGAGAGCACCTTACGGGTCAGTTGATTATTGAGTTCATGTCCTGACTTGTAGCCGTGGTAGGCTCCCAGAATGGGGCTCCCCAGTAGATAAAGATCACCCACCGCATCGAGGATCTTGTGGCGCACAAATTCATCCCTGAAACGGAGACCATCCTCATTCAGTACCCGGAACTCATCCAGCCCTACCGCATTCTCCAGGCTTGCCCCAAGTGCCAATCCCTGCATACGCAACGCCTCAACATCACGAATAAAACCAAATGTTCGTGCACGACTGATCTCTTTTTCATAACGCAGGGAGGAGAAATCCACAGATTGGGTCTGGTGCTCATCACTGAAAGCGGGATGTTGAAAATCAATTTCAAAGGAGAGACTAAAACCGTTATAGGGTTCCAGACTGGCACGCTTATCATCTTCTCTCACCTCAATCGGTGCCTTGATTCGAATATAACGCTTGGCGGCGCTCTGTTCAACCAGCCCTGCACTCTTTAGCATAAAGACAAAGGTACTTGCACTGCCATCCATAATCGGGATCTCTGGAGCATCTAGGTCCACATAGGCATTATCAACACCCAAGCCATAAAATGCAGACATCAGGTGCTCAATGGTTGAGATTGTGGCACCATCTTTCATTAAGGTAGTCGAAAGCCGGGTATCTCCGACACAGGTAGGGCAGACTGATATATGGGGTGTATGGTTCAGGTCAACACGACGAAACACAATACCGGTATTTTCCGGGGCCGGACGCAGAGTCAAATGGACCTTTTTTCCAGAGTGCAGACCAATACCGGTGGAGTGGATCTGAGTTTTTAGTGTTCTTTGGCGTGTCATAATTTATTTTTTATATTCTTTCTTTGGTGTCAGACGGTGTACCTTTTAGATCTCGATCACCACAGGCGCACATTATATAAAAGAATTCTCTTGAATGCAAACACATTAAAAGCGCATTTTTTAGACAGAATTAGATTCTAGGCCAGATGTGGCAGTCAATTCAACTACTTTATATAGTTTTTTTCATATAGATTCTTAACAGATCAGAAGAAGTCACTTGTTAACCAAGACAAATAGGGCGTTACCCCCCGTCGTGGCTGAACCACCGCCTCCAGTACTCCAAATTCTGACTGGGGCAGCTCCCGAACCACCCTGCCACGCGCATCGATCACTGCGGTAATCCCGGTATTGGTCGCCCGTAACATCGGACGGGCAGACTCCAGTGCACGCATCCGTGCGATCTGCAGATGCTGATGAGGGGCAATCGAGTCACCAAACCAGCCATCATTACTGATGGTCACCAGTAGATCCACCTCTGGATAGTGGGTAAAGGCTAAATCCGGGTAGGCCACCTCGTAGCAGATGGTAGTAGAGAGCGGGTGATTAGCCACCACCATCAATGGCTGTTTCGGTACCCCTGCCGAAAAGTCAGAGAGCGGAATATCCACAAACCCCAACAGTGACTTGAGCCACTCACGCAGGGGCAGGTACTCCCCAAGTGGCACCAGATGTCGCTTATGGTACTCACCACTCTCTTCACCAATCAGTATCAGTCCATTCCTGTAGAGTAGCTCCCGCTCATCCACCAGAGGAATACCACTTAATAGAGAGCGCCCCTCTGCGGCCAACTGCAGCGACAGTGGTGATAGAAAATGGGTATCCAGTGATTGTCGGAAGGAGGGGATCGCGGTCTCTGGCCAGATCACCAGACGAGCACTCGCTGCCGCCTCGGTCGCCTCACGGTAACGCGTCAGAATAGAAGCGAGATTTTCAGGGCGCCACTTATCACGCTGAGCAATGTTCCCCTGCACCAGGGCCACAGCGAGTGGTTCACCGGATGGCTCCCCCCACTCATACTGCCCACTTCCCCACCCCACAAACAATAGAGAGAGCAGTGCGATGAGCACAACCCTATTCGTCCGCTCCCGGACGAGTACCATCAGCAGCAGCCCAATCCAGGCCAGAAAGAGAGAGACGCCGTAGGTACCTACCCAGGGTGCAACCCCCTGATAGGGGCTTCCGGGCGCGGTATGTCCTAACAGCAACCAGGGAAAGCCGCCCAACAGATGGCTTCGCAGCCATTCAAACAGCACCCAGAGCAGTGGGAAAACCGACTCCCTCCCCCCAAAGCGATACCTCAACAGTACCCCTCTGAGGCTATAGCTCACCCCCCCCTGCAGGGCGATGAAAAGGGATAATCCTGCCACGAACAGCACAGTTACCAGTAGCGAAAGCCCATCCCCAACCCCGCCAAACTGCCGGATACTGATGTAGACCCAACTGACCCCCACACCAAAGAAGCCCAAACCAAAGGCGAACCCGGTAAGTGCTGCACTACGCCATGAGCGACAACGACTCCAGCGATGAAAGAGTAGTGCCAGTAACAAGGGGGCCAGCCAAACCTGCTCAAAGGGGGCAAAGGCAAGCGGAAGTAGTGCCCCATAGAGAAGCGGCAGCCCCCAGTGGAGTCGGTTCATCAATGGGGCGCGTAGGGGTCAGAAAATCCGAGCCTAGACAGTACCTCACGCTCTTTCGCCTCCATCACCATCGCCTCTGCCTCAGTGAGATGATCCATCCCCAGCAGGTGCAACAGCCCATGCACCACCATGTGGGCCCAGTGCGCCTGCTCCACCTTCCCCTGTTGCTCTGCCTCTCGCACAATAATAGGTGCACAAATCACCAAATCACCCAGTGGCAGCGGCAGCAAGGGCACCCCCTCTGGGGCCTCAAATGGAAAGGAGAGTACATTGGTCGCCCCCGGCTTCTGTCGATAGCGTTCATTGAGTGCCTCCCCTTCTGCCTCATCCACAATCCGGATCGTCAATTCGGTAGCCGAGGGGGTCGCCATCATCTCCGCTACCACGCTCATCCACGCACTAAATGTTACCTCATCCGGTAATGCCACACCTTCCACTGCCTGTTGTAATATCAGCTCCATCAGTGCTCTCCCCCCTCATAGGCACGCACAATGCGCTGCACCAGTGGATGACGTACCACATCAACCGACTGAAAGAAGGTGAAGCCAATCTCTTCCACCCCCTGCAAAACCTCAACTGCATTACGCAACCCCGACTGGGTATGCTGAGGAAGGTCGACCTGCGTCACATCTCCGGTTACCACAGCAGTAGAGCCAAAGCCGATTCGGGTCAGAAACATCTTCATCTGCTCAACGGTGGTATTCTGTGCCTCATCAAGAATAATAAAGGCATCATTAAGCGTTCGTCCCCTCATAAAAGCGAGCGGTGCCACCTCAATCACATTGCGCTCAATCAGTTTTGCTACCCGCTCAAAACCCAACATCTCGTAGAGTGCATCGTAGAGTGGACGCAGATAGGGGTCGATCTTATCGGCCATATCACCTGGCAGAAAGCCGAGCTTTTCACCCGCCTCAACGGCGGGGCGCACCAACACCAGCCGTTTCACCTCCTCCCGCTGCAGGGCATCCACCGCACTGGCAACCGCCAGATAACTCTTTCCAGTGCCCGCCGGGCCGACCCCGAAACTGAGGTCATGGGTCACAATCTGATGCATATAGCTACGCTGACGGGGGCCTCGTGGTCGAATCACCCGATTTCGGGTCTTGATCGTCACCTCAGGAATCGAGCTTGCCACCTCAACCGCCTCCTCGGCTTCTTGCTCCTGTAGATCAAGCTCCACCTCTTTCAGCAGCAGATGTACGTCATCGGCCGCCACCTCTGTCTTCAGGGTCTCCAGATAGAGCGACTCCACCACCCGTTGCGCCAGCACAATCGACTGTGCCTCCCCCACAATACGAAATCGATTACCACGGTAGTTGATCTCCACCCCCAGCGCGGACTCAATCTGTCGCAGATGGGCATCTGCCTCACCACAAAGTGCGACCAGGCGCTCACTATTGGCAGGCTCCAGAAGCAGCTCTTTCACGATAGGCGAGACCACTATTCGACCCGCTGACCACGCAGAGAGTTAGGCAGTGCCTCAGTAATCTCCACCTCAACAAACTGACCACTCAACGAGAGTGACCCATCAAAATTGACCACCCGATTATTCTCCGTACGCCCCGCCACCTGGGTGTCTGGCCTTTTTCGTGCCGCTCCCTCGACCAACACCCACTGGATTGTACCCACCATCTCCCGGCTGATCTCCATCGCAACCTGGTTCAGTCGCTGCTGAAGATGGGCCAGACGTTGTTGTTTTACCGCAAGGGGAACATCATCAGGCAGCTCTGCTGCGGGGGTTCCTGGTCGCGGACTGTAGATAAAACTGAAAGAGCGATCAAAACGCAGCTCCGCAATCAACGCTATCGTTGCGCTGAAATCGGCCTCAGTCTCTCCTGGAAAACCGACAATAAAATCAGACGATAGACTCAGATCGGGGCGCTGCTCACGCAATTGATGAACCATAGCGCGGTACGCTTGTACGCTGTGGTTACGCTTCATCATGGCCAGAATATGATCAGAGCCACTCTGTACCGGTAGATGGAGATGGCCCACCAGCTGTGGCACCTCTCCATAACAGTCAATCAATGCCGGGCTCATCTCCATCGGGTGAGAAGTGGTGTAACGAACCCGCCCTACCCCATCCATCGCCGCAACAAAGTGGATCAGCGTCGCCAGATCCGCCACCTCATCCCCCTCCATCTCACCGCGATAGCTATTCACATTCTGCCCCAGCAGGGTAATCTCCCTCACCCCCTGAGCCACCAACCCGGCCACCTCAGCAATAACATCATCAAAAGGGCGACTCACCTCCTCACCACGGGTATAGGGAACCACACAGAAGGTACAGTATTTACTGCACCCCTCCATAATGGTAACGTAGGCGGTCACTCCATTCGCCTCCGGCTCGGGTAGATGATCAAACTTCTCTATCTCTGGAAAAGAGACATCAACCACCGCCCTCCGCTCCTCTGTCGCCGCATCCACCATTTCGGGTAGGCGATGCAGGGTCTGTGGGCCAAACACCAGATCAACAAAGGGGGCTCGGGAACGAATGGCCTCTCCCTCCTGACTGGCAACACAGCCCCCAACCCCAATCAATACACCAGGACGCCGCTGCTTCAACGGGCGCCACTGCCCCAGTTGCGAAAAGACCTTCTCCTGCGCCTTCTCACGCACTGAACAGGTATTTAGCAACAGCAGGTCGGCCTCCTCTGGCAGATCTGTACGCTGATAACCGTGAGACTTCTCCAGCAACGCTACCATTCGGGTAGAGTCGTAGTCGTTCATTTGACAACCAAATGTTTTAATCAGAACCTTCTTCGGCATGACTTGTCCAAAAATAGAAAAGGGATGGTCTATTTTACACCATCCCTTTTCCTTCCGGCACAATAGAGCACTGTTCAGTCAGGGCTGAACAGTATCTCGGTCAGAACTCACCCGCCGCCACATTCTCCGTAAGGGCCTGCAGCTTCGGAGCAAAGTCTAAAATCAGATCCTTGACCCCTTTGCTGATGTTCGGATCGGTAAGCACTACCGCAGGGTTGGTGGTATAGAGTCTAAACGTACCCAGCTTGTCCTTATTCTCAACCACCGCAATACGACAAGGCATCATGACCACCATCGTCTCATCAAGGTCTGCAATCTCTGCCCCGACACGGGCATCACAGAGGTGGTGAATGGTCATATGACGATAGGGTTTGCCCGTGAGCGCCTCCACCTGCTTATAGAGTGGGGCAAAGAAGACATGGTTGATTCCCTGCTCAATCGACTGGCTCCTGATCGCCTCGTCAATATCCTCTCCGCTCATCCCCTCAACAACATCGAACCCCAAAACCAGATCACCAAACCCACCGGAAACCGCGGATTGTGTCCCGCCCATCATCGTTACTATCAACAGCAGGAATGAACCTATTTTTCTCATTTTACTCTCCACGAATAGTTAAATTAACAATAACTTACTGGCATAACACTTAAACTAAGCCAGAACCACCGCCCACAAAACAGGGGCGATCATAACATAGCCCTGTATTTGATACGGGGATTGTGCGTCCTCCTCCCTATAGATCGTAGCCACGCTCCTCATGGGAGACAATATCCAGCCCCTCGGTCTCTTCATCCGAGGATACCCGCAGCCCCCCGACCATCATCGACACCACTTTAAGGATAAGCCAGGTGGCAATCGCGGTATAGATCCCGGTTGCGATCACCCCCACAAACTGCACCCAGAGCTGAGCGGGGATGGTCATCCCCTCTGCCAACCCCTGACCACTGAAGATGCCCAACTGGTCGGAGGCAAACAGTCCTGCCATCAGGGTTCCGATAATTCCGCCCACCCCGTGAACAGGAAACACATCCAGTGAGTCATCAATCTTCCAGACCCGTTTCACCAGCTGTACGGCGTTGAAGCAGACAACTCCAGCGACCACACCAATCACCAGCGCACCGGCTGGCCCGACAAAACCGGAGGCCGGGGTAATGGTGCCCAACCCCGCGACCATCCCGGTTACCGTACCCAGTGCGGTCGGCATACCAAACTTCTTCCACTCATAGAACATCCAGGTAATGGCCCCTGCTGATGCGGAGATATGGGTCACTAGTATCGCCATCGCGGCATCCCCATTAGCGGCCAACGCACTGCCCCCATTAAAGCCAAGCCAGCCGACCCAGAGCATACCTGCACCCGTCACTGTCATCGTCATATTATGGGGAGGCATCGCCGTTGTCGGAAAGCCCTTGCGTGGCCCTAATACCAGCGCAGCAACCAGAGCGGCCACACCTGCGGTGATATGAACTACCGTGCCACCCGCAAAATCAAGCAGCCCCATCTCTCCCAGCCAGCCACCGCCCCAGACCCAGTGGGTCACCGGAGCATAGACCACAATCAGCCAGATCGCAGAGAAGAGCAGTACCGCAGAGAACTTCATCCGCTCCGCAAAAGCACCCACAATCAGCGCTGGAGTGATGATCGCAAAGGTCATCTG
>Ga0233428_1004362_pt1 | contig 11087 bp, 9 predicted proteins | sample SI_118_April2016_4_FD_179890 | JGI IMG/M metagenome (GOLD analysis project Ga0233428, IMG submission 179890) | Seawater microbial communities from Saanich Inlet, British Columbia, Canada - SI_118_April2016_120_MG | ecosystem: Environmental > Aquatic > Marine > Inlet | place: Canada: British... | reverse complement strand
CACAGAGCTGGGGATGATCGCCCTGTTTGAGTTTAATAATGCGCAGGGGCTGAGACAGGAGGGGGGGGTACTCTGGAAAGAGACCAACAACTCGGGAGAGGCACGACCCGGTGAGCCGGGGGAGTCTATCTATGGTCGAATCAAGTCCCAGTCTCTGGAGAGTTCATCGGTTGATGTGACCGAGGAGCTAGTTAGCCTGATCACCGCACAGCGTAACTTCCAGGCCAACTCGAAGATGATTAGTGCCAGTAAAGAGATGAATCAGGTGGTACTGAATATTTAAGGGCAGCTCTAAAAATGTCTTATGGGCACCTCTAAAAATGCACTTTTTCAGTGATTGCTGCGTCAGCTCCGTACTCGAGTCCTCATGTACTCGCATGCACACTGCGGCTCTCCGTGCGGTGCTTTCTTGCACTCACAGAAAAATTACTATTTTTAGAGGTGCCCTTATGAAGCTACCCTGATGCTATTTTGAAAAGAGAGCCACAGCCCTGTTACGGGATGTGGTTTTTTGTTTGGCATAGATTTTGCTCCAGCTATGGATAGTCAGTCGTTTAGACAGTAGTCGTCAGAAAAACAGCGTAATCACAGGGAAAAATGGTAAAAAATCACTATGGATAGAATGCTCTATACCTCAATGACCGGTGCCACCGAGATGGTTCATGCACAGACCATTACCGCGAACAACCTGGCCAACACCTCCACGAACGGTTTCAAAAAAGATCTGGCGGTCATGATGCACCGTCCGGTGCGCCATGATCAGGATACTCGCCACTATGCAGTAGTGACCAATAAGGTGCAGGACTTTGAGCCGGGCCATCTGATTGAGACCCACCGGGAGCTGGATATTGCGATCCATGGAGAGGGGTGGATAGCGGTCAATGGACAGGATGGAACCACGGGTTATACCCGCGCAGGGGCACTGACCGTGGGGGCCGATGGGCTGCTGCGTAACCGTTCGGGTGAGGTGGTTTTGGGGAATGAGGGGGCGGTATCGATTCCTCCCGACTCCCGGGTAGAGATCGCCTCGGATGGGACAGTGAATGTGTTTGGAACCGGAGAGTTTGAGGGGGATGTGGCACAGATTGATCGAATTATGCTGGTCAACCCCGAAATGTCGAAGATGGAGAAGGGGGTTGATGGGCTGTTTCGCATGAGGGATGGGGCCGATGCCGAGCCGGCCGCAGAGGTACGCCTGATGAGTGGAGTGCTGGAGGGGAGTAATGTGAGTGCGATTGAGTCGATGACAGAGATGATTCAGGTCTCTCGTCAGTATGAGATGCAGGTCAAAATGATGAAGACGGCCGATGAGTTGGCCAGCCGCTCCAGCTCCATTTTGCGAGTGAGCTAATAGTAAAGATATAAGATTAGAATTTAAGAGAAATAGAGGAGATGAGCGATGTTTAATGCACTATGGGTGGCGAAAACGGGAATGGAGGCGCAGGACTTCAGGGTATCTACCATCTCCAATAATCTCGCCAATGCCGCAACCACCGCTTTCAAGAAGGATCTGGCTCACTTTACCAGCCTGGGATATACCCAGCTACGAGGAAAAGGGGCGACCACAGAGACCGGTACCACCAGTGTCGGCAGTGTCTATGTGGGACATGGTGTACAGTTGTCCGATACCTCAAAAGTCCATTCACAGGGCAGTATCAAGGATACCGAGAGTGATACCGATTTTATGGTGGGTGGAGAGGGTTATTTTGTCCTGGTGGATGATGCCGGTGAACTCTCCTATACGCGGGATGGTCACTTTGAGCTGGTTGAAGATCCGGCCGCCGCAGACTCGTTTAATCTGGTTCATGTGGCGACCAACCTGAAGCTGGTTGCGGTCAATGCGGAGACCGGTGGGGTCTCTGAGAACGTGGGCAATACGGCGATGCAACTGACCCCTCCGGGAGGGGCGACGGTGCTGGGGCCGATGACGCTGGATCGTACCGGTGAAATGCTGATGGAGACCACCTCCGGTGATGTCTCCTTTGCAACGCCACAATTTCTCCCTCTGGCTCGCTTTGGTGCCAAGGATGGGTTGGTGCTTCAGCCGGGTAATATTTTCAAGGATGATGCCGCCAGAACGGGGGGGGCCACCTATTATGCCGGTCGACCCGATGCCGGTTTTGGCTCTATCCGACAGAGCGTGCTGGAGGTCTCCAATGTCACCGTGATCGATGAGATGGTGAATATGATTGAGGCCCAGCGCAGCTATGAGATGGGCGCAAAGGTGATGTCAAAGACCGATGAGATGATGAGCGCGTTAATTCAGCGCACCTAATTTCGTAGAGTGGATGGATAGAGGTAAAAGAGTGATGATGAGAAGCATGAAGTGGGTGGGTCTGTTGCTGATGGGGTTGCAGCTGGTGGGTTGTGTAACCAACCCGGAACGCCATCGTGCCAGCTGGGAACCGGTAGTGCCCCCCGCGGAGCCGAAGAAGGTTGTGACCAATGGCTCCATCTACCAGGCGAGCCAGCAAGAGTCTCTCTTTACCAATGATCAGGCGCGTAAGGTAGGCGATATTATTACGGTCAAACTGCTGGAGAAGATGAGTGCAAAGAAGGCCGCCAAGAGTAATGGAAAAAAAGAGGACTCGGCAACCCTGCCGACTATTCCGGGGCTGTCGGCCAGTAATATTGTCAATGCGTTTAGTGCCACCGACCTATCCAGTAGCAAAGAGTTCAAGGGGGATGGCTCTGCAGAGCAGAGTAATGAGTTGACGGGTGATATTACTGTGACGGTGGTTGAGGTCTACTCCAATGGGCATCTGCGGGTGCGCGGTGAAAAACAGGTGACGATTAACCAGGGAGATGAGCTGATTCGGGTCTCTGGCATCGTTCGTGTGGCGGATATTACGGCGGAGAATACGATACTCTCTACCCAGATTGCCGATGCACAGATTGTCTATGTAGGAAATGGTGGGGTGGTGGCGGATGCCAACGCACAGGGGCTGCTGGGTCAGATTATGATGAGTGTGCTATGGCCATTCTAGACGCGTAAACGAGAGGGCAACATAATGAAATATTATATCGATCAACCGAACCAAGGTGGGAAGAAGAGAGGGGTGGGGCGAGTGATTATTTTTATCGCTATTATCACTCTGGCAACCCTCTGGATTTTCTCTTCCCAGGCGCAGGCGGAGCGGATTAAGGATCTTACCTCGGTGACCGGGGTTCGGGACAATCCGCTGATTGGTTATGGTCTGGTGGTGGGGCTGAACAACACCGGGGATAGTAACTCCAAATTTGCGGGACAGAGCCTCTCCAGTATGTTGAGTCGGTTTGGTATCCAGACCCCTCCCGGAGTCGATGTTGAGACCGGCCATGTGGCCGCAGTGATGATCAGTGCCGAGCTTCCTCCCTTCGCCAAACAGGGGCAGAAGCTGGATGTGACCGTCTCTACGCTGGGGGATGCCTCCAGCCTGGTCGGGGGAACCCTGCTGATGACCCAGCTTATGGGTGCCGATAGTGAGATTTATGCGATTGCCCAAGGGAGTCTGGTGGTGAGTGGTTTTGGGGTCAATGGTCAGGATGGTTCCAAGGTGCAGGTGAATACCCTGACCGTGGGGCGTGTCCCCGAAGGGGCGATGGTGGAGCGGGAGGTGCTGGCCTCTTTTGTGCGCAAGGGAAGAATGACCTTTAATTTGCACCAGAATGACTTCACCACGGTGAAACGGATGGTGGAGGCCATTGATGAGCTCTATGGCAAGGGGACGGCAGAGGCGGTAGATTCGGTCTCTGTTGAGGTGATGGCGCCCAAAGATCCACGCCACCATGTGAGTTTTCTCTCCCTGTTAGAGAACCTGGAGATTGAGCCGGCAGCCGCAGCGGCCAAGGTGATTATCAACTCAAGAACCGGTACGGTGGTGATCAATAACAGTGTCCGGGTGAGCCCGGCTGCGGTGACCCACGGCTCACTGGTGGTCACCATCAAGGAGGGAGAGCAGGTTGATCAGCCCAACCGCCTGGCGGGGGGTGAGACACTGGAGCAGGCCGACTCAGAGAACTCTGCTGAGGAGGAGAATAACCCCATGTTCCTCTTTAAGGGAGGGGTCTCTCTGGATCAGCTGGTCGATGCGGTGAACGCGGTGGGGGCAGCTCCGGGAGATCTGGTGGCTATACTGGAGGCGCTCAAGCGGGCGGGCGCACTCAAGGCACAACTGGTGGTACTGTAAAATGATCAATTCAACTATTAATACGGCGACAACGGCAAACCTGCAGGGGCAGGTGAGTTCAACCGATGATATTCGGCATCTGGCCAACCGGGATGAGAATGCGGCACTAAAAGAGGCGACCAAGCAGTTTGAGGCCCTGTTTGTGCAGATGATGCTCAAATCAATGCGCTCTACCGTGGGTGAGACCGATCTCTTCTCCAGCTCCGCCACAAAAACTTTTGAGGAGCTGCAGGATTCCGAGTTTTCCAAACAGATTGCCTCCATCGGTGGTTTGGGGTTGACCGATCAGATGGTCGGCTCTGTGATGCGGCAGGCCGGGGTTGAGGAGAGCCCTGGAGTCACGGTTGGAGATACCCTTAGCCATCTGCGCCAGCGCACGAGCGGGCAGTGATCGATGGGGTGAGACAGATATGAGACGCTTAATCGTTCAGTTTGGACTGCTCTGGTGGATGGTGCCGACTGCACTGGCGGGGATGCTGGATGCGAGCGATCAGCCGCTGGTGATATGGCCCAATATTCCGCTTATCTCCGCCTCCGATGTGGAGGAGTTCAAGCTGGATCGGAAGATATTCAGGCAGCTCCATCTTGGCGAGCTGGCCCCTGCAGTGGTGAAGACCAACCTGAAGCAGGTCGATAAACTCTATCAACACCATAAAGAGCGTTCCACAGACCAGATCTGGCGAAGTTATACGACGGATCTGGTGGCACACTATGATCAGCTGGTACAGAAATATCAGATCAAAAAGCCTCGCCTGAGCTTCTCTTTTGACGGGGTCTCCCCCGCAGAGCTGAAGAATGAGTTGGATCTTGCGGCGGGTCCCGTTGCCACGCTACGGGAACGCGAGGATATTACCGGGATCATCGGTTTTCTGACCAGCACCATGATGAGTGGCAACCAGCTGCGGGCCACCTTGACTCTGATCCGTCTAAAGGATGGAGAGTCGATCAGTTTTATGGTGACGGACCAGCTCCATAAAGTGGCTACCCGTCATGCACAGCTACTCTTTGACGAGCTCTATGGTACCCAGTATCCCGCCTATCAAAATCCACTGAGTGGTAGCGTCTGGCTATTACCGGCCCCTGCCGATCAGGGGGCAGAGGTCTCACACCGACAGGCTCTGCTCGCCTGTCGCTCTCAGTTGGGGGAACTTCCGAGCGTAGATGAGCTGCTGTTAGGCGAGCAGGCAGGCCCCTATCACAACGGTATTATTCTCTCCGCCGGTTCGTTTTACCATACGGCGGAGTCCAAGCGCTATCTGGCTGGAGAGACAAGAGACCCCCGGGGGAAAATACGCCCCATGAGATCAGATCAGGCGTTGGCGCGATATTACTGCCTCAAGCCGATTGAGCTGCCTCAACCGGTGGCGCCGGTCGCCGCTGTGGTAGAGCCCGCGACAACTGCACAACCCCCCAAGGCAGAGAGCGTTAAGGCTCAAAAAAAGTAGTTTCAGAGCGGCCCTCTTTTTTAGGGGGAGTCCATACGGTTCGCAGACAGGCAATCCTTGCCGATGGATCGGTTGATACCCTTTATAACTTCTCATAAACGGTCAATTTGGACGTCTTATTCACTTTGGCACGATTTATGCTTTTTATGAAGCATGTCTACATCACTCATCGGATTAGGAAGCTCTGCACTAAGTGCCTATCGTTCTGCGCTTTCAGTAACCAGTAATAATATCTCCAACATGGGGGTTGAGGGTTACTCTCGGCAGAATATTGATCTGGAGCAGTCGGATACCATCAAGACCAGTGTCGGTTTCTTGGGAAATGGTGTTAACCCGAATGATGTTCAGCGTTCGTATGATCAGTTTCTGACCAAGAACCTTAACAGTACCATCTCCAGTGGTAGCCACTACGACAGCTATTATGAGTATGCCTCCACCATTGATGAGATTGTGGCCAACCCTGAGGTCGGTATGACCCCGGCATTGGGCTCATTTTTCAATGCGCTGCATGACCTTTCGAGCGCCCCCGCATCCATCCCCTCACGTCAGGTACTGCATGGCGAGGCAGAGGCACTGATCAGCCGTTTCAATACCATCCACGGTGAGATGCAGGATGTACGTGACCATACCAAACAGGAGCTGGGCACAATTGTTGAGCGGGTTAACGGAATCTCTCGCTCGGTTGCGGAGTTGAACGCGAAAATCTCGGAATCCAACAGTCCCACAGCAGCACAGCCCAATGATCTGCTGGATCGTCGTGATGGGCTGATGAAAGAGCTCTCTGAATATTTTGGCGGGGTTGCCATCGAACAGGACGGTATGTCCAACTTCTATGTTGGAAAGGGGCGGGCCCTGATTGTTGGCAATAGCTATAACGAGCTGACTATGGGGGATAGACAATATAGCGAGTCGGGCTCCATCGGCCTGTTCCTGAAACAGGGCAGTTATAACCTGGATATTTCTGACTCCGTAAAGGGGGGGCGTGTCGGAGGGATTGTCGATTTCACCAAGGAGATCCTCAACCCCGCGCAGAACTCTCTGGGACGTATGGCGATCACCCTTTCAGCCACGCTGAATGCGGAGCATCGTGCCGGGTATGGTCTGGGGGGGACGAGTGATACAGGAAAAGATTTCTTTAACATGGGCGAGATAAAAAGTGTGGATGGGATCACCTCGCTGGAGTTGCAGGATGTCGTGCCCGATAACACCACGCTTTCAGAGTTGACCGTCTCGATAGCGATGAATAATAGTGAGGTTGTTGTCACCCCCTCCAACAGTAATGATGACCTGACCGGGTTGACGATCAATGGCACTGCTATTACCGATGTTACTGCAGAGAGTACCAAGGATGAGACGGTCAGCGCGATTGTAGCCAGACTCAATGAGTACACCTCCCAAACCGGGGTAACCGCATCGGTGGTAGTGGTATCGACTGGAACGGATCAAATCAAGCTGAGCTCAGACAGTGATATCACCGTGGGCATGGCAACAGGGGGATCAATCACTGCATCGGGGCTGGAAGAGGGGGACTACAGAATGGTTCGCAGTGCAGTGGGTAACCTGACTGCGGATGACTATCGCCTCTCCTTTGATAATACGCAATATACCATCACCAACCAGACCACCCTGGAGCAGCGGGTACTCAGTAGTGATGAGGCATTGAGCCTGAGAGATACCAGTATTCGGGGAGGGGTTGTTCATGATGGACTGACGCTCCAGTTGAACACTTATCGCGGGGATATGGCGGATGGGGAGGAGATCATTTTTCAGCCCACCCGTAAGGCGGCAGACAATATTCGTATGGAGTTGACCGCCTCAGAGATCAACTCCATTGCGGCGGCGGATCAGCCCGATGAACCGGGTAATAACAGTAACGCGCTGAATATGGCAGCCCTGCAGACGGAGAAGTTATTGGGAGCCGGCAGTGATGGTTTGGCGACCTCTTCGATACAGGATAGTTATGGTCAGCTGGTGGCTGAGGTGGGCGTACAGACCCACTATGCTGAGGTTAATCGAACCGCACAGGATGCCATCCGTAGACATGCACAGAATGCACGAGACAACCTCTCTGCCGTTAACTTGGATGAAGAGGCAGCTAACCTGATGAAATATCAGCAGATGTTTCAGGCGTCTGCCCGTGTGGTCTCAATGGCAGACGAGATGTTCAAGGCTGTGTTGGGCGCAGTGTAAGGGTTAATTTAATTGTTGATTTGGAGTAGTAGAGGATAAGATTATGCGTATTTCAACCGTTTCAATGCAGCAGCAGGGGGTCAATGCGATCCTCGATAAGCAGGTGAGCATCAGCGAGACGGAGATGCAGCTGGCGACGGGCAGAAAGATTCTGCGCCCCTCGGATGACCCGGTAAACTCCTCTATGGTGTTGAAACTCAACGAGTCGGTTTCGCTCTCTGAGCAGTATCTGAGAAATGGAGAGCTGGCCTCCGCCTCCCTCTCTTTTGAGGAGTCTACCCTGGAGGGGATCACCAACAATATTCAACGTGCCCGTGAACTCGCCCTGCAGGGGATGAGTGGAACGAACTCCGCAGAGAGCAGAGAGGCGATCTCGCTGGAGGTGGAGCAGATTCGGGAGGCGGTATTTAATCTGGCCAACACCCGGGATGAGCAGGGAGAGTACATTTTTGCCGGTACGCTCTCCCCCACAGCCCCTGGCCCGTTCAAAAGTAACGATCCACAGAGAGCAGAGGTGATTTTTGATGGCAACGAGTCACAGCGACTGGTTCAGATCGGTATGGATCAGAAGGTGACCGCTAGGGACTCTGCGATTGATATATTTGGCGATCAGACGGTTGATGTTACCGGCGTTATCGCCGAGAAAGGGACGATCACCGGCACGGATGTGACGGATGCCGATGTGACCGGATTGACGATCAATGGCACCGCCATTGCGGATGTGACTACGGGGGGAGATGTCTCCACCCGGGTTGCGAATATAGTCGCCAACATTAATGCACAAAAGGCGACTACGGGGGTCACCGCCACGGTTACCCTGAATAATACGATCGAACTGGCATCCAATCAGGATATTACGGTTGGCAGTACCGGTGATATCAGCGCCACAGGGCTGACCACCGGAGTGAATCAGATTACCACGGGGTTGACCATTAACGGGGTCGAGATTGTGGGGACGGATGGCAATGGTATCAGCTCCGGGGCAACCGCTGCCGAGACGGCAGAGAACATCCGGGACAGGATCAATCAACACAGCGGAGAGACCGGGGTGACCGCCTCCCTGGATGCCAATAACAAGGTTAAGTTGACCGCTGAAGAGGATATTATTATCACTATGGAAGAGGGAGGCTCTATTGCGGCTACCGGTCTGAGTGAGGGGTCATACCGTAAGGATGATATATTCTCTGCACTGGGTAACCTAGTCAAGTGGCTCAACCCGGATGATCCAGATAACCCGGAGGTGGAGACCTCGGATGGTCTGCTGCAGAGTCTGGATGCCAGTCTGGACCGTGTACTCACGATCGAATCAAAAATTGGTGCACGAATCAATATGGTTGAGCGCCACTCCGATGTGGTGAGAGGTTTTGTCGATAAGCTGAAATCGAATATCTCTGATATCAATGATGTCGATTATGCGGAGGCAATTGCCGAATTCAACCTGGATCGGGTAGGTATTCAGGCGGCACAGCAGGCCTATAGCAAAATTCAGGGGCTCTCGCTGTTTGATTACCTGCGCTGACGGGGCCTCACGCTTGCTGTATCCTTGCGCGCCATGCGTAAGAGCGATTTCCATTTTGATCTGCCTTCCGAGCTGATTGCACAGACTCCCCCGGAGCAGCGGGGAGAGAGCCGTCTACTGGATCTCTCTTCAGCCACCCCGTGGGTGGACCGGCAATTCAGTGAGATCACCCAACTGCTTCACCCCAATGATCTGTTGATTTTTAATGATACCCGGGTGATTCCTGCCCGTCTGATGGGGCGTAAAGAGAGTGGGGGCAGGGTTGAGCTGCTGGTCGAGCGGGTCACGGGAGATCACCAGCTGTTGGCTCACATCCGTGCCAGCAAGGCCCCCCGTAGCGGAACCCGACTCCTGCTGGAGGGAGAGTTGCATGCCGAGGTATGTGGGCGTGCAGGTGCCCTGTTTGAGGTGAGACTGGAGGATAGCCGTCTGGCGATGGAGTGGCTGGAGGCGGTGGGTAGAGTCCCGCTTCCCCCCTATATTGAACGCCAGGCAGAGACGATGGATCGCGAACGGTATCAGACCATCTATGCCCGCAACAAGGGGGCGGTGGCAGCCCCCACTGCAGGACTTCACTTTACCCAGCCGCTTCTGAACGAGTTGGAGAGCGCGGGGGTCAGGTTCGGATTTGTCACCCTCCATGTGGGGGCAGGAACCTTTCAGCCGGTTCGGGTCGAGCAGATTGAGGAACACTCAATGCATAGTGAGTGGTATGAGGTGAGTGAATCACTCTGTGAGCAGGTTGAGCGGACCCGGGAAGCGGGGGGGCGGGTGGTCGCCGTTGGAACCACAGCGGTACGCAGCCTGGAGTCGGCCTCCAGCAGTGGCCGTCTTCGCCCCTTTCAGGGCGAGACCGATATCTTTATCACCCCGGGCTACCGTTTCAAAACGGTGGATGCGATGGTGACCAATTTTCACCTCTCTGAGTCCACACTCATCATGCTGGTCACCGCATTTGCGGGCTATGAGCAGATTATGGGTGGTTATCAGCATGCCATTGAGCAGCGTTACCGCTTCTTTAGTTATGGGGATGCAATGTTCATTACCCGGTCAGGAGAGAGAGGATGAAATTTGAGAAGCAGCAGCAGGCGGGGCTGGCTCGCAGAGGGAGGATCACCTTTGAGCGTGGCACCATTGAGACCCCCGCCTTCATGCCGGTGGGCACCTATGGTACGGTCAAGGCGATGACTGCAGAGGAGCTGGAGGGGGTTGGGGCAGAGATTATTCTCGGCAATACCTTTCACCTGATGCTACGACCCGGTACTGAGGTGATACAGGCGCATGGTGATCTGCACGATTTCATGCACTGGCAGCGCCCGATCCTGACCGACTCCGGGGGGTTTCAGGTCTTCAGTCTGGGGGCGATGCGCAAGATTACCGAGCAGGGGGTCCATTTCCGCTCCCCGGTCAATGGCGATAAGGTCTTTCTTGGGCCGGAGCAGGCGATTGCGGTTCAGCATGCGCTCGGTTCCGATATTGTGATGGTATTTGACGAGTGTACCCCCTATCCGGCCGATGAGCAGACGGCACGGATATCAATGGAGCTGTCGATGCGCTGGTCGGTGCGTTGCAAAGAGGCTCATGGTGACTCAAAAAGTGCGCTATTCGGGATTGTACAGGGGGGGATGCATACTGCATTGCGCTCTGAATCACTGGCCCATCTGGTGGAGAGCGGATTTGACGGCTATGCCATTGGGGGGCTCTCGGTGGGGGAGCCAAAAGAGGAGATGATTCGTGTTCTAGACCACCTCTCTGGCGAGATGC
>Ga0233428_1004358_pt1 | contig 11093 bp, 10 predicted proteins | sample SI_118_April2016_4_FD_179890 | JGI IMG/M metagenome (GOLD analysis project Ga0233428, IMG submission 179890) | Seawater microbial communities from Saanich Inlet, British Columbia, Canada - SI_118_April2016_120_MG | ecosystem: Environmental > Aquatic > Marine > Inlet | place: Canada: British... | reverse complement strand
GAAATTCAAAAGAGAAAAGGTCTGACTAATGCCTCCACGCGATTTTATCTCTTGCGAGATCTTATGGTTTGCGGGCATTGCGACAGACATATGTCCGGTAGGATAAATCCTAAGCAAAATAGAGGACACTATTATTGTCCAAATAAGGAACGGACCTGGCTCAATCACGATCAGTTGGAAGAAGAAAAATGGAAGCGAGGAACAGGGTGTGGAATGGATCGGGCTCTGAATATCGCAAAAACAGATGAACTGATTTGGGGCTCTGTAAGGGAAGTCGTTAAAAACTCGGTAATCTTGAAGGAGAGGGTAAAAACCGAGGTGCTGAGACAAAAGACGGAGACTGATAGCGTTGCTGAACTTGCAGTGGATAAATTAGAGACTGCCGAAAGACGGTTGGAACGAGAACTAAAAAATGTCGAGCAGTCCATAGCCAAGGTCGAAACGGACCATATGCTCGGAAAAACCAAAGATACGATCTACAAGAATATTATTGAGAACCTGAATAACGAACATTCCAGTATCGAAGCGCAGCTTGCTCAAATAGAGCTTCAGAAAAAAGAAGCAATGAGCGATAGGAAGTGGGTTGATTGGGTCCGTAAATATGAAGAGCAGTATCAGAACCTTGATGAGCTCACTCATGAAGATAAAAAAGGCTACATAGAAGCCTTAGTGCGAAGGATGGTTGTAAGTCTTAACGCTGAGACTAAAGAACACACCATAGAACTTGAATTCACCCTACCAATCGTTGAGGATCAGCTGGTTTACAAAGACCAGATTGACAAATCCCTTGGTTACGATATACGGGAAGGTGAACGAAATTTAGCGATCACGCAGAATTTACGAGGAGATGTTGGGCGACGGTCCAGTAAAAAAAAAGAAGCTGGAGCAGTCACTTAGATGAAACTAATTACGTTCAAGCAAAACCATTCCGTTACGGTGGAGTAGTTTCCAAAGAGGGCAATCTGATGAGGATGTCTGCTTTACCCCTGATGGCGGGCACTATTCTCATCTTTTTAAAAATGGCCAATTGCCTTTGTTGTGCAAAGGAGCTAGTTGTTGCCAACCTGTTGACTATAGAAAAGAAACAATGTCTACGGATTTTTTTGCCAGCTACTCCGCATACAAGAATTATCGCTCCCCTTCGTTGGCTAGCAAAGATATTGCGCGGTTCGATGCCGAGATATGGAAACCTGCGGAATTTTCTGTGGATATGACCTGTCTAGAGATTGGCTCCGGAACCGGCGAGTTTCTTGCGTATCTGGCAGGTAAGGGGCTTGTGAATTTCCACGGGATTGACCAAGACATTGCCTTGAAAGAAGTTCAGATACCTGAGGTTTCTCCACGATTTGAATGCATTGATGTATGGCAGTATCTCGAGAAATCTAAAGATGACGAATTTGATCGAATTGTGTTGCTTGATGTTCTCGAGCATTTTTCTCCAGATGAGGGGTTTCGATTACTTTCTTTGATTAAAAAGTCCTTAAGCGTTCAAGGGAAGATCGTTGTCAGAGTACCGAACGCATCTTCCCCTTGGGGAACAAATTACCAATTTGGCGACCTAACCCATCAGACGGCATTTAACAGTGAAAGTCTGAGGCAACTGGCAACAGCCTGTTCGCTGAATGTGGATTCCGTTTTCGACCAGAAGCGCGGCTCTCGAAGAAGGATGGTTACGGATACAATCGTCCATAAGTTCCTTTCATGGGCGCTGTTAACAACCCCTCCATTCTGGGGGGCAAACCTTTATTGCGTCCTTTCCCTAAAATGAACTTCTAACGGTGATTCTGAAGAAAATAGCTCTTGCAGCCAATTCCTCCAACCAGAAAAAGCGCAGAATTCTCCTATGAATCATTGTTGGCGTATCCATCCTATAATTTTGGCTAACCAGTCCGCTCCCGAACCCAATTGATGACGATATCGACCGCTTCGATGAGCTTGTCCGGCTGATCCTTATAATAATGGGTCGCGCCTTCAATCTGGTGCATAACTTTGTCCGGGCTCGCGGAAGCCGCGAATATTTGGCGGGTGTGGCTGGGCGGTGTTGCTTCATCGGCTTGATTTTCGACGAGTAGTAAGGGGGTGTCGATGCGTTTGGCGCAGGCGATGCCATCGGCGTTTGATCGCTCCGACCATTGTGACAACCAGGCCCTAAGGGTGGAGAAGCGACCGATGCCAACCGGGCCGACATTGACGGTTTCCGGATTACCGAGATAACACCAGTTTTCCTTGCGGCCATTGGGCTCGATATTGGTATCCAGAAAGCGGGGGTCGGCCATGGTACGGTGCACGATAAATGGCCGCTCCATTTCGGCGCCATCTTTGGCTTCAAGATCCGCCAAAGATTGATCGGCAAAAGCGGTGATGCGCTTGATTCGGGCGCGCTGAGCTTCCCGAAATTCGGCGACATAGTCTTCGCTATAAGGCGGCTGGTTCGGATTAGCTGGATCATAGAGATCAAGCTCGACAGTGCGGTCATCGGGATTGGCCTCGTCGTTGACCGATGGATCAATCCATTCAGACAAAATCCGAGCGCGGCCGATATGGGCGGCGATAAAGACCACCAGATCAGCGGGGATCAGCGCTGCTTGGGTGAGATCAGCCGGGTCGCCCGCTGGTGTTTCAGTGATCGTGGGATTTAGGGCCTCGGCCTGATAGAGCAGCGTCAAGGACCCGCCGCCGCTCCAACCCATCAGAATAATTCTCGTATAGCCCAAGGTCTCTTTGGCATAGCGAATATATTCTGCCAAATCGACAACGACTTTCTCCATAATTAGGGCCGTATCGTTTTTGGCATAGCGACTACCGCAGCACATCACGTGATGGCCCGCCCGGGCAAGGCCCGCCGGAAAAGGCATAAGATTGAGCGTCGTGGCCGGGTGCATAAAGACGAATAAAGTGTCCGACTCAACGTCTTTCGGAACCATCAATTGCCCTTCCAAAAAGACGTAGCCTTGGGAGCCGACAAACCCATAGGTTTCTGTGAAAGAAGATTTATCTTCAAATTGAACAATGATGGGTTTTCGGTCGAATTCATATGTCGCCATAGTGGGCCGCTCCATTTTGCAGTGATGACTATGCCGCCCACGGATGGTGCATGCAACCTTGGCAACCTTCTGGAAACCCAGCCATCAATTGACCGGAGCCCCTATTTCTGTCAAATTTTTTGTGGAGAAAAAGACATAAGCGGAAAAACCCGCGATATTTTCTTTTAAGTCATCAGGGAGAGCGTCAATGTTTCTAGAAACCGATCAGCAATGGCCGTTAAACGCGTGGTACCAAGCCGCATGGAGCCACGAAGTTGAAGGTGAAAAACCTTTGGCCCGCACACTTCTAAACGAAAATGTCGCTTTATTTCGAGATAAAGATGGCAAGGCTTGCGCCGTTGAAGATCGCTGCTGCCACCGGGCAACACCGCTCAGTTTAGGCGACGTCGTTGAGGGTGGTGTGCAATGCGGCTATCACGGCATGACATTTAATGGGGCAGGCGATTGCGTGTTTATACCCGGCCAGGAGAAAATTCCGCCTTATGCCAAAGTGCGCGGCTTCCCAATTTTCGAGCGTCAGGAGATTGTCTGGATCTGGATGGGCGATCCTGCTTTGGCTGATCCGTCCGAGCTGCTGGTTGATTTTCCCTGGAACGACGATCATGAAAACTGGCCGCATATCCACGATATGTATGAGATTGAATGTAATTACATGCTGCTGATCGACAACCTCATGGATCTCACCCATATCCCCTATATCCATCGCAACACCATCGGTGGCGGTGATCAAAAAGGTCAGGTCAATGCCACGATGGAAGTGACACCCAAGGAAACTGGCGTGCATTATATTCGCTGGATGGAAAGCATTATGCCGCCGCCGACTTATGTCAAAGGGGCTGGATTTAAAGATGGCCAGTTGGTGGATCGTTGGCAGGAGTTTGAATATGTCGTGCCGTCAACCGTCGTTCAATGGACGGGGGCTTTGGAAGAAGGGCGCGGTGCCAAGGAAAGCCGGGAGCAGGAAGGCGGCTTCAATCTCCGGCTTTATCATGGCGTCACGCCGCGCACCGAAAGCAGCTGCTATTATTTCTGGACGCCGCTCAACGGCTATAAACCCAAGGACGAAGAGGCCACTAAAATTTTGCACGGCGAGATCGCTTTCACCTTTAACGAGGATCTCGATTTCCTTGAGCAGCAGCAAGCCTGCATGGCGGAAACGATGGACAAAGGGTTCGTTGACATAAAACACGACAGCGCCCGGCTTCCCGCCAGACGCGCTATCGAGCGTATGATCGCCAAAGAAACAGGTGAAGTATTGGCGGCGGAGTAGGTTATTTCAGGACTTCGTTTGCAGGTCGCCCACCGCGCGATTTCCAGTACCGGTCATTGACGTATTTTTGGAAATGTTCGCCGGTCTCATAGCGTTTTTTCTGGATCCATTCGAACAGCGCCAAAAACGTGCCTTTGCCAAAGGCACCCGGCATAACCGCAACAGCAGCGTCTTTGCCATTCTTGCCCTTCATTTTTTCCCATGTGTCAGGGTAAAAATAAATTGTCGGGGTGAATATGGAACCCCATTTACGCGCTAGGTTTTTCTCGTTCGTCTCTTCGCCATCAAAATCCGTGACTTCTTTTAGACCCCACATATCGATTTGGATAATTTCAAAATGTTTGCGAACATAGGCGTTGACTTTAGGGTCAACCAGGATCTCGGTTTGAACCTTTTTGCAGTAGATGCAGCCTTTCTGCTCAATGAAAATAACCAGGCGTTTGCCGTTCTTTTTTGCCGTTTCAAAATCCTCTTTGAGATCCAGGAAGGAATCCAAGAACCAATCATGATGATAGAGGCCGTCATCACCTCGGGTCGGTTGCGGGATTTTTTCTGCTAGAGCGGGACTCAGCGCCACGCCGATAAGAAAAGAAAAGGTCAGTACAATGAGCGAAAATTGTTTAAATAAGGAAGTTTTGATAAACATGATTGGGGCCTCTCAAATTTCGTTAATTGCTATTATACTAAAATATTTAGTAGAAAACATAGCTTTTTTTATTTTCTTTGAGACTGCTCGCTCAGACGGGCCTGACGGCGGCGAATTTTATCGGGCCATTTGCTTTTAATAAAAGCCAGCACCGCCCAAATTTGACCATCGCTCAGTGTTTCGCCATATCCCGGCATGTTGCTTTTAAAGCCTTTAGGGGCAAGCGCCTGACCGCCTTGCTTGGTATAGTTGAACAGCAATTTGTCAGGGTGATGCCAAGTGTGGCCGGATTGATCATGTGGCGGGGCGGGCAGTCCGCCTCCCGGCAATTGCCGTCGCCAGTTCTTTTGACCTTCGAGCTTAACGCCATGACAGGAGGCGCAGTTCTCGGCGTATATTTTTTGACCCATTGCGACCTGCTCAAGATTGTCGGCATCAGCCTGACCCTGGAGGCTATCTGTCGGACGCATCATAAAGTAGCCGGCAATTGCGACCCCAATAATCACGCACCCTAATAGGAGAAGTTGTATTTTTGATAAAGCCATCAGTAATTTTTACTTTCTAAATCGATCTGGACAATAGCCCTTCCAGTAACTGGAAGGTCAAATCGACTTAATCTTCTGACTCTTCGGTTCTTCCCGAGACCGAGTAATTGCCGATCCCGCCTAGGAAGGGTTGGATCATCAGCCAGTCGAGCCGGAGATATTTCGCCTCCCGAAATTGTTTGATACCGATAATCATGTCTTGATGTCCGGCTTTTGGTTGCGCGCGGTAAGTGCCAAGCAAGCGATCCCACCACGGAATGCTAAAGCCGAAATTGCTGTTGGTTTCTTCGGGTAGCGTTGAATGGTGCACCCGGTGCATGTCCGGGGTGACGACAAACAGCCGAAGAACGCGGTCGAGCGCGATCGGTAATTTAATATTGCCGTGATTGAACATTGCCGTCGCGTTCAGCAGAACTTCAAAAATAATAACGGCAACAGCAGGCGCGCCAAGCAAAACAACGGCAGCAAATTTTATGATCATCGAGAGGATGATCTCAAGGGGATGAAACCGCGCTCCGGTCGTCACATCATAGTCGAGATCAGCGTGATGCATCCGGTGCAAGCGCCAAAGAACAGGCACAGCGTGAACCATGACATGTTGCAAATAAATAATCAGATCAAGCACGATGACAGCGATCAGAATTTCCGCCCAAACTGGCAGATCGATAAGGTTAAATATGCCCCAGCCACGCTCCTCGGCCACCACTGCCAAGCCAACGGCTGCGGTTGGAAAGATCAGACGCACGAGAAGCGTGTTGACGACAACGATGCCAAAATTGCTGGGCCACCGTTGCCAGCGGGAAAACTGATTATTACGGCAAGGTGCCAGTACTTCCCATAGAACCATGACGGCCAGGATTCCGATAAAAATACTGAGCCGAAGTGTTGCCTCGTAGGTCAGGATATAGTCGGTCATGATAATTCATATCCAATGTTACAGCGCGTCTCCCTTACATAGTACAGAGAAGGTCCAGTGTCGATAAACTCGGGAAAATAGCTGCGATGTAGTTCAAATAAATTTGACGTCAGGAGGGGCATCAAGGGCGTGCCAGACCCAAAATCACCCGCTATACTCCGCGCAAATTACATATGAAATGAAATAGGATTTCCAAAAATCATGTCGAATTATGATTACGATCTGATCACAATTGGCGCCGGGTCCGGCGGTGTTCGTGCGTCTCGCTTGTCTGGCGGCTATGGCGCCCGGGTTGCCGTCTGTGAAGAAGACCGCGTTGGCGGCACCTGTGTACTTAGAGGCTGTATCCCGAAAAAGCTGCTGATCTATGGCGCCCATTATGCCGATTATATGGAAGACGCGGTCAATTATGGTTGGACCATCGAAGGGGCGAGCCATGATTGGGGTAAGCTGATCGACAATAAAAACACCGAGCTTGATCGCTTGAACGGCATTTATCTTCGCATCCTGCGTGACAATAATGTTGATCTCAAAGAGGGCCGGGGCGTGTTGGTCGATGATCATACCGTCGAAGTGGGCGGCGAACGCCTCACGGCCGAGAACATTCTCATTGCGGTTGGCGGCTGGCCATCAATGCCAAATATCCCAGGCATTGAGCATGTTATTAGCTCCAATGAAGCCCTGGAGCTTAAAGAATTGCCAAAGCGTATGGTGATTGTCGGCGGCGGTTATATCGCTGTTGAGTTCGCCGGCATTTTCGCCAGTCTCGGTGTCGAAGTGACCGAGATTATCCGCGCTGATAATATTCTCCGCGGCTTCGATTCCGACATGCGGGTCTCGCTGTTCGAAGAGATGGAAAAGCGCGGCATTAAGATCCTCACCGAAACTGTCGTTGAGAGCATCGAAAAACAAGGCGATGTCTTTAGTCTGCGTTTGGGTGATGAAGAAATCCTGGAAACCGATTGCGTGATGTATGCGACGGGGCGGGCTGCCAACACCAAAGGCTTAGGGTTGGAGGCCGCGGGAGTTGAGATGCAAGACAATGGCTCGATCAAAGTTGATGAGCTCAACCGCACCTCGCAACCTCACATTTATGCGGTGGGTGATGTCACCGACCGCATTCAGCTGACACCGGTCGCGATCCAGGAAGGTCATGCTTTGGCCGATATGCTGTTTAACAAAGACACCCGGACGACCGATTATTCAAATGTGCCGTCCGCCGTCTTCTCGACGCCGCCGATCGCGACAGTTGGTCTGACCGAAGACGAGGCCCGCGCCGAATATGGCAAAGTCGATGTCTATGATTCTAACTTCAAGCCCCTGGTGCATACGTTGTCCGGTCGGGACGAACGCTCGGTTATGAAACTGATCGTTGATCCCAAATCCGACAAAGTCGTCGGCTGTCACATGATGGGCATTGATGCGCCGGAGATTATTCAAGGTGTGGCGATTGCCCTGAAATGCGGTGCCACCAAAGCACAGTTTGATGCCACGACCGGCATCCATCCTTCTTCCGCTGAAGAATTTGTCACCATGCGCTCCAAACGCCCCGATCCGGAAGAATAGGTTAAAATTGAATTTGGCTAGGTGAGGAAATTTAGGTAGGTGGCATAGCCGAGGCCGGAGAGAACGGCGCCGCTGAGGGCGATGGCGAGGTAGCTGATGAAGACCGGCTTTTTGACCAGCGCATAGACCGCGACGGTCGCCGGAATGCAGCTAATGCCGCCGCCGATCATGAAGGCCATGCCGGCAGCGGGGTTCATGCCTTGCTCGATCAAACCATTGACCAGTGGCAGCGCCGCAAAGCCGTTGAGATAGGCGGGGACCGCGACCACAGCTGAAATGATAATCGGTGTGACGCCTTGGCCACCAACCAAATTTGCGATCATTTCGGCCGGCACGTAGGCCAACATCAGGCTTTCCAGCATGAAAGCGAGGGTGAGCCATTTAGCTAAGAATAAGAAATTGCCTACCGCCTCACTTTTGAACGTTAGGCGGCGATCCCGTTCTTGCCAAAACTTCCAATTGACTTTAGCCGTCTCGGCCAGCGAAGACGTGCCACAACCGGAGCTTGGCTGTACTTTTAGCGGATCATCAAAAAAACCAAAACGTTGCAGGGCGTAGATACTGCTGCCACCCAAAATGCCGACACCGATGGCGGCGAGCGTTTTGCCGATTGCAAAGGGCAGGCCCAAAATACTGACGGTCATCAAAAACATCGAGGGATCCATGATCGGCGAGGACAGCCAAAAAGCCATCACGGCAGCAAGCGGCGCACCGACGGCCAGCAACGCCGCAATGAGAGGAATGACACCGCAAGAACAAAACGGCGATAGCGCACCAAAGGTCGCCGCAATCGCAATCATGATGGCGAGGTTACCTTTGAAAATACCGCCAATGACGGTTTCGCCCCCGCTCGCTTTGATATACGCAACCGAGCCGACAGCAAGCGCTAGAAAGGGCAGAATTTCTATGAAATTATTGAGTGTGAATAGGGCCGTGTCTTTGGCTTGATCATCGGGTGCGGCTAACAGAAAGATCGGCAGGGCTATGATCAGCATCCAGACCCAGTTTATTTTTTTGAGCCTTGGTAGGGTAAAAGTTTGAATTGTGGCAACGAGTTGGTTCATGACCGTTACGCCGTTTTCAAATTGCGAGTGTCTTCAAAACCAACGCAACAATTTTCAGTCACGAATGACAGCAAACTGTCCATGCGGTCATAATTGGCGCGGCAGATAATTTTGCGGCCCTTTTTTTCCTGTTCGATCAAGCCAACTTTAACCAGCTTGGCGATATGATGGTGGAGCGTTGAGCCCGGCACATTAAGATGTGTTTGAATGGCCCCGATAATGGCCCCTTCGGCTCCTGCCTGTACCAAATAGCGAAAAAGGTGAAGCCGCGTGACATTGCCAAGGGCAGCGAGGCTGTTGGCGGCGTCTATTTCATGTAAGTTCTTATCCATAAATAACTATATATCTAGAAATATAGAAATGTCAAGGGAATCTGCCCAAAGTTTGCCAGGTACATTTTTTAGATCTTATTTAATCTGCAGGACGATCTTGCCGCGAACGTGGTGGGTGTCGACCAGATCGTGCGCTTTGCCGGCTTCCTCGAGTGGTAGGGTTTGGATGTCGGGGGCGATGATGGCGCCGGTTTCATAGAGGTCGATGATGCGTAGAAGATGCGGGCGGTCACGGCCAACTTTAGGCCGCATGACAGTGATGTCATCACGGGGCGGCTCGGCATTTTTCAAAAGAGGCGCGATATAGGCGAGGCGGCCATTTGGTTTTAAAACCTCGAAGCTGCGCTGGTGGACTTCGCCGCCAATCAAATCAAAAACCACGTCAATGTCAGAAAGAACTTCGGTGAAGTCCTGCGTGTTATAGTCGATGACCTGGTTGGCACCGAGATCTCGCAGATAGTCATGGTTGGCCGGGCTCGCCGTGGTGATGACTTCAGCGCCTAGATGGTGGGCGAGTTGGACGGCAAAGTTGCCGACACCGCCGGCGCCGCCCTGGATGAGAATGCGCTCACCCGCTTGCAATTCCAGCGTATCCTCAATGGCGACCAAAGAGGTTAGGCCGGACAAAGCGAGGGCTGCTGCTTCGGCGTGGCTCATAGTCTCGGGTTTTGGCGCGATCACGCTTGCCTCAATTGTGAGCGCCTCCAGGTAAGTCCCTTCAACGCCGACCGGCAGCACGCCAAAGACCGCATCACCGGGTTTGAACTCTATGACATCTTCCCCACACGCCTTTATGACGCCTGAGAAATCACGGCCGATTATATAGGGAAAGGTGACATTTGCGGCTCCGGCTCCGGTTCCTTGGCGTACTTTGCTGTCGGCGGGATTGACGCTGGCAGTATGCAGGCTGACCAGCACTTCGCCTGATTTCGGGGTGGGTTCGGGGATTTCGGTGACCTGAAGAACCTCCGGTCCGCCAAAAGAATTGATCTCGATCGCTTTCATTAGATTGCCAGCTGCCCTTTTTTCCTGGAATTAAAGTACATATGGGCGTATAGAGTGCGCCACTTAAAAAAGATTATCTACACCTGGGAAGAATGAGTAAAGACAATGGCAAATAAATGGTCGCCCGATAGCTGGCGCGGAAAACCGATCCTGCAGGTTCCGGAATACCCGGACCTGGCAAAACTTGAAGAAGTAGAGCAGACGCTTTCTGGTTATCCGCCACTGGTTTTTGCCGGTGAGGCGCGCGCGCTGAAACGTCAATTGGCCAAAGTCGCCGAAGGCGAGGCTTTCTTGTTGCAAGGCGGCGATTGTGCGGAGAGCTTCCGGGAATTTCACCCCGATAACATCCGCGACACCTTCCGCGTGTTGTTGCAGATGGCAGTGGTGCTGACCTTTGGCGCCGCTTGCCCGGTCGTTAAGGTCGGTCGTCTGGCGGGTCAGTTTGCTAAACCGAGATCAGGAGATACCGAAACAATTGATGGTGTGGAGCTGCCAAGTTATCGCGGCGATATCATCAATGGCATCGATTTCACCGAAGAGAAACGTGTGCCCGATCCGGAACGCATGGTCCGAGCTTACAATCAATCCGCCTCAACGCTTAATTTGTTACGCGCTTTTGCTCAAGGCGGCTTTGCTGATTTGCATCGTGTCCATCAATGGAATATGGGATTTGTCGCCGATGATGCTATTGGCGAGCGCTATAAG
>Ga0233428_1004354_pt1 | contig 11104 bp, 8 predicted proteins | sample SI_118_April2016_4_FD_179890 | JGI IMG/M metagenome (GOLD analysis project Ga0233428, IMG submission 179890) | Seawater microbial communities from Saanich Inlet, British Columbia, Canada - SI_118_April2016_120_MG | ecosystem: Environmental > Aquatic > Marine > Inlet | place: Canada: British... | reverse complement strand
GCATATGAGCCGAAGCCGATGCTCAAGAAGGACATTAATCTGATCGTTGCAAGGCCATAGTCTGTATAATAACGAAGAAACAGGTGAGAAAGGATATCCCCACCAACCGGAAAAACTGCCTGATGGAACTCTGTAATATTTGTAAGAAGCAGACTGTGTTCCTGCTGAAACAACAGGACTCGTGTCAAATTATATCTCATGCTATCGTGATTGCCCTCGGGAAGCAAGAATGCCAGCAGTCCCAGATAGACAATGCATAAAGCGACGATACCACTCATCACTCGATGGCAACGCATGAACCGGAATAAGGATATACAGATTTCAGCTAGACGGTAACGCTCTCTGAAAATAAGCACAACTGCTCCGGCTACCAATATTCCCTCAACCGGGAATGACAATCCCGGAATTCCCAGCAGAAATGCAATCTGAAAAGTCAACGAAAGAACCATCAAGGTAACAATAATCGCCAGCGAAAAGGCATGAGCTATACTGTATCTCCATCTGTGAAACAACAGTATACTACCGGTAATCAATAATGCCAGCTCAAACAGAGAAATCAACGAGAAGTACATGTTCCGGGCAAAAAAATTTAAATCTCAAATTAGTAATCTTATTCACGCGTTTTAAGGAGACAGAGCAGCTACCTGTTTATCAGGCATTCCAGCGTATCCCATTGCGGACGGGCATAATTAATCAATTTGCGGCCAGTTTCTTGCAGCATGCTTATTGGTTACCCAAGAAAGTGAAAATACAAGCCATAACATTTCATTTCTGGTGACTAAAATTATTTCAATCAATTCTCTAGTGTCTGACACGGGTTGGTATAAAAGGTTACGTATTATTATGGTGTGAAAAAGCGTTTTTTCAGGCCTCGCCATGTTTCCTTAACACGTTCCGGTATTGAATTATAGACTGCTATGAAAAAGGCCCTGATAGCATCACGTATTCTCCCTGGTTCATACGGGACTGCTCTTGAATAATAGTAAAAAGCTTTCCAAAATCTCCAGCGGATTTCGAACCAACATCCAAGATACCCGAACTTCTTTGCCCATATCTTTCGCTTTTCAATCCTGTTTTTAGCATGAAACTCAAATAACCTGGCTTCTTCCAATACGTGAGATTCGTGATCACCGGACATTGATTCTTCATGCCACCGATAGTCGTAAAGAACTTTGGGAAGATGGGCAATTTTAAAATCCTTGTAAATGCGGATGTAATAATCATGATCTTGACACCTAACCCATTCACGACGATATTTACCAACTTTTTTCATTACTTCACGACGATAAAGGTGACAACCGTGAATGTGACAATAAGTTTCAAGCAATTCAGGTCCACCAGCATTTACAATTCCAATAGGCTTATCTTCAGCATCTATATTTCTTACATCAGAATAGACCATACCGATATTGGGATGGGTTTTCAGAAACCCGACCAGGGATCCAATTGCTTCAGGATAGTAATAGTTGTCATCACTGGTCCATGTTACATATTCCCCAACTGTACGCTCGAATCCGTAATTAAGTGTATCGGCAATACCCTCATTTTCCTTATTAAAAACTTTGACTCTTTGGTCAGTATCGGCATATTTATTCAGTACATCAAGTGTATTATCTGTAGAACCATCATTTACAACTATTACCTCGATATTTTTATATGTCTGCGTCAGACATGCCTCAATGGCGGTAGACAACATATGTGCCCGATTGTATGACGGAATGACAATCGACACGAGTATACTCTCGTCATACGGCCGTTCATAAACGGTAGAAGTATTATTGAAATCATTGTCTGACACAAACCATCTCCTCAAAAATATCGTCCAGACTACGTGTTATTGACCAACCAGGATAGTGGTTTTTGAGTTTGGTAAGATCGCTGATGTAACAGATGTGATCTCCAATGCGGCTCTCTTCTACATACTCCCATTCCAGCTCTCTGCCGAAAGCCTGTTCTGCACGATCAATAGACTCTAAAACTGAGATACTGTTTTCACGGCCCCCTCCCAGATTGTATACTTCACCAGCATGTGGATTAAGATAGAACTCATGTAATGCTCTGCACACGTCAAAGGAGTGAATGTTATCGCGAACCTGTTTGCCTTTATAACCAAAAACACGATACTTCCGTCCTTCGGCAACGGCACGCATCACGTAAGCCAGAAAACCATGTAATTCGGCTGCGCTGTGCTGCGAACCGGTAAGGCAGCCACCACGAAAACAGGCTGTTTTTAAACCAAAATAGAGTCCATATTCCTGCGCCATTATATCTGCAGCAACTTTAGAAGCGCCAAAGATGCTATGTTTACACCTGTCAATACGACAGTCTTCATTTATGCCTTTATAATCCACATCGCGTGCATAGTCCCAACGTGTTTCAAGTTCAACCAGAGGCAACTCGTTCGGCACGTCCCCATAAACCTTGTTGGTACTGAGAAAACAGAATACTGCGTCAGGACAATGTAAACGGGTAGCTTCCAGCAGATTCATAGTACCGATAGCATTGACATCAAAATCATCGAAAGGTCGCTCTGCTGCCAGATCGTGAGATGGCTGCGCGGCGGCATGAATGATAAAATTTAAAGAAACTTCTCCAAAAAATTTAAGTATTGCCTGTCGATCACGAATATCTAAACTGTAATGAGTAAAGTTTTTACACGTTGCCTTAAGCCTGTTAAGATTCCAGATCGTATCACCATCTGGACCAAAAAAGTCCTTACGCATGTTGTTATCAATACCAAAAACCTTCCAGCCAAGGTTATCGAAATATTCAACTGCTTCAGAACCGATAAGGCCGCTGCTGCCTGTTACAAGTAAATTATTCATTACCAAATATCTCTTTCATCTTTTCTGAATTATCCCTAAACCAGCGTGCAATATCCTCCACCGTCTGGGATGCTGTTCGTTTTGGCCGCCAGCTACATTTGGAATAGAGCTTACTACAATCCGACAGGTATATACGGATATCTGCCGTTCTCGTATGAGGTTCAGCACCGATCTGAACCTTCTGGCCACAGATTTCCTGGCACAGCGCCGTCAACTCACTTAATGAAAGAGAGTAATCTGCCCCTCCACCAACATTAAAGGTTTCACCCTTAAAGTTATCAAAATTATTGATCTGCTCAATAATCAGATCTGCAAGATCATCAATATGCAAAAAATCCCGCACCTGCTTACCGGCACCCCCATAGCCTATATATTTAAGAGGTCTATTGAATAAATGCTGTATGATCCAGAATGTGATAACACCCTGATCAGCCTTTCCCATCTGCCAGGGACCGGCTATGACACCGCAGCGATTGATAATAGATTCTATTCCATAAGCATACCGGTATTCTTCCAAAAGCATTTCGGATGCGAGCTTCGTCATCCCATAAAGAGATCTGAATCCACCGATCGGAAACGCTTCTGTGATACCTCGATTTGAAATTCCGAGCAACTCTTGTTCGTCAACCCAGCTATAACGAGTATCTTCCTCATGGAATTTTGCATTATTAATAGCGGCAATGGGATAGACCCGACTGGTACTCAGAAAGATTATACTTGTATTGTGTTTTCGTGCCCATTCCAGGCAATTTACCGTGCCGAGCAAATTTGTATTAATTAGATATTCCGGTGATTCATTATTGTAACCGGCCATTACGGAAGGTTCGGCCGAACATTCAATAAGGATATCGGCCGTGGACAGCAAGCCAAAATCTTCTTTGTTGCGGATATCGCCGTGTATAAATTTTACGCCCGCATTACGCAGCCGCTCCAGATTCGATTCACTTCCACGACGATGCAGGTTGTCGAATGCCACAACCTCAACACTGTCATGCTCACACTTAATCCTGATGGCAAGATTCGATCCCACAAAGCCGGCTCCACCCGTAATCACTATTCGTCTCATAATTTTTACTCAGACTAAAAGTATGCTTTTTGTCGCCTTGTTTTCTACCACTAAATCCTGAAACAACGTTTTAGTATTCGTTTTGAATACTCCGGATATCTAGATGGAATCCTTAAGGCCTGGTATACTCTATAATGTATACCCCTGAAGCGAAGTGGTGACCTGGGCGCTTTTCCGAAGTCTACCTGAAATCCATTTTCTCCAACCGGTAAAACACCTACATCATTGTTAAACAATGATGCGGTCATTATCAGACCTGTCATTCCGCTCTTGCACATGACGTAAGTAAATTGAGGAAATAGTTTTTGTATGTGCTGCCAATCATTTTGTAAGCTTTCTGCGGAACAAGCGGTGTAGACCAGCATGCCTCCCGACGCCAGGTGTGGAAGGATGTCACTCAATTGCCGAATTGTATCCGAACCTAACATATCGCCATGAACCAATGCAAGATCAAACGATAATGGGCCGATAGAAGAGTCTTTAAGACGCTGAAACGCAGTAGACATATCCCCGCTTATGAAGCGCATATAACCCCTGTAGCCAACTTGAGAAAACAACAAATTCATATAAAATGGGTCAGGCGCTGGATGACTTCTGCCTTTTGGCTGAAGATCATCAATGGCATAGATTTCGACAGAACTACATGCAGCTGCTACTATTGTGGAAACATATGCCCTGTTTATGCCAAACTCAATATAAGTACGTGGGTAATGGTAAATACTATACCATGACAACGCATACATGATCTCCCATCCCGCCGCATTAGAATTCAACCACCTGATTACAGAGTCTTTAAAATTCATCCACTTGTTTACTAATGATAATACATGTTCGCGTACAGTGTGAACAGTGAGCTCCGCGATGAGTCCACCTGATACTTCATTTTTACCGGTAATACTGCCAACATCAGCATTCAAGTCATTTTTTACATCGTTTTTATATGATGACTTTTTAATCTCTAATGCATGACCTCTTAATCCCCAGTCCGGATTCCGTGCCTCACTGAAAAATGAAACAGGTTCCGGGTTTATAAATTTTTTGAGTATTTCTCTTTTTTTTGGCTCTTGATCCATATCGAAGAAAACAATTCCAAAGTATGACAACACAACGGATGGATAACGCTGACTACTTCTTAAATCAAATTCTGTATCAGCCCACCCCCAACCACCTAACTCTTCTAAGAAAGCCTGAGTACTATGCCAGATTTTTCTGGACAGCACATAAGCTCCTAGTCCAGACCCTATACCAGGACCACCATCACAGCCTCTAAGATTAAAGCTATGCAATTGTAAATATCTTTCCCACTCATCCAATCCGGGCTTTCCCTGAACAAATTGCCAGGGAATCATCCTCCGTCCAATATGTAGTGATGTGTTCTCTATATCAAACGCAGGAACTATCTTCTCCTCTAACAACAACAACAGATTTTGAAGGGATATTGCCGTTACCAGAATATCTGCAGGCATTGCCATGATATAATTCCCATTTGATCGCCGTATACCTATATTTGGTGCACAACTAGCATGAAAAGACAATCCTGTTTTATTATATTTTGATGCAGTATCAGGAGGTATTATAACAAATTTTGTTATCTCCTCTGCTTCCTTCGTTAATGAAAGTACCTCGTGCAAAGGAACTTCACTGTTCCAATCAACAACAATCAACTCAATGTCACATAATCTATTGATTACAGCCGCACTCCTTGCCAAGAAATTAATGCATGTCGTTATCCTGTATTTAAAATCTCCCATATAATTATCATTTCTACCGCAAATAACTATGGAGAGTAAATAATCCTCTTTTTTATCAGGATAATTTTTCTGTATTGTCATTGTTGTTTATGTTAAGAATGTCAAGGACTTATAATAACATATTATATTTCTTGAAAAGGTTTCTTCAGCAAAACCCAGATACGATCCCCAATTATATCGTTGATTGTCACAGACGGGTAATTTTCTCTGCACTGCTTAAAAAATCCCAAATCAATATCTTCCAGGGTTTCCAGGCCTCTCCCCGTCACAACAAATTCAACTATTTCAAAACCTGACATTATTGCATATTCCTTAAAATCACTTATTGTCATCCTGTTAATTGTCCGGTAAAAACGAATTTTCGCTAAGTCTACCTCATCAGAGTGATATTGTGCTTTATAGCGATCAAAATCCTCTGAAGTAAGTCTTACATGCCCCCATCTAAAATCGAGAGTATCAAAGTGTGCACCATCTTCAAAGAAAAACGGATGATACTGATGGACACAGAATCCACCCGGCCTGAGTGCCATAAACATCGCTTTCAGCGCCTTTCCTGGGTTCATTATATGTTCAAAAGTATCAAAGCTTATAATGAAGTCGTATACATTTTGTACGTCAAGAGAGGCAACATCCAGATCTTTAAAATGTACTATTTTATTTAAAGGTTTTGCAGTTACTCTTGCGAAGACGTGTCCCATACTTTCTCTGAATAGCCGCAAATATTCCGATTGCTCATCTATTTCTTCACATGATGGATGCAGAGACATGACCCATGCCTCAGAAAAATCTATCGCATCAACTCTTCTGGCTTCTTGCTCGGCCAACGCAAAACTGCTGTGTCCAAATGCACAACCAACCTCGAGAATAACTTTATCAGATATTGTAAGGTCATGAATTTTCAGAAAATTTTCCAAGTCCTTAACATGACTGCGACCAAAACCCAAAAGGTTTAAACGCATTATTGTTTCTTCATTTGGGGTTTTCCTACTTTCCAGCGCTGTTTGCCAGTCAGCCGGCCACATCTTTTTCCTGTATCCTTCCACCAACTGATATCTGTTTAATTTTGAATCAATAAATTCACTAAATACCTTCGGGACGGTTTCTACTTCCTGTTTCTTAATCCTGGTTATTTCAAACCCAAGTATCCTAAGTAAATATTTAATATATTTATTAAATTGTTTTATTATGGACACTACTTCACCTCATATATCTTAAAAAATTGATTAGCTTTACCATAGGAGTCAGGAGTTCCGATATCAATGAATGATTCTTTGCATCGAAAGCCGCACAGTCCGTTGCCCACAAGCTTTGGGAAAAAATCATGCTCCAGAGAAAATGATTTACCCATGGGTGTCTGTGAAATCAAGGATTTATTTAATAGATAAACACCGGAATTGATCCAACCGGAAGTTGACTTTTCACCTTTTTCCACAAATTTCTTTACGAAGCCATTTTTATCTATATCCACCCTGCCATATCGGCTTACGTTAGATACTCTAGTCAATAACAATGAAACATTAATGCGATTTAGAAAATACCATTCGATATAGGCTTTCAGGTCCACGTTTATGTATGAATCTCCGTTCATAATAACCATATGATCGGTTTTTATACATGGAAGGGCATTTCGAAGCGCACCACCAGTGCCTAAAGGTTCTGTCTCTGGGGAATATTCAATAGACAGTTCTTTATAAATATTGCCGAATTCAGCATTTACCTGGTCCGCCCCATGTCCTGTACACAGGACTACGTCAGAAAAACCACAACATAACAACTGATCAAATATATATGTAAGAAATGGACGATTATTTACGGGAGCCAGCACTTTTGGGTAGTTTCCAACTGCAGAACGGAGACGTGTTCCCAGCCCTCCGGCAAGAATCACTGCTGTTAGTTTTTCAAAAAAAGGCATAAACTGAAGAAGAAAGAGTTAAGTTCTGAAGTCGGAGTACAGAGGTCAGAAGCCAGGCTTCACTTTATCCGAATTATAAAATGGCAAGAATTCCTTGTGAATAAAGGCAATAATTTCGGATTTAGAATTGCGAAATCCGAACCTACTGTTCAGGTTTCCGAAGCTTTGTAGTTTTACCAATACTAGTAAAGGTCCCCTGCAGGTTCAATCATGTAGATTGAACTATAAGTTACGACATTTTGATGCAACTGTTTAAATGGTTTTATCCCTGCTACCATTTCGAATAATGAACCTAGATCCAGACTGCAAGCCTAAATCTGTATTAAATATTTTCTGTGCAATTCCGTGGTTAATATTTTCAAGTTGAGATTTTCTCTTTTCCACAACTATATTTTCCACAATCACTTTAGTTCACTTTAGACATTTTTTTATATTTAACTCTGCTCTATGCACCTTGCTTTTATGACCCTATTCATCCTGAGTAGAATAGAGGACAACATGACTGCCTAATTTTTCGAAATAAATCGGTACATATACAAGACCCTTTAACCTTTCCTTTATCTTTGGCTGTACTTCCGGAGGCGCAAACAAGAGCATAAACCCTCCTCCACCAGCCCCGCATATCTTACCACCTATAGCACCGGCATTTTGGGCAACACGGTAGATTTCATCTATTTTTGAGCTGGAAACTGCACTAGACAGGCTGCGTTTAATCTTCCATGTTTCGTGAAGAAGCTTTCCAAAATCATTATAATTATCAATATTACCATCTAATACATTAATTGCATCGTCAACCATATTGCGCATATCTTTCAGCTCCTTGTTCTTCTGGACAGTATTCTTTATCTGCTCACCTGCAATCGTTGAGGCATTACGGGATAATCCGGTGAAGAAAAACATAAGACAACGCTGAAGATAATCTATCTTTTCCTGACTAATAGTTATGGGATGGACAAAAAATTCATTATCACCCCCAAGTTCTATTTTATTAAACCCGCCAAATGCTGCGGCAACCTGGTCTTGTGAACCAACATTTTCTTTTAATAGATTTTGCTCCACATTTATTGCCCGCAAGGCCAACTGCCTCTTGGTAATCATCTTACCGGTTAAAGCATATAAAGCATTTAGCAACCCTACGGTAAATGCCGAACTAGAACCAATTCCAGATCGTGCGGGGACGTCACCGGTATGGACCATTTCAATACCTTTGTTTATTTTCAAAAACTTTAAACACTCCCGAATAGAAGGATGTTTTATTTCTGAAATATCTTGTGCTTCCTCTCGCAAGTAATATCTTAAGAGATATTTAAAATTAAAGAAGGGAGGGAGGTATCTACAACTTATGTGGCAATATCTATTAATGGTGGTACTAAGAACACTTCCACCATTATCTCTATACCAGACCGGATAATCTGTTCCACCGCCAAAAAAAGAAATCCGAAACGGTGTTCTGGTTATAATCATAGTTTTACGGATTGAAGGTTAAAATAGTTAAACGTTAAAGAGTTCAAGGTTAAAGTCTGAAAACCGGAGTTAGAGGTCAGACCTCTGAAATCCGTCCCAAATAATCAACCCCTTAACTTCCTAACCTTTATTCTTCCATATATACAAAGTGTTTAGTGGGTGACAAATCTTAGGCGCTACATTCACTCCCACTTTGCCGAAGATATTATTGTTTCCTGTAAGTTTTCTCCTGCAAGCCCCCATGTATTGTCATTTAATTTATATGAATGCTTGCCATTTACAATATCTCGACATAACTTTAGACATTTTTCCCCGTAGGTACTAGGTACTCCGCCAAATACGTAATCCTTAGTTGTTTCGCCAACATATTTACGGTACAAAGAAATAAGCCTGAAACTGATAGGTCGAGGTATAAAAGGTAAGGAAACCCATTTAACGAAAGGAACATCACTTGCTTTTATCCTATCAACAAATTTTTCATCATGGTCGATATGATAAACTCTTAAAGGTTCCTTTAAAACAACTTCTCGCACACCTGCGGCATAAGACGCATATGTCAATATTGTATCACAAGATCCACTTGCAATCTCAGCTTCACGATAACCGTGCAATAAATGGAAATTCTCTCTTGACATAAGCTGAAAATCACCACCAGCTACATGCAAATCAGGTAAACCTGCACTAACCCAGGAAATTTTAGTGTAAACTTTAATGACGTTCTGTCTGCAAAAGTTCAATTGCTCACGCAATGTATTGAACCGAACAACATTTCTATCAACATTACATCGATCTGCACGATACACTTCACTAGTTTTCAAACTCTTTGAAGCGATAAAACTCATCAATTCATCAGGATATAATAAGTCAATAAGGCCCAATAAGACAAATTTACCACGAGCCCGTCTAAAGCCGGTATTTACCGCGACTGCATTATGCATATGTACCTTTTTATGATATTTATACCTCCGATGAACCCTGGATGGCACTTCGATAACGCGTATGGTGCAATATGTTAAACCTGATGGCCATTGAATAGTTCCTTTTAATAAAGGTTTATCCGCTGGAGGATTCCAGTCTACTAAGATTAACTCTGATTCGATCCTGTGTTTTTCCAGTTGTTCTAGCAGGCCACTAATAGATACTTGCATACGCTGCAACATATTACCACCATGATTGTCATTTCTGCTGCAAATGACAATACTTAAATATGGATTTTCGTCTTTATCTCCATTTACATTTTTTATCTCCATTTTATCATGCCTTGGTATAAGCTTAAGAAATTTTTAGCCACGAAAGTGTATTTTCCAGCTCACAAACCACTAAAATATCTCAACTTAGGACTTTCTCTGGTCCTACTCTCCTCCACTTTCCCATGGGTTCCCGAGTTTCTCAATGCCATTGTTCCTCAATATTACGCACCTTTGTACCATTCAACTGTCTTTTTAATCCCCTCTCTCAAGTCAGTTATTGCCTTAAATCCTAAAAGGTCTTCTGCCTTTTTTGTATCAATAAGTCGTATAGGTATCATAGAAGGTTTTGTTGGATCATATACAATTTCAGCGTCATTAAAGCCAACAACCTCTAATGTTATTTGTAAAATATCTTTTATACTATACCCCTTGCCAAGTCCGATATTAATGGGATTAAATCTTTCGATCTTTTCCGCTGCCAAAATCACCGCATCTATGAAATCATCAATATAAATCAAATCTCTGACATCATCACCGGTTCCCCATACCTGGATTGGGTTATGTCTTTCTATAACTTTTCTAATAGTTGCCGCCATCATATGTGAAGTGGCGAAATCAAAATCATCATAAGGCCCATATATATTCGACGGTCTAAGTACTACCGTAGCCATAGGATTTTTTAATTTCTCTGAATAGAGCTTACACAATATTTCAGTATATCTCTTCATCCACCCAACACCATAGTAGGTATCATAAGGATCGCCATTAAACATTTCTTCCTCCGTAACCGGTCTGTCCCCTGACGGAGGATATGCTGCGTTACTGCTAAGCCAGATAAACTTTTTCACCTTTGCAAAATACGCGGCTTCAAGTATCTGAGAATTCATTATTATGTT
>Ga0233428_1004349_pt1 | contig 11110 bp, 19 predicted proteins | sample SI_118_April2016_4_FD_179890 | JGI IMG/M metagenome (GOLD analysis project Ga0233428, IMG submission 179890) | Seawater microbial communities from Saanich Inlet, British Columbia, Canada - SI_118_April2016_120_MG | ecosystem: Environmental > Aquatic > Marine > Inlet | place: Canada: British... | reverse complement strand
ATTGAAAAAAGGTTTGCCTCTTGCATATATTGAATGTATTAATAAAATTAGTGCATCTAATTATACAACTATTTGTGAACCATTAAAGAATAAATAGTAATATGTGTCTCCTTAGTATTATGTAGCCGATCAATAAATTAAAATGTCTTGATTAGCGTTAGTGAATCCTATAACAATTGGATAAAATGGACCAATTGCAAAGAGATAACTCTGGTGACGAATCGGAAGTCCAGAGAGGAGAATACAAATAAGTTAGGGGATGTAATGGCTTCGATTGCTTGAAGAAAGAACGATAGGCGATTGGGTGTGGGTAAAGGTACACCTTAAAACTACCCAAAACTATAATTGCAAATGATGAATTCTACGCAAATGATGAGGTAGCTCTCGCTGCTTAATCACTAAGTACCGTTTTACACTTAGATAATCAAAGTAAAACAAACTGGACAATTAAACTGCCAGTATAAATAAAGGAGATTATATCTTTTTCAGGATATAAAATTGAAATTAGTTAGATAGGTTGGTTGAGAATTTAACTAATTATATACTAGCCAAATAATCGTATACCTTGTTGTTTGAGTAAGTCAGGTAAGACTCGGGTTCGACTCCCGACATCTCCACCATATAAAGAGGGTCATTGTGACCCTCTTCTTTAATTTCTAGAACGGCGGAATCGATAAACAGTGAAAGTAATTAAGCAGAATCCAAAAACAGTTGGTTGGAAAGTGTGGGTTAAGACTAATCCTAGTGATAGTAATGATATAATAGATATTGCATTTCATAATTGGGAATTTGACGATAATTATCACGGACAACCAAATAAAATTAAAGATGAATATAAAGAAGTAGCTGGTAATTTTATATTCGAAGCTGAATTATTATATGATGATTATTATAAAGGTAGATCTTCTGTAAGTTTCAATTTTAAAGTTATTAATAAATCTTTTAAAATAGAAACAGGAATGAATGGATTTGATGGTCTATTCAAAGATATTCTGAAACATCCAAATCAAATAACTAATAATAAAACAATTAAAGGCCAATTTTGTTTTAAGAAGCAGGGGAGCAGCGTGTTTTTCCACGTATGTTAATATGGCACAAATTAAGAAAACAAATAATTGGGAATATTATAAATATTATTTTAATAATATAGAAGTCCCAGAAGATAAAAATGGAGTTCTACAAGTAGAATATCCAGATGGTACACAAGCAAGTATAGATTATATATCTGATAGAAGTATTGGACACTATAGTGACCACGGTCATAACCGAAGCGTCAATAGATATGAACTATTTGGAATTATAAATCATCATGGTTTAAAAATGAGAGTACCTGTCGAAAATTTAAATGTAATACAAATTAAGGGGATAAAGTAAGAATGCGTCATATGAATCAAGAAATGGAAGTAACTGTAAAAGTATCTAAACTTATTGAAGCATTAAAGAAAAATAAGAAAATTCATATTAAAGAATATAAAGAAGCTAAGAAGCAATATCTTGTTAAAGTTAATGAATTTATTCATAATTGTCTCGAAGATCTAGATAGTGGAAAACTTCGATCTGATGAATATAAACATAGATTACATCAACCTATTAATAATGAAGATCAATACGATCAATATATTGATATGCTTGATAATGCAGAAGAAAAAGAAATGAAGATTAGTAAGATGCAACATGATTGTTTTGTTCATGATAAATGGGATTGGATGAGCGGAGCAAAATCCGTTAATAGTATGTATACTGGATAATTAATATAAGTTTATTTTTAATGTTTTCATATAGATATATTAAGATAGAAGTAATTCTTTTTTCTTGTCTTAGCATCTGTTAAGACTATTATTTGGAGGGAATCTCTATCATGTTGGATTTTTTCAAGAAGAAATTGGCTCAAGCTCAAAATAAGCTTGAGAAACTTACGGTTGGTCCTTTTGCTAATGCTGCTATGGCTGCATCTGCTGCTATCGCAATGGCTGATGGTAGTTTGAGCGACAGTGAAGAAGATGTCGTTTTCAACGCTATTAAGAAAAACGAAAACCTTGCAAAGTTTGATATGGCCGAACTGGACAAAATGTTCAGTGCTCATATTGAGTCTCTAAAAGGTGGTCGTCTTGGTAAGCGTACTGTTAACGATGCTATCTCTGCCATCAATGATGATCCAGATGCTGCTGAAATTGCAGCTATGTTGGTATTGGATATTGCTGAAAGTGATGGCGATTTTGACGAGAAAGAGCAAACCGAAGCTCGTCGCATTTTCGGTATTCTTAATGTAGATTATGATGCTATGATGGCATCGTAGATCTAAGGGCGGAGGTAAAACTCCGCCCTTCTAAAACTTTATTTTCAACATTATAATATAGATATAACAGAGTATCTTTATTTTATCCCTCTATTGGAAAAGGTATTAAACATGAACTGGAAAACTTGGTTATTTGTTGGATTAGTAGTTTTGGCTGGCCCATCTCTTTATTGGAATTATGGTACGTTAGAAACTAACGAAACTATGGTTAAAAGTAAAGAAGTAAAAGATGGAAAATATATGGTATATACCGAAGCAGGGGTTTATCAAGTAAAAGATACTTGGTGGTTTTTCAACTTTACAAGTTCCGACTTGTATAACGAGCTAGATCCAAATAAAACGTATAAAATTCAATCGAATGGAATGCGTATTGGATTCTTATCAACTTATCAAAACATTGTTGGTGTAAACTAATCTCACTTTTAAAAGGATAACAAATAACATGTCTTTACTCAAATCTTTTCAAAATGCTATTTCTGGTATTAAAGCTATGGCTGACCAGAAAATGAATGAGACTGTTGCAAATGGCTCTATGGCAATCGCTGCAAGCGTTGCTGCTGCTGATGGTAGTATTGATGAATCTGAACTTGATGCTGTTCATGAAGTTATCACAGGAGAAGATATCTTTAAAGCACAAGATCAAGATCTTCTTTGTGAGATCTTTGATAAGTATGCAAACAGCATGAAATCTCCATTGAAAAAGCGCAATGTAACTAAAGCTATTACTGCTTTGGCTGGTCGTTCTGATGATGATCGTGAAACTGCCTTTTTGGTCGGTTTGGAAATTGCTGCTGCTGATGGCAATGTTGACAATGACGAAAAAGCAACTCTTCGTCAAATTGCAGAAATGATTAATGTTAACTACAACAAATTGATGGGAGATTTAGCCTAATCAATAGTAGATAATATAAGAATAAAAGTGGGGAGTTTAATACTCCCCACTTATGGTGGCTATCGACAAGCGGTTAAGTCCCAGGACTGTGACTCCTGTATCGTGGGTTCGATCCCCACTAGCCACCCCAATTAAATTTTATTTGTTTTCATTTATTTGATATAGATATCTATAGATGTAACCAAAACAAAACAAAGTCAGAAAACTCTTCACGAAGTATGTGCTATTAAATTTTATTAAGATTTATTATCAGATGTTTCTGATGAGTTTTTTGATTCAAGTAGTTTTATACATTTTATGACTTTAAAAATGTTTTGTTTACTTTATTTTACGACCAATGAAAAGTGTGTTTTCAAACTTTTCATATGGATATTATAAGGTGATATCTTTTCGAGACCAATAGTCTCAAAGATACCCTTCGGATGGTCCAGCCCCTCCAGTTAGTACTGGGCTATCCGGAGTTCCTTATTAAATGGATACTTTATTTTAATTTCTAATATATAGATATAACTAAGTATCACATTAAATAAATAGGAGAAACATAATGAGAATCATTTCTAAATTTAGAGATTACTATGATAGTGCTCTTGGGTATGGAATTGATCATACTCTTGTGTATCTACGGAAAGAAAAAGAATTAGAATTAGATAAACTTAAATATAAAGATTATCCTAATATTAGTAATCATAGATGGGAAGATAGTTATGGTTTAACTATTATTGGGTTTTGTGGAAAGATTATTCCTATTATTAAAGCAGTTAAAGTGATTAAGGCTAAATCTATCTATGAATTAGATAAAACTGAAGATATTTTCTTTTATGGAGATAATGCTCTAGAAGAGTTATTTAAATATCAACAAAAAGATGATTATGTTCAACCTGCTCAAAGAAAATGGCAGACTAATCATAGTGATTGGGGAATGGATGGAGAAAGAAAACAATTTGCAAAGATTCAATCTCTTGGACTAGAAGAATTATTTATAGAACATAATGTTCCAATATTTAAAATTGAATATGGTGAATATAATGGTATTAAGAAGTTAACATTAAATCCTTGTCTTAAAGATTATAAGTTCTTTAAATTATTTGATTCTTATCAAGCTTTTCAAGAAATATCTATGTTCCTTGGTGGAGTTCTTCCTAGAAAAGAACCAGATACTGTTGAAGTAAGTGAGGCTTGTAAAGTTCATTCTAAAGGTTTTGATAGTTGGACATTTAGAAAAAAGGGTTCTAATTCTAAGAAGGTAGCTAAAACAGCAAAAGGAAAGAAGTGTAAATAATGTCTATATATTGTGAAGAACATAGAACTGTTAAAAGTATAAGAGTAGAAACAGATAAATATTTTTGTACTCATTGTGAAAATCCTGGATCAAGTATGAAAGAAGAACTCCAAATAGATCCTAGAGCGTTAATTGAAATGTTAAATCAAATGGGAATTCAAAGGAAAAATAAATAAAATGATAATTAATTACATACTTTGGATATTCTTATATGCTCTTGTTGGTAATATTGTATATAAAGTATTAAATAAGAAAAATAGACCGTTAATAGAAAATCCTATTGAATTCTTTGCCGGATTACTTTGGTTTATAACTATACCTGTATTGTTAGCTCATCGAGTATTAATACATGTAATAGATCCTCTTAGTAATAAGATTATTAAGATTGGAAAGAGAAATATAGAAAGTTTTTGTAAAAATAAAAAAGATAGAAATATAGATTAAATTTAAATGGGGCCATAGCTCAGATGGGAGAGCGCCAGCTTTGCAAGTTGGATGTCGTCGGTTCGATCCCGACTGGCTCCACCATTTATAAATTATAAAAAGGAAACACATCTAAATGATTTATATAATAATAAATCTAATCCTTGTTACTATTGCATTTATATTTTTAGGAATGCAATTACAAAAAGGATTAAAACAAGAAAAAGAATACAAAAGAAGAGAAGTTCATGATGATATGTTCTTTGCCTATATTGAAACTACTCCTAGTGAAGATGTAAGTGAAGAAGATTATCTTGTATTCAAAAGAAATTGGTATACTAATATAACTAAACAACAGGCTTATTTTAAATAATAAAGGAGAAATAAAATGTCAAGAGATTATATTTTCTTGTAGATTTTTAAATGTAAACCCCCTTAAGGTAATTAAATTAATAATAGATCAAACAACAATTAATTTAACCTTAAAGGAGATCGAAAAGATCATGAAAAGTCTAGTAATAAACAACGTAAAAGAAGAATTGAAACAACAAGCAAAGAATATAAGAAAAGCAAAATTAATATTTAAAGATGGTCAGAGAACAGGTAATTGGGAATTATTTAAAACATTTATTATAACAGATTTAGGACTTAAATATTCTTGGTGTCCTGAGACAGTATTAGATTCTCTATCATTTCATTTTAGACATAAACATATTGCTTATTGTCTAATATTAGGTAGAACTATGGAAGAGATTGAGAATAAGAATAATCCTGATAATCTTCCTAGTCAAAGATCTATCGATGACTATTATAAAAGAATAATGACTGATCTACAAGAGGAAAGAGATAATGCTTAAACTTTATACTCTTGTTAGACAAGATTTAAAACAACACGGAGTAAGAGCAGTGCAAGCTGCTCACTCCGTAGCTGAATATTTATTACAAAATCCCGATACAGATTGGGATAATGGAACTATGGTATTATTGAAAGTAGAAGATGAAGATCATTTAAAAGAATACTTTGAACATCTTGAACGGCGGAATATTAAATATACTGCTTTCCAAGAACCTGATTTAGATAATCAATATACTGCTTTAACAGCAGAACATGATAATAGAATTCCATTTTGTGGATTAAGATTATTATAATAACAGAGACCAGCTAGCTAAATTGATGATAATCTCATAACAGTTGGATAGATTAATCCCTCCTTAATTGGAGGGATATTTTAATTTTAAAAAGGAGATATATGGAAGTATTTACAAATGAAGATAATAATGTAACAAAATTTATTCATACGGACACATCCGAGACTACTATTAAAACAGTAATGTCTTGTGTTAATTATGAAGATAATACAAATATTAAAATGAGATATGAAAATAGAAATAAATATAGTGTATTTGTTTCTCCTACTGTTGGTTGTTTTATGAAATGTAGCTTTTGTTATCTTACTATAAAGAATTGTAAATATAAAATTTTATCTCAAAATGATATATTAAATAATCTTAAAGAAGCAGTAATTTATGAAATTAATAAAAAACCAGAACTCAAATCTAAATATATTAAATTATGTTGGATGGGAATGGGAGAAGTTATTAATGATTCTTATATGATGAAAGAAATTACTACAGATTTTTTAGATTGGGTATTTGAAAATAAATATGCAATCGGATTAGATGGTGTAGATCTATCTACCGTTTTACCAAATATTAGAGATGAATGGATATCCCCATTTAAAGAGATGAATAATACTTTATCTAAATATGAGAAAAATCCAAATAATAAAATGGTAGTTAATAGTAGCGGTAAAACTTCTCTTGGTATTCAATATACTAATAGAAGTATGTTTAGATTATTTTATAGTCTACATTCTACTATTCAAGAAACTAGGGATAAAATAATTCCTAATGCAATGAATATTGAATCTGCTATTGAAAAACTAAAAATATATTCTGGAGAATTTAATGATAATAATTTAATCATTCACCATATGTTCTTTGATTCGATTAATGATAGTGAAGAAGAAGTTAATAATCTAATTAGTTTATTATCTGGAACAGGAATAGAATTAAGAATACTTAGAATGAACTATTGTGATAATTCTCCGTATCAAGAAAGTAAGAAGTTTGAAGATATTATTACAAAGTTAAATAATAGTTTAAATTATCTTAAAGTTCAAATAAGTGCAGGAGATGAAATCAAAGCCGCATGTGGACAATTTATAGTTAAACAATAATAAGTTTATTTTGTTTAATCTGATATAGATATCTATAGTATTATAACAACTAATACTGGAGGGTATTGAATTATGAGAAAATGTCCGCATTGTGGATTAAAAAGTTTATGGTATTGTGTTTTAGGTGGGGAAGGTTGTCCTCATTGTGGATGCAAAGGATATTATGATGATGAAGATCTAGATGAAAATTTCCATTATGATCCTATATGGTTATTACAGAAGAGATATGAGAGATACCCCTCTTAGGAGGGGTAGTATTTTATTTATTTTCAATAATAGATATATAGATATAACACTTTAATGGGACAGTAGCTCAATGGTAGAGCAGTGACCTCTAAAGTCAATTGTTGGGGGTTCAATTCCCCTCTGACCCACCAAATTATAATTTTATTAGATTATATAATTTTGTATAATATACTAAGACTATAATAACATTAACTTAAAGAGAGATAAAAAAGAACAATGATTGATTGGAAACAAGATGGCAGTTTGATGTGTGGAAGTGAAACTACAGAAACATCTATTGGAAAAGCTATCAGATTAAATGAAGAAGCTAAACCTGAAAGAGATTATCTTTTAGATGATAAGAAAAAAGAAGTAAAAGAAGAAATGAAAACAATCTTTAATAACTTTGTTGAAGGACTTTAAAAAAGGAAAACATAATCAAATGGGAACTTATATCGATCCTCCGAATCAAACCAAAGAAGCTTTCCTAGAAGAGAATGGTACTGTTACAGATTCTGGTCATTTAATGGAATTATTTGATGATCCAGATAGAGTAGGAGTATGTCTTGTTAATAATGGAGCATTTACTGCAGCAGCTGTTGCATATAGTGCAAGAGAAGCAACTGAATTTACAAGACCTGATGATTATAGACCAAGAAAGTATTATAGTGTTCCAAGAGAAGCTTTAAGAAATATTGGAATTGAAGTATAGTGTTTTTCTAAGTTTAGATATAGATATTATAAGATACAATTAGAACACCCTGGGAGGGTGGTGGAACGGTTTACACAACAGACTTAGTGTATTGAGTGCCTAAGACGAAAGTTTTAGAGTAGAACTTCTCAAATTCGGGGAAACCTTTTAACTGCGAAACAGTTAACTGTGCAATCCCGAGCCAAGCTTTAATAGAAATGTTAAAGAAGGTGTAGAGACTTGACGGGAAGCATCTAAGTCCATTTGGATATGATGAAGAGAAAGTCCAGACTACAAATCTATCATAAGATAGTGCAGTGAAAACTGTAGTTAGTAAGAAAATCTGTCGGTCCTTGTGGCCTTGAGGGTTCGAATCCCTCTCCTCCCACCATTAATAATGGGGCTACTTAGTAGCCCCATAAACTTTATTTGTTAAGGACAGGGAGTAATTACCTTGATTAGTTGCTTATTCCAACTAGTCTCACTTAATGAATAATTTTAATTTAACTTGAATAAGGAGAAAAAATGGCTAGAAAATTAGAAAAAACAGTATATGGATTAATACAAGTATTCGGCCCATATAAAAGAGTAGATGATAGAGAGCATGTTATACTTATAGATCCTTCAACAAGATCAAGGAAAACTGTGAGTTATCCTAAATTTTTAGTACAAGAACATCTTGGAAGATTGCTTAATAATGATTTAGAGACAATAGATCATATTGATGGAAATTCTACTAATAATGATTTGACTAATTTACGAATAGTGAATAGGCAACAACATGCATCTGAAGATATTATTCGTAGAAAAGATCAAGAATTAATTTGCATTCGTTGTGATACTAAATTTATTAAAGATATAAAAAATGTAGTTAGTTCAAAGAAGAAAGGAAAATCTGGACCATTTTGCTCAAGAAGTTGTCAAGGAAAATACGGAGCAGATATTCAGAATGGTAGAGTTTCTAAATTAGGAAATAATACTCCAGAACAAGAATATCATAAAATTAAAGATAATTTACAAATAGAATCTAATATTTAATACGTTTTTCAGTTTAGTTCATATAGATATAACAGAGTATAATAAGGGCGGGTAGCTCAGCTGGTAGTAGCACTCGACTTTTAATCGAGATGTCGTGGGTTCGAACCCCACCTCGCCCACCAGTTTAAAGAAGTAGATTTAATGTCGCGTTCGTCTATCGGTAGGACAGTGCACTTTCTATGCGCTAAGAGCGGTTCGATTCCGCTACGCGATGCCAAACATCATTAACTAGTCCTAGTAATAGGGCTAGTTAATATCATTTATTTAATAATCTCATTTTCTATAACTTCAAAAAATAAAAAGGATTAAAATGTCAATTTCATTTCATTACAGTGACGATATGGTACGTGTTATTAATTTAGAAGAAGGCTCTCTAGTTGATAACTTAAAACCAGCTATATATTATGTTAAATATAATCAAATGATGGGATTCTATCTTGAAAAAGGAAATGATAGTTTTGCTGTTCCAAAAAGATTATTTGGTACGGTTAAACGTCGAGTTGAAAAGGTTAAAACAACATTTGATAGTAGAAGTGCTGGTACTGGAATTCTATTAACAGGAGATAAAGGTGCTGGTAAAACAATGCTTGCAGAAGTTCTCTGTAATAATATGATTAATAGTGGTATGCCTATTGTTATTATTAATGATAGATATACTGGATCTAATTTCACATCATTCATTGATGATTTGGGATCTGTAGTCTTACTCTTTGATGAGTTTGGTAAATTATATCCTACTAAACAACGAGATACTGATGAAAATAATACTTCTCAAGAATCGTTGCTTTCATTATTAGATGGAGTTAATAGACAGAAACGTATGGTCATTATGACTGAAAATAGTGAAAATGATATTAATACATTTATTAAAGCTCGCCCAGGAAGAGTCTTTTATCATTTCAAATATAAAAAGCTTGATGAAGAGACTATCAAAGAATTTGCACAATGGGAGAAAATTCCAAATAATATTGTAGATCTTATTCTTGATGCTTCGAGAAAGATGTATGAGTTTAGCTTTGATACTCTTAAAGCTATCGTTGAAGAATATCAACGTTTCGGTTGTACTAGTGATGAAGAGTTTGAAGAACTTTTAACAGACATCAATATTGAGTATGATAAAGATAAAAAGATTAGACTCAAAGTTATCAACTTAATCGAAAAAGCAACAGACAAAAAGATTGAAGTTGATTTTATGAGTGCATTTTTAGATAAACCTAAAAATGAACATGAATACTTTTATGTTAATTTTGAAAATAAGAATAAGAACAAGAATAGAGATAATGATGCTCCTGTTGCTGTTTCTGAAAGCGATGAAGAAGCTAATGAATATGTGTGTTTTCATGGACACAATATTAAATATACTTCTAATGAAAAAGTTATCTTCGAAGATGATAATTATCTTATGGTAACTGAAGTTCAAGAGGATTATAAATCTAGCTATAATTATAGTGCATTTTAATAACAACAATAATACGTAGATTTCGGTCTACGTATGCGAGTGTGGTGGAACGGTATACACGCTAGTCTAAGAAGCTAGTGCCTGAAAGGGCTTGGAAGTTCGAATCTTCTCACTCGCACCAATTTAATAAGAGAACAAAGCGGATGTGGTGGAACGGCAGACACGCTGGCCTTAGAAGCCGGTGCTCGAAAGAGCGTGGAAGTTCAAATCTTCTCATCCGCACCATTAAATTTAATTTTTAAAGAAGGATAGTAATAATGTCAAAATTTACAAAAGAATTCTTAGATAATCTAATTGGAATGAATATTAATGAGGAAGCAGTTCAAATGTTAGATTCTAGAGATATTGGTCCTGAGACTATATATACTCAAGATATACAACAAGATAGATTAAATATTATGTATGATAAAAATGATATTATTAAAAGTTGGTATTATGGATAATAATAAATTAGGTACTTTAAATCCTGATTACTTTAATACAGATAGTTCTCATTTAAGTATGGTTAAGAAGATTAATAGTTTAATAGATATTGTAAATAAACAACAAAAAGAAATTAAGAAACTT
>Ga0233428_1004343_pt1 | contig 11126 bp, 8 predicted proteins | sample SI_118_April2016_4_FD_179890 | JGI IMG/M metagenome (GOLD analysis project Ga0233428, IMG submission 179890) | Seawater microbial communities from Saanich Inlet, British Columbia, Canada - SI_118_April2016_120_MG | ecosystem: Environmental > Aquatic > Marine > Inlet | place: Canada: British... | reverse complement strand
TAAGCTTTGACTTTATTAGAATCACTGTGCAGCAGCATAGCTTCACTGATTTGATCACCAATTGTATGCAGCGGCGACAGCGATGTCATCGGTTCCTGGAAAATCATCGAGATGCGACCACCGCGAATGGCTTGCATGGCTTTGCCATTGCGCTCCAAATTGGCGATATTCGTCACCCCTGCCCGACGTTCTGGGACCTCATAATGTTCGGCCCGCTGAGGATCAGCAAATAGAATTTCACCACCGGTTATCGTAGCTGCCTTCGGCAAAATTCCCATTATCGTTTGAGCGATGGTTGACTTGCCCGAGCCTGACTCGCCGACAACGGCAACCGTGGAGCCAGGCTTAACCCTAAAGGAAACGCCATCGACAGCCCGCACCGTTCCTGACGGCACGTTAAATTCGACCGATAGGTTATTTATTTGTAGGAGATCGTTCATGCCGCCTGCCTAATATTAGAAGTATCGATATTGAGCGCAGCTATATTACGGATTGTCGAACTTGTCATTGTAAGATTGCCGGCAGAAGCCGCGCTTACAGCTTGCCTAACGATGCTTTCAAAACCCGAAATATTTGATTCGATACGCATCGTCTTTCCGGCACCTCTAAGGCGTAGCTGCATCCAACCCTTACCCCCGCTCCGCCATGTGGAGAAATAGGAAAGAGAGAGATCAGACAGCTTGTCGAAAGGTATGATCCGGTTTGTAAAAATTTTCATCGTTATCGCATTTTCATCCAACATAATTTTTGCCATATGGCGCAGCGTCGTTCTTAATCCATAAACTGCAAATAGCACAGCACAAATCAGCAGTACCAGCACGGCACCACGTGTCTCAGCCCCAAATACATAGGGAGCCAGACATATAATTACACCCACAAAAGCTCTTAAATAATCGGCCCGAAGATCAATAAAGGAATAGCCATATTTAGTTGTCATTATTTTTTAGCTCTAGGCATTCCCTTTCAAGGTTTGAATATTAGCATCATCCTCCTTCAAGGCCGACAATTCGGTTTTGTCATCAACATTCGTTAACGACCTAACTCTAATTTCCCAGTTTTCATTAATTGTATAACTTTTACCACCTATTTCAATCGGCTTAGCGAGACTCTTTGTAATACGTTGAACAAGTAGATCGGCACCATTGGCCTCGGCTACGGGGCTGACAATAATTGCAAAGGTTAAATCCTCGACGCGCGCAACGATATCGGTTTCACGCATGCAATCAACCACCCGGTCGGCAATCGCTTTCAACAGCCGATTGCGATCATCATCAGACATCGTCCCGCTGATATCATAATTGTGCCCGACGTCGAACCATAACAAAGCTGACAGCTCTTCGTAGCGTTGATTCCGCGCAATCGTCAAATGGAGACGATCCATAAACAAACGTTGATCTGGCAAGTTGGTTACCACATCGCGAACAGTCGATGCTTCACTTAAATCCCTGGTCGTACGCTCTAATCGATCGGCAACGGAGCGGGTAACGCGCGCGCTCATATCGACATCCTCGGAAATCAATTTGAAGAAAACGTCTTTGGAAATTCCCATGACGTTTAGATCACTCGCAGCTTTGATCGTTGCGGTTCTGGGCGCATCACACAACAAGGCGAGCTCGCCGAATAAATCGTTTCGAGTCATTGTCACCAATGTCTTAGGTCCGTCCAAAGTATCTAAGATAACATCGGCATCACCGTCAATTATTACGTAGGCTTTGTCACCCACCTCACCTTGATTGAAAACAATTTCGCTGGAATTATACGTGAAGCGCTCACTGGCAAAGGAAAGCAGTTTCAATTTTGATCTATCCAACCCGGCAAACAACGGTACGGCTGCCAGAACATCAATCTCATCACCAAAGCCGCCTTCTGCCCTCTCCTCTTTCACAGGTTCCTCAGAGATCTTTGTTTTTACCTCAGCACCTTGAACAACGACCTTACCGCCTTCAACAGAGAAAACTTGGTCAAAGGATGAATCGGCCTCAATTTCGCTTGGCACAAATAACAGGCTTTTGCCTTCCTGCTCGGCCCGAATACTTTGTAGAACCTTGGCCTGGCTTTCACCGTCCAGCCCGGTCAAGCCTTCGTTCATAACGAACATATCGGGCTGCTTGATCATGCCCCGCGCAATCGCCAGTTTCTGACGCTGGATATTTGATAGCCGCGCGCCGGCATTGCCAACTTCAAAATTCAATCCGAGGCCAATAATTTCTTCCCCCAAACCGGTCTCTCTAATAACCGTGGCCATCAGTTCACCAACCGCCTCCGAGCTTTCCGCCCGCTCGCTTGCGAGCTTGCCGAACAAAATATTGTCTTGAATCGAACCTGCTGAATTGAAGTTCTCAGCATCGAAAAACTCGACCGCCCCGGTCAGGCCCTCCGGCAGATTTTCACGAAACACCTTCCGTGCTACCAACAATTGGTCGGCGAAATCTCCCTCGACCAAGCCGAGGTGATGGCGTGCCGGTATCAGCTTAAATGGCAAGGCTCTGAAACGTGCCTTATCTTCATCACTGACATTTTCCAGACCGTTTTGTGACGCCCGGCTCAATTGGATTTCAAATTCCGGTAAATCATCAGAACTGATAAAACTGAAACGCTCAAAAAATTCGTGGTCAGCTGGCAGACCACGGAACAAATCGACCATGATTTCGGCAAGGCGGTGACCTTTTTTCAAAAAATCGTCACTCAATTCACATTGTCTCAACACGTCCAAGACGTATTCGTTCTCACCTAATGCTTCGATCTCAAATTCTTCGCCAACCGGCGTGCCAAAAAGAATATTTTCGGCAACAGACGCATTTGAATTGAATTTTTCCTGGTCGAATGATTCAACAAAATTGGAAATATGCGCGTCATCCAAGCGCTGACGCAGTACGGAGCGAGATTCAAGGATTTTACCCGCTAATTCATGCCGGTCGTTTTGATCAATCGTTTGGCGGAGACCAATCTGATAGATGTCATCTTCTAGGCCGACCTGGGATAAATAATAAATTTCCTTTTGAGTCAGAATCTCTTGGCTATCGGCACCAACCTGTGACAAATCAATCCAATCGGCTTGGATATCATAAGCGCTATTTCCCGAGTTAACCGATTCAGACATAAAATCAGCGCGCTCGGATTTTTCTTCTTCACTATATTCGGCATCTCTCAAAGGTCGATGTTTAAGACCATAGAGCAAATTGTCGCGGATCGTACCGGAGAAAATATAAGGCTCCTGGCTGACATAGGAGACCTGCCGCCCGATAACCGCTTCAGGGAGGTCAGCCACATTTTTCTCACCCATGGTAATACGACCACTGGTCGGCTCCAATAGACGCGCCATCAATTGAGAAAACTCGCTCTTGCCGCCACCCGGTCCACCAACCAACGCAATATGAGATGGCAGATCAAAGGATACCGAAGCACCGTCGAGCACGCGCAATCCATCATCCTCAACCCAGCTAATATTCGAAGCCGTCAACTTTCCTTCTAAGGTCGGGATTTCTTCTGGCGCCGTTTTTTGCCGGTTCTCATCTTGAAGCTCTGGAATTTCAAATTTTTGAATAAGTTGCTGATATTTAATCTTGGAATCTTCAAGGCGTTGATAATAGGTCAGCAGCATTTTCCACGGCGCTGACACGTCTTTATACGCACTCAGCACCGCTATCAAAGCACCCATTGTGATATCGCCATTGATAACCAGTAGACCGCCAATGGAAAAGAAGAAAAACGGTGTCAGAAGAGCTAGGAAGTTATTGATAAATTTAATAAAGAATTTCTTTTGATAAATTGCATACCGGATAGCGTAGATACGCCCCAAACGATCCGACAAATCGGCAAGCTCATATTGCGACGTATCATTGGCATGAATTTCATGCGCACCCGAAACGGTTTCACCAATCCGCTCGGACAGGCGACGCACTGTCAGCACGCGTTCTTTACCGAGTAAATTCACCTTTTTTTGCAGTTTTGGTATCAGATAGCCTTGCACCGGATAAAGCGCAATCGCCGCGAGACCCAGCTTCCAGTCCTGGACAAACATGAACACCATCAAAGTAATCAGCGTGCCACCTTGATAGGAGGGCAACGAAAGCGCTTCACCAAAGAAACCGCCTAAAGGCTCAGTCTCCAACGTGACCATGGAGACTACTTCGCCTTGCGAGGTTTTGCGAAATTGCGGTAGCGGGAACCTCAGCACACGCTCCAGCAATTGAAACCGCAGGCGGCGCAGCATCCGCTCACCGGCAGCGCCGCGGTATACATTGATGAAGTATTTAAAGCCGCCATTAACAAAAACGAGAAGGAGAAAAAGACCGCAAAGCGTTAGCAGATAGGGCACCTGCTCCAATTCCATCCCCAAATAGTTTTTCGGAAAGGCGAGGTCTTTATCACCACCCTTTCCACCAAGCGCATCATCAATAATCTGCTTGGGTAACGCGAGATAGATAAAATAAAATGGCAGTGAAGCCGCTGCCATAATCCCAAGGAACAATTGCTCCTTTTTGCTATAGCGCAAAACGTATTGAAATATACCCTTATCCATACTTCGCCAAATCCCCGTGCACAGCCTTTGCCTTGTGGTAACAAATAGCTGATATATCCCTATTTTTTATTATTTTAGAGGGAAACTTCTAAAATTGCTCGAATTATTTATCACTCAATTAATGCGCCCATAATGCGCCCAATTTAAAATCAATTCAGCGGTTTTCTCTGCGCCACCCATATCGATCCTATTAGAACTATTTATTGGCTGTAAAACAACCGCGTCGATTGTATTGGCCAGCCTTTCGACCGTCAATTGATCTTCGGGAATTTGGCGGATTAGGCCCCGTTCTTCCAGCAATTTCACCCGCAAGGTTTGTTCGGTCTCATGACCGCCGGCATACGGCACGGCAATGGCATTGGCCTTAGTCGCGAGGATTTCCATCAATGTGTTATAGCCGCCCTGAGAAATGGAAAGATGACAATTTTTTAGCAAAGTGACAAAATCTGGCCGTGCGCGTTCCACAATAACCCCTTCTGTTTCTTCTAATTTAAGGGAATCAAACACCTCGTCGGCCATACTGTAGCCGACTAGAATGCGCCAAACCCGATCTGAGATACTTGTTAAGGGACGCGCTTTAAGGACCGTGCGAAGTAAATTTTTGCCGATAGCGCCACTGCCGGAAGAGACAACTACCTCGCCCTTCCCCTGATCACCGGTTGCTTTTTTTGACCAGTCTTGATCTGCAACGTAGCCCGTATAGTGAAGCATATCCTGAATATCTTTGGCCCGGTTAAATGTCTTTTCAAACGGGATAAGACTAGGATCGCCATGCACAAGAACGTCGTCAAAATAGGTCTGAGCCTTCTCGATCATTTCGGCATCCCGATGCGGTTTGTTTTTCTCGACCAGGATATCGCGTACTGAACTGACGATATGAGGGCGTGGATTGGCCTTATTTGCCGCCTCCAGCAAAGGGATCAGCTCAAAGCGCAATTGCCGCCGGCCGAAGGGATAAAGCTCAATCATCAAGACGTTTGGCTGAATTTCATTGAATATGTCGAGCAATTTTTGCGTTCGTTCTTCTTTCAAAGCATCGTCGACGGGATTGCCATCAGCATCCACCAGCCCGTCAAAACTGCGGTCATTGGCGCGCACCGATGGAAGTTGAACGAAAGTCATGCCACTGCTGTCTAAAACCGGCACATCATCGCCGCCGGAAACAACCGTGACCTCCAGACCCTTAGCCGTCATCGCACGCGCTAGGGTCGCAGCCCGTTTGACGTGCCCGATGCCTAGGAGGTGCTGTACATAAAAGAGGACTTTAGGCTTACTCATGAGCGGTCATTTGGCAGTCATTTGAATGTTAAGTTTCTCAACACTGGGATGCCCGGTCTCGTCCAACTTAAATAACTGAACACAACCATCCAAAAGCTTCACCGGCGGCTTATCCACCATATCCCAATCGATCGCTGTTGCATAGAACGCCCGAATGAAACCTTTATGAGTTACGGCAATCGTTGGCTCTTGTTGGGCTGCAATCTCTTGTAACAAGGGCGCCATACGCTGTTGTACATCTCTCGGGCTTTCGCCATTGGGTCCGTGGAAATCCAAACCTTTGGCCTCCCAGGCGACCATCAGATCGCCAAGTTCTTCGCGGAGGTCCGATAGTGTTCGCCCTTCCCAATCACCCCAGGCCATCTCAACCAGACGCTCATCGGCGTCAGGCTCAAAGCCGGCTAATAAAGAAGCCGTCTGATAAGCCCGCTTGAGCGGCGAGGCGAGCCATCTGAATTCGGCAAATTCTTTGGGCAGCTTCCAGCCGGCAACTTCAACAGCGCCCGCTTCATTGAGCGGAATATCGGTACTTCCCTGAACCAATCCCGTTATATTCCACTCGGTCGGACCGTGGCGAATGAGAGCCAACAACGTCATTTAAATAAATCCTTCAAAGCTTGGTCGAGGAGTGCAGCTGCCGCATCAAGCGCGTGCTCGGAACGAATAACTCTGATGGCAGTCTCCGACATTGCATCCCGCTTTTCCCAATCACTTAATAAGGAGCATAGTTTATCAGCAAAATCTGCAGCATTGCCAATTTCCGCCAATAACCCGGTCTCCTGATCGCGGACAATATCAGCGACCCCACCGGTTTTACCGGCGATGACTGGAAGCCCACAAGCCTGCGCTTCTAACATCGCCATGCCGTAGGCTTCATTGACGGCCGGCCAGACAAATAGATCGCTGCCACTCAGCACCGGACTGATCTCCCCCTCGGGCAACTCGCCCAAATAGCTCACCCGATCTAACCCAAGATGCGTTTCAACATCAGCCCTTGCCGGACCATCACCCACGACCAGCAATTGCCAATCATCGTGAGGGATTTGTTTTAGCGCCTCGCCCAGCACCCCGTAGGATTGCAGTTTGGCATCGTCACGCATCATGGCAACGGTCACCAAGATCGGCAGGCTCGGATCAAGTTGATATTTTGATATCAACTCAGCACGTTCTTTATTGCGGCCAGACAAAGGGGGCATTTGCATAAAAGGCTTTAGAGCTATCAGTCGGCTCGGATCCGCCATGATTGGTAAGACGCAGGCACTGTCCCAGGAATTGAGGCCGATAATTGCATCCGCTTTATTGATGATCTCACCAAGCGCTTGATGGCTCAAATCCCAAGGCCCACCAGCGCGCTTCGAAGCGTAGGATACTTCGGCAGCGACATAGGGAATATTGAGCGTGGCACAAACCTGCGGCCCTATCCAATCCATCGCCTTATAATAAAGATGATATGTAAACCAGACATCCGGTCTCTGATCTTGTGGCTGAGATTGGTAGGCGGCGATGAGCTGCTTCGCAATTTCAAGGCCTTCCGCTTTCAGTTTCGCTTGAGCATCCGGGACACCTTTAGACTCTCGCGCCGCAAATTCGGTCGCGATATCGACATCGTGCCCACCAAATTCCAAAGCCTGAATAAGCGCCCGTGCGACCCGCCGATCACCTGAAGGAACGGGCGAGTTGGGTGATTTCATCGGGGCGTAGAAAGCAACCTTCATGCGACACGATCTATGTCTGGGGTGTCTGGCGTTAGTTCAAATAAGGGGTACACTTTGGTCATGCAGGCTTTAAAGTCAAAGGAGGCTCTGACTTTTTGTTCACCCGCAGCACCCAAATTCGCCCGATGTTTTGGGTTTTGAATAAGTACCGTCAGTTTTTCTGCCAACATTTGAATATTGCTGGGCTCGACCAGCAAACCGTTAGTGTCATTTTCGATCAGCTCGGGTATCGCGGAGACGATCGTCGAAAGACAGGCCAACCCTTGAGATTGTGCTTCCATCAAAACATTGGGCAAGCCGTCCCGATCACCATTACCGGCGACCAAGCTTGCCAGGACAAAAAAGTCAGCCTCCTGATACTGCACGGTTACTTCTTCCTGGGATTGCGAGCCAAGCCAGGTGATACGGTCTTCAATGCCCCAACCAAGCGCTGTGCGCTGCAACTTACTGATTAGCGGGCCGCCGCCAACATGGACGAGGTGCCAGTTCAAATCCTTGGGCAACAAAGCGAGAGCCGCCAACAAATCCGCATAGCCTTTTTTCTCAACAGCGCGCCCGACCGACAAAATTCGAACCGGATCACTGTCATCAGCCCCGTTGCGATCACTATAAGGTACTTGGCGTGGTGGAAAGCGGCCGAGATCAATGCCGTGATAGGCCAATGTCACTTTGTCTGTCTTATCTGCTATGGAAGCCAAATAAGAGCGGTTCACTTCGGTGCAGGTCACGGCCCAGGCACAATCTTTTAACTTGTCTCGGAGTTCCAGCTCCGGCGTGGTCCAAATATCAACCGCATGGGCTGAGCAAGACCATGGCAAATCTCGAAGCATCGCGGCATAACGCGTGACCGAAGACGGTGTATGCAGAAAATGAGCGTGAAGATGCTCAACATCATCAGAAAGCTCTGCCGCCAACACCAAAGCCTGACCCCACCGCCTAACGCGGTTGAAAGTTTTATCACGTGCTAAATCCTGTTTCCACGTTTGGTAGGCTTTCGCGTAGGTTGGCCAACTTCTAACCCGTCGCCAAGCCCGCCAAACCCGACTTATTTCCTGATAAAGATATTCCGGTAAATAAGTGACCGGCGCTTCAATTTTATCGTGAACGGGATGGGTCTTTTTATCGGTCGGGTGGCGCATAGAGATGATCTGCAGAGGCAGCCCCTGCTTTTCAAGCGCGTGAATTTCCTGCGCGATAAAAGTCTCAGAAAGACGCGGATACCCTTTGAGAATTATGGCGGTGGCTTTGGCCACGATTACCTCGTGTTAATTTTCGATAATTGCTTTTATTGATTTATAATAGCGAGATCAGAAGAAGCATCACCTAATCGCTTTTTATCGAAATGCATGCCAACCAGACGGCTGATATTAGGCAGCCCGTTGAGCAATCCCGGCAGCACTACATCTGATGGCGGATTTTGTTGCGTAAGCTGACGCAACGCCGTTATCATTGGGGAGGTATTTCGAACTCCATCATCGTTCAGCAGCGACATCAGTCCAAGCTCCTGCGCCCGAGACGCCCGGATATATTGCTCCAAGCGCGGCTGAGTTCGTGGAATTATGACGCCCGGCTTATTAAAGGACAAAATCTCGCAGAAGGTATTGTAGCCGCCCATGGCAATAACGCCGACCGCATTTTTCATGAGATGCTCGATATGGGCATCAAAAGTGATCGCGTCGACATTGTCTAATTCATTGATGCGCTGGAGAAAGTTCTCCTGGGCCTCAGACTGCATAAACGGACCAAACACGATCAGTGCGCGATGCGGAATTTGCTCGCCAGATTCGTAAGCCCGCAACACCCAGTCGATCAGCACCTCGCCATCGCCGCCGCCGCCAGCGGTCACAAGATAATACGGCTTGTCGGTAATTGCAGCCGGCACACTCGCCGACGCATCCGGCACGCCATAGCGCAGATAGCCGGTATAGGTGATTTTGCGCCGAACGGACTCAGGCAAATCCACACCCGTTAGCGGATCATAGACCTGCGGCAGACCATAAATCCATAAATCATCATAAATTTCTTCAAGCGCAGGCATGACATTTTTGCGTTCCCATTCGGGCACCAAAAGAGCCGGCTCATCCATGACATCGCGCAAACCAAAAACCAGTCGCGTGCCACGTTCTTTTAACATTTTCAACGTATCAGCAACTTCGCCTCTGAGCCCGAGAGGCTCCTTGTCGACAATGAAGATATCCGGGTCATAAACATCAGCCGTGTGCTGAATGATTGAGCCACGGAGTTCCATGGTTTTCTCGATATCCATGTGCAAGCTCAGCGCGGTATAGTCACCGTTACGCAGTTTAATAACGCCCGGCACCCGAACAAAATCCACCCGTGCCCGAAAGTCAAAGCTACCGATAATCGGCGAGCCCGACAGGATCAGCACAGAAAGCTTGTTATAAGTTCCGACCAGGGAATGCGCGATCGCCCGGCACCGTCTTAGGTGGCCGAGGCCAAAACTGTCGTGACTGTAAATAAGGACACGGCAATCTTCCCGTGCACTAGCGTCCCGCTGGCTAGTCATTAAATCCCCTAATATCCCTCAATGCGTAACTTTTTTATATGTAACAACGCACTATGACATGTAAATACAGCTCTCGGAAAGTGAATTCTGGAAAATTATAACGCAAAACAGCTGAAGTTTTTAACTAAAGATTCGTGCGAAAAATCAAATCTTACAAATGGACAAGTCACCCTGAGTTTTCCAATTGTTATAGATCATTTCAACGATTGTAACGTCAGGTAGTTCGGCTCACCATTTTTTATTAATTTTGTTGAGGCATTAGTTGATCAAGTTTTAATATATTGATTGTATTTTTATTGCTAACTTATCTGAATAATATCTTTTCAATTCGACAGGAAAATCAACGTGCATCAGTCTTCGGAAATGGAACTTATTAGTGAAGGCTTCACTGATCCAAAACGATATATTTACGATCTGGATGATCGGCGCGATGTATGGTTTGATTTCTCAACTGATCGAGTTGTCCGTCCAATTAACAATGAAGATGCGCTTCGAGCTATCAATCTACTGAAAGACTGCTTTGCGGTTGAATCTATTGATGGCAATACGGTTGTGCAACGCAAGATCAAGTATCCCAATTTTATTGGTGTATGGTCTTCTGCTCAAGTCACTCACCAAGCGCGATTTATTCTGGAGATTTACGAACTTCTCAAGGGACTGAACGTAAATCTTTTTGATGGACATCCCTGGAATATAATATTTGAAGGAGCACAACCACGATGGATTGATCTTGGATCTTTACGTCGTTTTGATGAAGCGAGCGGTAGCTGCGTCCGAGAGGTGAACCAATATGTCACTGCGGCAGAATTCTATCGCATCGGGTACTGCAAGGGGTTTAGAGAGAAAACATTTGGCACGGGCGAAGTCGAAGACATGCTCAAAGGTGGATTTGAAAGTCTGGCAGAAGAAGACCCCATCTTATCCTACACTGAAAAATTTTATCGACTTAGAGAACGGGAAGAACGAGATCGCAAGGGTACCTGGATTGGGTATTCAGAGTGTCCGTCGTCATAGTAATTGGAACAATCAACGGCCTGATCTAAAGGAGGATCTGGCTCATCTGGTTCAATATATTAAGCGGCGT
>Ga0233428_1004339_pt1 | contig 11132 bp, 10 predicted proteins | sample SI_118_April2016_4_FD_179890 | JGI IMG/M metagenome (GOLD analysis project Ga0233428, IMG submission 179890) | Seawater microbial communities from Saanich Inlet, British Columbia, Canada - SI_118_April2016_120_MG | ecosystem: Environmental > Aquatic > Marine > Inlet | place: Canada: British... | reverse complement strand
ATTGGAGATCGACTTGTCTGAAAATCGCGGCATCGTTGTCCTCCATTGAACAAGGTTGAATATTGCCAGGCCGTGTCATGGAACGCGGCCATCCCTGGAATGGAAACGGCCGCCCGAAGACGGCCGCGTGGTTGTGTATTTGGACGAGGTTTGGCTAGATCTTGCCCTTGATGGCGACGGTGATGCCGAGCCACAACATGGCCAGGGCGCCGGTGACGATGGCGGTCATGAGAACCAGGCGAAGACGCAGTCCGATTCTCTCCGAGACCTCCCGCTGTCGCCTGAGATAGGCGAGATCGGCCTGCATTCCATGAGGATCGTCTGCGTCGACGCCCAGGGTATGCAGGGTTTCGCGAACAGCCTCGCGGGCTGCCTCGCGTGCGGCCTCCCGCACCAGGCGCCGGATCTGGTCTTCGGTCATGTTTTTTGGCCCTTTGCCGCCGGATCGGTGAGCCGGTCATCGCCCGGTCCCTGGCCCGGCATCGCGGGCGCGGGCCAGAGCTGCAGACCCAGCACCTCGCTCTCGGCCATGAAGACGCGATCATGATCGGCGCGGGGCACGGCATCGAGCTGGCCGAACCGGCCGGCCGCGCCACCGATCACACCGCCGATCATACCGTTGAGCACACCGTCGCAGACCAGCAAGCGCCGCCCCGCCGCCACCGTGACCGTGCCGCCGGGGGGCAGATGCACGAATTCCCGGCCATAGGGCAGCAGGCCGATGCGCGGGTTGAGGCGAATGCAGAACCAGCGTGCCGTCTCCCCGGTGCAGATGAAGCGGTAGCTGCCGGGGCGGAGGCCGCCAGGGGGGTTATGGAAGCTGTTGAAGCCCCGGTGGCGCACCATGCAGGCCTGGCCGTCCCTGATCAGGGTGATCTCGCCGGCCACCTGCACGATATGCTCGGGCGCGTGTTCGTTGGGCACCCGGGTCTCGATCACCCGGTGCCGCGCCTCGCCCCGGCGCAGGTGGCAAAAATGCGCGGTCCAGGGCCCGAACATGCAGCGCGTCTGGCGACCCAGGAAGGTGCGTAGATCGACCCCGGTGATCACTTCGCGGGTCATGGGCGCGGGGTCGCGGGCCAGTCGAGATCCCAGGGCCGACCGGCGAAGGTTTGCGGGATATCGCGCAGGGCCTGGCGATAGGCGCGCCAGGGCGCGGACAGCGCCGTGCCGGCCTCGGCGGCGCGGATCACGGCGATGTCGCTGACGAACAGCTTGCGGTCGCGCTCCTGGCGGACCTCGGCCATCAGGGCGGCGATATCCCCGGCCTCGAGGGGCACGGCATCCCAGACCCGCCGCCAGGTGCCGTCACGGCGGACTGGTTGGCCGAGCACCACCCGGTGTCCGGGCGGTGCCGGATCGGCGGGGCTTGCCGGGACCCCCGCATAGCCGTGCGGCGCCAGGGCCGCGTCATCAAGTCTCTCAAGCGCGGCGGGCAGGGAGACGTGGCGCAGGCGGCGGCGCAGAATACCTTCGGACACGGGCCATTCGAGGACGGCGCCGGTATCGGGGTCTATTCTGGCATAGAGCATTATTCGGCCTCTTGCGGTGGCAGAAACGGCGCGGCGAGAGGACGCAGTTCGGCCCGCAATTGCATGGCCAGGCGGTAATGGGCGCGAATGCGCGCCTCGAGATCGTCCATGTCGAGGAACAGCAGGCCGGACGCCTCCCAGGCGGCCAGCTCGTCGAGGGCCTGGGCGGCATCGTCCCGGCGCCACAGATGGCGGTAAATCGGGTAGAAGGCGCCACCGGCTTCGCGGCGGAAGTCGGAGATGTTCGAGACCCGTTTGCCGTGGGCCATGGCCAGTAGGCCCAGTTCGCTCGAGGTGGTATGCCAGAGCTGCCCGGCGGCCAGGACGCAGGCGACGCCGCTGGCGTCACGGGGCAGGATGCGGTCGAGGCCGTAATGCAGGCCCAGGGCGCGAAGGTCGGCCTCCGTTGTCAGGGGATGGGGCTTGATCATCACCTCCTCGTGCTCGAACATCAGGCGGGAGAGGGCCTCCCGGGAGACCATCCAGGAGAGCTGGTTCGAGCCCGGCAGCAGCACCACCCTGGCCGGGGGGCGGGGGAGGTCCTGGAGGTGGTATTTATCCTCTGGTTGGGCGCGCAACCGCCGGCACAGGGCATAAGGCCGGCGTTGGCGGTTGACGGCGGCGAGGGCCATGATCCGGCAATTGATCTCGGTGCTCTGGGTGGAGAGGTAGATGCCGCCCAGGAGGTCGGTGTAGCGCCACTCGGCGAAGCCGGTGTCCTGGCCCGCCGAGACGTCATATGACGGCGGGAAGGGCGCCAGTTCGCGGATCATGTCCTCCAGCGCCGTGAACCGGGCGGTGTCCCGGGCCCGCGTGGCGCGCTGGCCCAGCATGGCGCGCGAGGTGGCGGCGTCGTCCAGCCGTCGCCCCCCCCTCATGCCCGCCGCATCACCATTCGGTGATGCGCACGGTGGCGGTGGCGGTGTCATGGGCGGTGTTATAGGCGGTGTCATGGGCGGTCTCCACGCTGGTCGGGGCGAGGGTAGCGAAGGAAGTTAGGTAGGCAGTGGTGTAGGCGGTGGTATGCGCGGTGAGGCGTGAGGTGCCGTGGGCGGTGCCCTGGGCGGTGCCGTGGGCGGTGCCATGGGCAGTATTGCGCGAGGTGCCCCGGGCGGTGCTCCGGGCGGTACTCCGGGCGGTGTTCCAGTAGGTGTTATACCAGTAATCCTTGCCCTGCAGGGTCTGGCGCCAGGTCTGCCACCCGGTCGACCAGGCGGTGGACCAGGCGGTGCTGAAGGCGGTGGCGTAGGTGGTCGAATAGGACGTCGACCAGGCGGTCGAATAGGACGTGGAAAATGCTGTCCCATGGGCGGTGTTATGGGCGGTGGCGCGGGCGGTCTGGCGGGTGGTTGTGTATGTGGTCGACCAGGCGGTGGCATGGCTGGTCTGCGCAGTGGTGACGTAGGAGGTCTGGGTGGTTGTCGCATAGCTGGTCTGCCGGCGCAATCGCGCGCCCCCGAGACGCCGCCAGATGAAGGGCTCAGGCATCTTGGATCAGGGCGGAACCGAACCAGGTGGCGCCGCCGTCCATGGTGACGAAGGAAAAGATATCGTATTGACCCGGGGTGGCGGTGAGGGTCGGGGCCGCGCCCCGGGGCCACTTGACGCCGGCGGGCCAGGTAATGGCGTAGGCGCCGGTGACGGCGAGCTTGAGGGTAAAGCCCCGCGCCGTGCCCGGGGCCGGGGGATTGGCGAAGGTGAGAGCGGTAATGTTGGCATCAAGGGTCACCTCGAAGATTTGCGCCGTGGACAGATCGAGGCTCAGGCTGCCAGACGCGATTGACGGGCTGGCGGTGGCCTCCCCGTAGGTGAGAGGTTCCACATGGCCCGGCAGCACCACGTTGCCATTGGCATCGACCGCAATACGGTGGTGATTGGCCAGATCCAGGTTACCGCGGGCCCCGGCGGCGGTATCGGCGCCGGTACCGCCGAGGGTGACGGCCAGGGGCCCGGCGCCCGCTGTGGCCAGGTTGCCGCCCATGGTGATGGACCAGTCCGTATGGCTGCCGCCGCCAAGGGTGGAGGAGATATTGACGGTAGCCGCCCCCGTCGCGCCGTCCCAGGCGGTGATCTCGCCCTGCATGTAGGTGGCGGACGGCGCCCCGGTGCGAGCGATGCGCACAGGCATGCCGGGGGCGAAGGCGGGGATCTGGCCGCTGGCGGTGGTGATGGTCAGGGATCTGACGCCGAGGCCCACCGTGAGCGCGTCCGCCGAGACGCCATGGTAGGCGTTGGCCACGTGTTCGACGAGCTTTTCCAGGGCTTTCGGGAAGCCCAACGCCTCGTCGGCGTAGGTGTTGCCCTGGAAGTTGGCCTCGGTGAAGGTCATGCCGCCGATGATGTGGGAAAAAGCCATCAAACCAGCTCCTCGATGACAAAGCGTTTGGAATAGCGCTCGAAGGATGGGTTAGCCATGGGCGTGGTCTCGCCCAGGGTGCCGTAGATCGCCAGGCGGTGCAGATGACGGGGTTGGTCCGCATCGACGATGGCAAGGACATCGCCGGCGATGCCCTTTTCCCGGTCGAGCTCATGGGCTCGGCCGAGCATCTCATCGGCGCCCAGATGATCGAGGGTGAAACTCAGGCGGCGGCGCAGGGGCAGCGGATCCACGTACAATTGCCCGCCGCGGGAGCGAATGGTGCGGCTTTCGTCCACGTGCCGGAGTTCCCAGCCGTAAGCGAGGTTGCGGCTGGGCTGCCAGGCCGGGGCGGCAATGAGGCGGCCGGCCTGGAGAAAGCCGTCGGGATTATCCTGGTCGTCGAGCTCCAGGCGGAGATGGCGGGCGAAGAGCGGTGTTGTGAGGACGTGATAGGCGGAGATGCCGTAGGTTCTGGCCTCGTCGGGGTCGAGCTTGCCGCCCCAGATGAACTCGCCCCACAGGTCCTGGCCGAAGGGCGTGATCTCGGGCCAGATATCCCGCCAGCCGGTGTCGAGAAGAGCCGCGGCAAAATCCGCCGCATCGCTCAGACGAAGCCGCCAGCGGCCCCCCTGGGTCAGATTGTGGCGCAACAGGGCCAGGAGCGAGATCGTGCGGGGGGCGCCCAGGTCTAGATCGAACCGTGTGCTGGCCAATGCCGTATCGGTGCTGCGCGCCAGCCTTGTCGGCTGGCGGTCCTGGAGGTTCGCCAGAGGCAGGGTGGCCACCCAGGAGCCCGCCGATAGGATCCCGGCGTCGGCCCGGTTGCGGTCGGCGATCAGGATGTTACCCATTGTCCAGCCTCATTTGTTCAACCTCATTTGCTCAGCCCCAGAGCGTCAGTTCGACCTGGTTGAGGGCGGTGTCCTCGACCAGGCCGATGATCCGGAACAGCTTGCCGGCCTGGAGACCGAAGCGGGGATAGACGAGACGTACAGGGTCCGCCAGTTCCAGGGCGAAGGGCTGGGTCTTGAGCCGTACCCGGAAGAGATCGCGGTCGGCCCCGTAGAGGTTCAGCAGGCGGGCGGCCTCCGTGGTTGCCGCCGTGTCGCCGTCCAGCAGGGTGTTGATCTCCAGATCGCCGGCCAGGGGGTGCTTGGCAAGCACCGAGCCATCCTCCGCCGTCACATAGCGAACATCCCGCGCCGTGAAGGCGCGCCGGGCGGCGGTGACGGCGGCGTTCAGCTGGAAGGCGGCCTGGACGGTCCCGTTCGGTTGGTAGCCCAGGCGCACCCGGTGGGCGGGCAATGCCGTCGCCTGGCGGACGATCTCCAGGATCTCGACTTCAGAGAAGGTCGCCGCTGGCGTGCCGCCTGGTGTCACGAGACGTCCCACTTCGAACTTTCCGGAACGATCAAAGCCGTAGTAACCGCCGATGCTGGCGATCAACTCGTCGAGCACCGCGAGTACGGTTCTGTTGGAGGCGCCATCGATGTATGCGCCGACAGTGTTGCTATTGGCCGTATTGAGCGCCATGAAGCTGGCGCTATCGAGGTCGCCGGCGCTAAGGTTGCCCTGGCTGGTGACGATCTCCTCGACGATGTCGGCGACGGTTGTCAGATAAGTGCCGCTCGGCTTCGCGCCTTTGACATCGCACGTTACCTGTTCGGTCAGTGGTGCTCCACCCACGGTGACGAACCCGGTGGCCACGTCGACCGCATATTGGTTTGCCGTCGGCGTGCCAACGATCCTGGTATAGGCAATGCCGCCCACATAAAGGGCATCCACATCGCTGATGGCGCCGTCGTGGACCTGATAGCGGCCCGCACCCGGATCTACCATGACCGGGCGAATATTAAGCACCCGGCCAAAGGCCAGGGGTTTTCGCACACCGGTAAGATCAGAACCGCCCTCGTTGCCACCGGTGCCGGCATACAATGTCCCCTGGACGGGTTTGGCCAGCTTGTGCTGCCAATCCCGCAGGCGGACGGTGAGCACTTCGTCGGTGACTTCGATCTGCTCGGCGGTGCCATCGAACACGAGGCCGAAATCACCGTAGGCAAAGTCATCGCCGCCCAGGAACACCCGCACGCGCCGGTCGTCCCAGCCAAATGTCAAAAATCCATCCAGGCCGCCATCGGCGTTGGCGAGGGCGATCTCGCCGAAATTGGGTATCGAACGGCCGCCGATCAGACCGCGCTGGAACAGGTGGCGTTCGAAATTCAGCGCCGAGACCACCCGTGGTTCAAAATACTGGCTTGCAGGACTGTCCGTCGGTTTGGTGACGAAGCCATGGTCCGAGTGATAGAGCGTGACCACGGCACTGGCGCCTGGATCATAAGGCTCCAGGATCACCAAGTAGCGCCGGGCCGCGTAAGGATCGGCCAGGAGGTCGGTGAAGGCACTCATGCCGCGCGGACCCCGGCGGCGGCCTGGCCGGCGAGAACCCGGCGCAAGTCGCGTTTCACATCAGCGAGCTCGGCCCGGGTGGCGATCAGTTCCCGCTCGAGCCGCTCGCCGCGCAGATCGGCGATCCGGGAACCATGTTCAATGGCGCCTACGACGTCTCTGTTATCGTTGCTGACCGATACCTGGACCGGTATACGGCCCCGGTTCATGGCTTCGAGCGCAGGTTGCCCTATGGAGGTGACGGCATTGCGGCGCATGATGAACTCGCCCGGGCTGAGAAGTGCGGGCACGGTATCGGGACCGCGCACCAGCCCACCGGTAGCGAATCCAGGTAGATTAGAGACAGAATCCCTGACACCGGCGGCCGTGTGCTTTGCATCGCCATAGCTGGCGGTGATGCTATCCAGAAGATCACCAAAGGCTGGACCCACCACCGCGCCAAGATCAAAGGTTCGGCTCGAGGCTGCGCCGGGGAGAACATCCTGGATCTGGCTGCCCAGCAGACCCTCTCCGCCACCGCCGATCCCGATGGCGCCGAGGATACCCCGTTTGGCCACGGCCTCGCCGGCGAGCCGGAGCACGGCAGGGGTGCTCAGATTGCCGCCAAATATGCCAGAGGCAAAGGAAGAGGCGACACCGCCCGCCAACCGCGAGATCAGGCTCGATGACACGGCGCTGATACCGGGAATGACAGAGGAGCCAAAACCAAGTGCCGCAGCCTGGGCCGCGCCTGCCGCCGGCAGAAAAGCGCCAGCCAAAGCACTGCCGAGGCCTGGTAAAGCCAGGGAGGCAGCCAGAGTAAGCAGGCCCTGGGGCGTGGCCAGGCTCTTGACCGCATTCGCGGCACCCTTGACCACGCTTTTGACGGCGCCGGTGATCTTCTTGACGAAACCGCCAAAACCATAGTGCGGTATGCCGTCGGGGCCGATCGAGGGCGACAAGGTGCCGTCGTTGGCCGCGGCGATGGCGGGGAGACCAAGGCGGCGCACGGCCTTTGCGGAGAGAACGAATTCGCCTGGGCTGAGCAGGGCCGGGATATTGTCGGATCGGTCATGGCCAGGGCCGGTGACCAGGCCGCCCTCGGCGAACTTGAAGAAGTCGATGACCTTGTCGACCACGCCGCCGCCGATCTTGGAACCAATGGTCTGCACCGCCCCCGAGGCGGCGCTGCCGGCGAAACTGACCGTCGCCTTGGCGGCCAGATCGGCAAGGCCTTTTACGACCGCGTCCTTGAAGGCGCCGAAGTCGGCCTTGCCGGTGGCGTAGAAGCCCGCCAGGGTCTGTTCCAGTGGCCGGAATACTGAGTTCGTCAGGAAATTGCCGGCGAGCCGTCCATGTTCCTTCAGGCTATCAAAGTAGTTTCGCGCAGCCGCGATGGCGCCGTCGCCGAACTGCAGCCGCTCACGTTCCGCTTGGGCGGTTTTCGCAATTTCCGTGAGTTTGCGCTGGTGTTCGGCCTGGATGATCTCGGCTGCGCGGGTGTGTTCCCGGGAGGTGATCTCCTGGGCATCGAGGCGGCGTCGCCAGTCGTTGAGTTCGAGGTCCCGGCGCCGGGCAATCAGATCGACCTCACTCAGGGTGGCCTTGGCGTGGCGATCTTCTAGACTACGCAGCTCACCGAGGCCACGCTTTCGGGCTTCATCCTGCTTTTGCAGGGCTTGTTCGGTGGTTTTGAGCTGTTGTTTGCGTCCGATCAACGCGCGGATCTCTCGTTCCTGCTTGGCGCTGAGTCGGGTGCCCTGTTTGGTGGCGATGTTGCGGGCCTTGAGGACCGCGACCTCTTTCTCGCCTGCGGCCTTGGAGAGGCCAAGTAAGCGCACCTCCCTACGCAGTTCGTCGATGTGCTTGGCGACGGCATCAGTTGTATCGGCGAATTTGCGCCGCAAGAGCGACATCAGCTTCAAGGTGTGCGGAAAATCTATGCCCAGCTGCCGATGAGCCTGACTGAGTAGAGCCAGGCCCTTCGTCAGTTTTTCTCCCTTGTCGATGGAGGGATCGAGGGAGCGCTCCAATTTGTCAAAGGCACGGCGCAGGCCGTCGAGGGAACGGTTGCCGTCGTCGGCGCCCTTTGCCAACGTGCCGGTGGCATCGGCGGCCTTTTCGGACGCATCAGCGAACTGGCCAAGCCGTTTCTCGAGGGTCGCAATGTTCTCGTCCTGCTCGGCAATGATTTCATTAGCCTTGCTGATGGCTTTACCCAGAACCACCATCTCACCAGCAGCTTTACCGATCCTGGCCCCGCCCACGGATGTGAAAGCGCTGAATGGATTGACGCCCCCAATTTTGGCCTTGGTTGCCTCTAAACTGGTTTTGAGACGCTCGATCTCTGCCTTGTTGGCTTCGCGGATAGCAATGGCCTCGGAATATAGCTCCTTAGCCCGGTTGCGACTGGCGACCGTGGCTTCCTCCAACACCGTGTTTAGCTCGCTGACCTTGAGTTTTTGCGACAATGCAGCCGACTGAGCCTCTTTGTGGGCCCGTACCAGTTCATACAGACCAATGCCGGCCAGGATGGCCAGCCCCGCCGGCCCACCGAGGAGTGCCAGGCCGCCGCGCAGCATTCCCAGGGAGGTGGCGGCAACCCTGGCCGCAGCACCGACGGCCACAAGCCGCGCCGCTGCCAGGGGTGAGATGGTGGCCATCAACCTGAAACCGGCGATGGCGCCAGTATTGCCCATGAGGGAGGCTGTGAGAAATCCGAACGCGGCGCCGACTTTCCTGGCGATAAATAGCCCCGCTACTGCTTTGATGACGGGATCAATGTTGCCGGCGAGGGCTTGAAAGGCAAATCCAACGGTTTTGGCGGCCTGCTCGATACCGCCATTGGCAAGTAGTTCCACCAGGCGGTCCTTGACCGTGACGATGGCCGGTGCCAGCTCGGCGCCGAGCACCCTCAGAGCGGACTCGGCATTGTTTTGCAGCAGACGCATCTGGTTTGAGAAGGAACGGAAAGCGGCCTCGGCCTCCTTGTTTAGCGCCGTCGTGTTGCGCGCCTCGTCCGCCGCCATACGCTGGGCGCCGGCTAGCAGGTCGAACCTGCTGGCGAGAACAGGCAGCACCTTGTTGATCTCCTCACCGCCAAGGCCGATGGCCTTGAGTTCGAGAGCGACATCGGCGCCCTGGGTCTGCATGCGGGCCAAACCTTTTAGGAACAGGTTGAAAGCGGCGACGCTGTCCTTTTTGAATACTCGCACCAATTCATCGCCGGTGACTCCGGCAATACGTGAAATCTTTTTCAACTGCGCACCGCCCGAGAGGACGGCGCTGTTGATGGTGCGAAAGGCACGGCCCACGGCCGAGCCGCCCAGTTCTGCGCGGATGCCCACTGAGGCCATTGCCGCACCGATTGCCGATGCGGCAGTGGTACCAACCCGGAAGTTCGAGGTCGCCAGCGACACCTCCGTGGCCATGCGGGCGATCTCCCGCTCGGTCACTGCCATGTTATTACCCAGGCGCACGATTACCGAGGCCAACCGGCCTACCTCGCCGATATTCTCACCGGTAACATTGAGCATGCGGGCCAGCGACGTGGCTGCTTCCTCACCGGCCAGATTGGAGGCGCGTCCCAGCTTGGCCACGGTATCGGTGAACCTCAACAAATCCTTGCTTCCCGAAACACCAAGCTGGCCGGCGGTGGCGCCGATATCGAGCAGCTCCTTGGCTGCCACGGGGATCTGTTTGGACAGATCCGTGATGGAACGGCCGAATTTGTGGACCTCATCCTGGGAGAGGTCAGTGGTCTTGGCTACCGCGATCAAACCTTCGTCGAAGTCGGCAAACAGTTGCACCGAGTGGCGCAGACCGCTGAAGCCGGCATAGGCGGCGATCAGACCACCAACCTGGCCGGAAAGAGCCCGCATGGCGCCCCTGGTTGCCGAACTGGCCCGGCTGACCGCCAGCAGACCCGCCGAGGCCGGTTGTGCGGCGCCGGCGATCCGGTGGAGGGCCCGTTGGCCGCTCTGCCCGACACCTACCAGCTCTGATTTGGTTCGCTGGCCGCCTCTGGTGCGCAGATCAATGAATAGGGTCTTGGTGGTCATGGAGCTTTAGTCTCGAGGGTCCTGCCAGGCATTGACGATGAGCCGGGGCAGTCGCTGCTGCCAGTGCCGGCCAGCGCCGGTGAAATCGAGGCGTTTACGCAGGCGCACCTGGGGCACCATGATGAACATCACCACCGTGGTCAGGCCCTGGCCTGTGGCCTGAGCGCGTTTGCCGGCTTTAGAAAAACCACCGCGCTTGCCTCCACGAGCCTTCAAGCCATCCACGACCAGAAGGGATGGTTTGCCACCACCACGATAGACAAAGCGGAGCCGTCCAAAGCGGTGTTCTGGGAAGGTTGCTGGACTGATGCGCTTACCACCAATACCGCGTCGTGGCGCAGCCGGCGTTGGGATCGCAAGCCAGAGGCCTTTCTTGCTCTTGATGGTCACACCTTCGTTGAAGGCGCGCATGATCGTCGGCGCCTTGGTCCAGACCCGGCCCGCGGCATTGAGTCTCTTGTTCTCAAAGACCTTGCCCCGCCAGGAGTTGGCCAGCCGGCGGCCGAGGCCGGCACCGGTGACCTGGGCCCGCATCTCGTGCTTGAGGCCTTCTGCGGCTCTGCGGGTTCCGATCACGACGGCGCCCCCTGCAGCTTTGATTTCGGCCTTCATATGCCTCCCCAGATCGCCCTGGATTGCCGCTTCCAGCCTCATGATTTTGTTTTCTCCTTGCCGCGCCGGGCCTCTTCGAGGTCCCTGGTGAGTTCACTCTCAGCACCTATCATGATCCCAAACGCATCGATCATCGCCGCTGACTGATCCATGACGCCGCCGGCATCCGCTAGATGGCCCTGC
>Ga0233428_1004334_pt1 | contig 11143 bp, 10 predicted proteins | sample SI_118_April2016_4_FD_179890 | JGI IMG/M metagenome (GOLD analysis project Ga0233428, IMG submission 179890) | Seawater microbial communities from Saanich Inlet, British Columbia, Canada - SI_118_April2016_120_MG | ecosystem: Environmental > Aquatic > Marine > Inlet | place: Canada: British... | reverse complement strand
TCGATCAACTCCTCGGTGCTCGCGTAGATCGCGGGCGGATAGATCAACGAAGTGGAGACCCCGATCGCGCCATCCTCCATGCCCTGACGCACCAGAGCCTTCATCTCTTCGAGCTGCTCGGTCGATGGCTGGACGTCGTCCTCTCCCAAGACCACGCGCCGGACCTGCGTGAGTCCCACGTCATGCACGACATTCAGCGCGATCCCGTATCGCTCCATGACCGCGAAATACTCCGCGTAGGTGCGCCACGTCAGGGTGTCGCCGTCCACAACCGGTCCCGTACCTGACGTCTCGGGACTACGCGGCGCGGGTGATCCCCCTTCCCCCGACAAGTACGTCGTGATGCCCTGCCTGAGTTTGCTCTCTGCGCTCGGCGGATCGGTGATGAGTACCAGGCTCGACTGACCCATCATGTCGATGAAGCCTGGGCTGACGACCCGGCCTGCCGCGTCGATCGTGCGGGTGGCCTGCCTTCCCCCCAAGTGACCGACCGCCGCGATGCGGTCTCCGCGAATCGCCACGTCCCCACGGAACCAAGGGTTTCCCGCACCATCGACGATCCGGGCGTCTGTGATCAGGATATCGAAAGGTGAGTCGTCCCCGCCGTCCCCTGCTTCGCGCGCGCACGAAACCAGAACGAGGGTGGCGACCAAGACGGCTACGGCGGCATGTCGACGCATCACTCGACTCCTAATTCAGCTTCGGGGGAGGAGAATCGTACTTCACACATTGACTCTCCACCACGCTCTGCGTCGTGCCGCGCGGGATGGCTCAAGAGGTGTACGACATCGCCATCCTAGGGGGCCGTGTCATCGATCCCGAAACTGGGCTGGATGCGGTGAGGAACATCGGTATCCGCGGAGACCTCATCGCCGCGGTGACCGTGGAGAGCCTCGAAGCCGTAACCGTCATCGACGCTCGAGGTCTCGTGGTCGCGCCGGGGTTTATCGACATCCTCGCGGCCCCTCCACGGCAAGACGAAGGGGCCGTCTTCAAGATCTTCGACGGCGTCACCACAGTGGTTTCCATGCACGGCGGTCCGGTGGACGCCGAGGAGTGGTACGAGCAGCGGGCCCAGTCCGGCTCGTATCACCACTACGGCACCACAGTCGGACATGGGGCGTTGCGCAGTGCCGCAGGAGTCACCGACCCATACGCGCCGGGCTACACCCGTGCAACTGGGTTCGATGATCGTGATGGCGCGGCAAGCTCTTAGATATGGCGCCGTGGGAATCGGGTTCGGCGTCGCGTACGTGCCGGGCGCCTCACGCTTGGAGGTGTTGCGTCTCTTCGAACTCGCCGCGGCCGAGGGCGTCCCCTGCCACCTGCACCTCCGCCACTTCGGCCCGGTACCGGCATCCAATAGCAGCCTCGATGCCGTAGAGGAGGTCATCGGAGCGGCGGCGATCACCGGGGCGGCGGCGCAGATCGCACACATCGGCAGTATGGTCGCCGACCCCACGGACATGGCGGCGGCTCTCTGGATGATCGAAGGTGCGCTCGCTCGTGGCATCGATGTAATGGCCGACATCTACCCCTACACCGCCGCCGCCACTGGACTCGGCACCACGACCTTCGACGACGGATGGCAGCAACGGTTCGGCGGCATCGACTACAGCGACCTGGAACTGGTGTCCAACGGGGAGCGCCTCACCGCCGAAGGCGGCGTCCCTGTCGTCATCCACTACATCCCCGAACGGACGATTCAGGCCGCTCTCTCTCATCCTCTCGTGATGGTCGCGAGCGACGGAGTGATCCAGGGCGGCCACGGGTATCCCAGAGCAGCCGGCACATTCGCACGAATCCTGGGCAGGTACGTGCGGACGTTGGGCGTGATCGAGCTTCCCGACGCCATCGAGAAGATGACCCTCATGCCCGCGCAAAGGCTCGAAGCGTCCGTGAGGGGCATGAAACGAAAGGGTCGACTGCAACGCGGGGCAGACGCCGACATCGTCGTGTTCGATCCGGGCGTTGTCGGCGACCAAGCGACGTTCGCGGAACCCGCTCAGCGGTCGGTCGGAATGCGCTGGGTCCTGGTGGGCGGACACCTCGTCATCTCGGACGGAATGGTGCAGGAAGAAGGAAGACCGGGGCAGTCGATACGGCGCGGTCGCTGACGGAGCACCCGTCGTTGTGATGGCGTGGCGTTGTTGTATGCCTCGGTCATGTGGACAGAGCCCCCCTTCCCCCGAGCGGCCGGTCAGGCCATTCGAGAGCTGTCGGGCATGCCAAGCTGGGCCAGCGGCAAGTGAGCCCGTGGCGGGTGTCTCCCATTGTCAGTGCTCCGCCCGGGTCGTGACGGAGGTTCCTGCAGCTTTTCTTAGGTACCCGTTGGCAGCCCCCCCTCGACGACAGCGAATACGAAAAGGCCCGCAGGAAGCAAGCTTCCTGCGGGCCTTTTCTCATTACCAAGCGGGCAGTCGGCCTGGAGGCCGGCCGCCGCGCCCCACCTCAGTGCATCAGTATCCTGCGTTCTGCGTCATGTTCGGATTCGCATCCGTTTCGTACTGCGGAATCGGCAGAATGCAGAACTGACACGGGTAACCCATGAAAGCCACGTCGCCAGTGACGTCGACCCTGTTGATGTCCATCTTATAGCGCATCAGATCGTGGATCCGATGGCCCTCATATCCCAGCTCAATCCGCCGCTCGAGAGCAATGGCATCGAGGAGGGCCTGGCCGGTAGCCACCACTGCCGGCGCACTGGAAAGACCTCTCTGGCGGATCATGTTCAGGTCAGCCTGCGCCCCGGCAGTGTTGCCGGAACGTGCGTGCGCCTCTGCCCGGTTCAGGTAGACCTCGGACAGCCTGATGACAGGAATGTTGTCCGTCGAGGTCGAGCTGGGCCACTTCATGACGCGATAGCTCGCATAGATCCCTGCGAGCCCAGGGTCAATCTGGAACATCTGCATCCGCACGTCGGCGGGATCAATCAGGTCCAACAGATCTTTGGCCGGGAGGTAGTCCCCGTATCCAGTGGCTCTGTACATGCTGCCGAGGGCGTTGTTCCCGTCCGTGTCGGTGTTCTGGATCTCGAAGATGGCCTCCGACGACCCACCGGCCTTGAACTGATCCACATACGCCTGGCCTTCCACCAGCGCATACCTGCCGCTGGAGATGACCGAATTGGACATGGTCACGACGTTGGCCCAATCCTCCATGTACAGGTAGATCCTAGACAGGACCGCCTGGGCCGCGCTTGCGGTCATCATGAAGGATCCACCCCGGGTCTGGCTCATCATCGAAATCCCGCGAGTGAGATCCGATATAGCCTGGGTGTAGACCTCGCCCACAGTGTTCCGTGCTGGGAGCAAGGTTACATCCGGCTCCAGGACGATGGGAACGCCGGGGTGTGCCCCACCCGAGGTGAAGGTGTAGTGCTGCCCATACATCCTCACCAGGTCGAAATAGATCAACCCGCGAAGCGCGTAGACCTCACCCATGATCTGTTGGTAGTCGGCCTGCACGCTTGTCGGCCCATCGAACTCGGCCTGGATGATCATGTTGAGCATGTTGATGCCTTCGTAGCCCTCCGCCCACAGCTCTTGCTCGAAGCCGTGACCGGTCACAATCTGGCCTTCGAAGTCGGCGAATTCCTGATAACGGTTCGCCGAACCGTTCTGCTTCACGTCCTCACCCATGATGTCTGCCATCAGGTAGAGGCTGCGGCCATAGTAGTCCGCGATGGAGATTTGGTCGTATACGCCGATGATAGCGGCCTCGTAGTCCCCGATCTGCTTGAAATACGCGTCGTTCGACACGGCAGAGTGGGGCTCCAGGACAAGATCGTCACATGCGGACGCGACTATGATCAACGGCAACAGCACCGCAATCTTCGCATTCTTTAAGAGTCTCATGATCGTACCTTATGGATATGGATAAAGTAGTGTTTACCTTGGCTCGATTTCATTGCCTAGAATTCCACGGTAAACCCGAGACTCAACGTCTTGGAGTTCGGGGTACCCGTGTTGTAGACACCACTTACGGTCTGCTCAGGGTCAAAGTGGAGGTTTGGTGCCGCCACCCACGTGAGCGGGTTCGTCACGCTGAGGTTCGCCGTCAGTGCAGAGAACCGCATCCGGTTGGCCACGTCCGTCGGGAACCGATAGGAGACCGTGACATCCTTGAGTCGGATGTAGTCGCCCTTGTCCAAATACCGGTCAGCATTCGAAGGCTGTGAGCTGTTCACGCCACCCCACGAAGGCCGTGGGAAGAGCGCGTCGTCACCAGGCTGCTTCCAGCTGTTCTCCCACGCCCACCGAGAGGTGGAGCGCGGCAGGTACCGCCCGTCACCGTGATAGAAGCGCTCGGCGTTCTCATAGAGGTAGTGGCCGAACATATAAGTGGCTAGCGAGCTGACAGTGATAGACTTGTAGCGCGCTTGGAAGCCGAAGGCGCCGAGATATTTCGGCGTGGCCGTCTTGTTGTCGTAGAACCGCTCCGCATCATTCAGCTTGTTGCTGGTCGTGGTCTTGCTCGCATCCGTGAACCACAGCGGATCGCCGTTGGCCGGATCGACGCCGGCCCACCCGTATAGATAGTACTCCTGGTAGTCCCGGCCCTCTTCCCTTCTCTTGGTACCGGCCAGGATGGGCTCCGTGAGCTTCGTGATCATGTTGTTCTGTGAGGTGATGTTGAAATCCACCCCGAAGTCGAAGTCCTCGGACCGCACGAGCTGCGCGTGGAGCGAGAACTCGATTCCTGAGTTCTCCATGTCACCGAAGTTCTGGAGCGTGCTCCGGAAGCCAGTGGTGAGCGACGTCGGCACGTTCAGCAGAAGATCCGTGGAGGTCTTCTTGTAGTACTCGACGGTACCCGTCAGTCGGCTGTCCAAGACAGCGAAGTCCAGGCCGAGGTTGAAGGAAGCCTGGGATTCCCAGGTCAGCGCGGTGTTGGAGACACTGGTCGGGGAAGAACCGGGCAGACCGTTGTACGCCCTGTTGAAGCCGTAAAGGCCGCGCCAGGAGTAGTTGCCGATCTCGGCGTTGCCGACCTCACCGTAGCTAGTGCGCAGTTTTAGGTAGTCGAACAGGCCCATGTCTTGAAACATCGACATGTTGGTCAGCGTAATACCGCCGCCCAGCGCCCAGAAGTTACCCCAGCGCGTGTCAGGGCCGAACCTAGACGAACCGTCCGTCCGGAAGGAAGCGGAGACGAAGTACGTCCGGTCGTAGTCGTAGTTCACCCGTGCGAAGTACGACTCGAAGGTGTACTCGTCCTTGGTGGTGGTTCCTTCGGTGATCGCAGCGCTCGCGCCGCGCTTGAGGTTCGGATGTGCGAACCCTTGTCCCCAAACATTGGTGCGCTGTCTGTCATTCTTGCTGGCCTCGTACCCGACGACCGTGTTTACACTGTGAACATCACTGAAAGTGTTGGTGTAGTTCAGTGTCTGGGTGCCCTGCCAGTTCAGGTTCGCTACGCGGGAATCGTCGAAGTTACCACCTACGTTCCGACCGTCTCCGAAGAACATGTTCTGGAAGACGTAGTCGTGAATACTGTACAGGTCGACGGCCCACGAGGAAGCCAGCGTTATCTGGTCGTTGAGCCGATACGTTCCGCTGAGGTTGTTGATGACCCGTGTGGTCTCACGTGTTTTGGGGTTCTCGTACAGGCCGCCCACAGGGTGGTTCGCACCCATGATGTTCCTGTGCCTGTTGTACCAATACCCGTCCTCGTCCTTCATGGGGAGCATGGGCGGCATAAAGACGGCCATGTACATGGGGGCCTCCCACGAGCTGCCGTCGTTGATGCCGTTCTGGTCCGTCTTGGCCACGTTGATGTTGTTGGCCAGGGTGAACTTGTCCGTGAGACGGGCAGTCAGGTTGATCCGGGACGACCAGCGATTGAAGAACTGCTGGTCGACGTTGCCTTGCTGGTCGAAGTTGCTGGCGGACACGTAGTACGTGAGCCGCTCGCTCCCGCCCGTGGCACTCAGATCGGTCTGCCTCGTCACGCCGTTCCGGCTCATGAGCTCACGCCAGTTGTTGTCTTCCTGGAGCGGCCACTGGTTAGCCAGCTGCACCTCGGCATCGGCCTGGGACATCCCACGGTTCATCCGAGACGTGACGTAGTAGTCGCGGTATTCCGCCGCGTTCAGACCCTGCAACAGGTTGTTGAAGGCAAAGTCCGACACGCCACCCTGCACCCGCATTTCGAACTTCGGATCGCTGGACCAAATGGCATTTCCTGCGACGCCACCCTTCGTCGTGATGAGCACCACGCCGTTGGCTCCTCGGGAGCCATAAATGGCGGTGGACGCGGCATCCTTCAGAACGACGAGGCTTTCGATGTCGTTCGGGTTGATGGACGCGAGCGTGTTCACCGTCCGTCCGCCGTTGCTCACCTCGGTGCTTGCGTTGGAGTCGTTGAAGAGCGGCACGCCATCGATCACGTACAGCGGTTCGGCTCCGGCTGAGATGGAACCCTGTCCACGCACGCGGATGTCGAAGCCGGCACCTGGAGCGCCGTCAAGCGACGTGACCTGCACGCCAGGGCTGCCCTGGATGATGTCTTGGAAAGTCGTCGTCGTCGGGAGTTCGAGATCGACCGCGGAGATGGAGACGATCGAACCGGTCAGTTCCTCCTTACTCGAAGTCCCGTACCCCGTCACGACGATCTCATCGAGGCTCAACGGGTCCAGTTCCAGTTGGACTTCGACGTTGGCAGTCCCTCCTGCCGAGACCACTACCGTGACTGACGACATGGAGTAACCGATGGAGCTGACCTCCACTTCGTACGTTGCCGGCGGTACCCGAAGGATGATAAACCGACCATCCTGGTTCGTTAGGGAACCGAGTCCGGTGCCCGCAATGAGGACGTTCACGTTGGCCAAGGGTTGGCCCAAATCCGCGGAAGTAACCTGGCCGACGAGGGTACCGAAGTCGTCTTGGGCTGTAGCGTCTTCTACCATGACGCCAAGACCGAGAAGCACAACGGCAGCGAGTCCAATCAGACTCTGCAAACCCCACCTAAGTGAATGAAAAATAATATCTCTCCCCTCATTTTATACATAGATGCTCCTTTCAGACTACATTCTTGCTGACCGGAGCCATTACTGCTGTCAGGAATCTCTCCCCACTTTCGTGGGGAATTTCTCCACACTCCGCGCTAAATGCCGATGTCATCACCTCCTACCGATGAATACCGCACGGGTTCTACCCCGCTAGCGCGGACACTTCAGAGAAGGTCCATTTCGGACCAGGAGGAGTGTCATGGCAAAGCGAAAGAAGTACAGTGATGAGTTCAAGCGTGAGGCGGTGGGACTGACCCGTCAGCCGAGCGCGAGTGTGAGCCAGGTGGCCCGCGATATCGGTGTCGGTTCAAATCTCCTGTTTCGCTGGCGACGGGAGTTGGAGTCCGGCGGTAAGGCGTTCCCGGGCTCGGGCGCGGCAAGGGATCAAGAAGTGTTGGCCCTGAAGCGGGAGTTGGCGAAGGTGAAGAGGGAGCGGAATTTTTTGCGCGATGCGGCAGCGTTCTTTGCCAGCGAATCGAAGTGAAGTATCAGACGATTCAGCGCTGTCGCGGCGTCTACCCTGTTCAGCTGATGTGCCGGTGCCTGCGGGTGTCGACCAGTGGCTTCTACGGCTGGGCCAAGAGGCCCATGAGCGCACGCGAGGTCGACAATCGGCGTCTGCTCACACGGATCCGCGAACACCACGCCGCGAGCGACGGTGTGCTGGGCGTCCCCAGGATGCACGAGGAACTGAGCGATGAGGGCGAGACAGCCAGCCCCAACCGAATCGCTCGGCTCATGGCCAAGAACGGGCTCTATGGCATCCCGCAGCGCCGACGGTGGCGACAGAAACGAAGCGGCGTCCGGCCGGCGTACGTTCGGAACCACCTCGAGCGAGACTTCGCCACCACAGAGCAGAACGCCAAGTGGGTGACGGATATCACGTACATCCGCACGGCCGAGGGCTGGCTCTACCTCTGTGTGGTGATCGACCTCTACGGAGGCAAGGTGGTCGGCTGGTCGATGTCGACCACGCAGGATCGCCAGCTCGTCCTCAAAGCCGTTCTTATGGCTTGCTGGCAACGCCCAGGTCGCAAGCCCGTGATCCTACACTCGGACCGCGGGACACAGTTTACGTCCTATGAGTACCAGCAGTTCCTGAAGGATCACCACATCACACTGAGCATGAGTGAGGTCGGCCACTGCGGCGACAACGCTCCCGCCGAGGGCTTCTTCGGCATGCTGAAACGGGAGCGCGTCAACCGACGCCGGTACTTGACTGTGCTAGACGCCCGATCCGACGTCTTCGACTACATCGAGCGCTTCCATAATCCCAGAATCCAACGTAGGCTCGACTCCCTCAACGGGGAGAGAAGTACCTTAACTCAACCGTCCGCCAAAGCGGGGTAGAACCCCACGAGGAGTAAAAGGGAATCATCTCCGAACAACCTTGTCCGAGCTGGAGAACAGATATTACTCCACTTGTACTTCGGCAAGCCCCCTGCAAAATGGTCGACAGCCTGGGAGCGGGGGCGACCGAAAGGGTCGGTTGGTGCGGCCGCCCCTTGGCGGCCAGAAGCTAACGAGGTAAGACTAGAGCTAAGGGATCGGTTCCCACGGATTATACTTGATGGTGAGGACCAGGCACCGGCTGTTCGGGGCCATGACATTAGGGAGTTACTCCAATGAACGCGTTCTGCAGATACCGTCTTGTCCCTGCTCACTGCTGGCTGTTCGGTGTGCTGCTGCTCTTGTTCCTGCCGGCCTGCGCGACCACGTCATCGGCGGGGGCCAGGCCGTCGGAAAGAGAGATGGTCGACATCGGCTATGGAACGGTCGACCCTGACCACCAGACCGGGTCCGTAGTCACTCTTGACGGTCCAGGCACCGGCGAAAACGCCTTCCGGAGCTTGGGCGACATGTTGAGCAAAATCCCGGGTATCCAGGTCCAGCAGCTGCCCGGTGGGCGAATCAGCGTGCGGATTCGCGGCACCAATTCGTTCTTGGGCGGCAAAGAGCCGCTCTGGGTAGTCGACGGAGTGACAATCCAGACTGGCGCCGGGCTCGCCGGCATCAATCCGAGTGCCATCCAGTCGGTTACGGTTCTGAAGGACCCAGGAGAAACAGCCGTTTTCGGAAGCCGCGGTGCCAACGGCGTGATCCTAGTCAGGATGCGAAGCGGCAGGTAACACCTGTGAGTGGCGAAAACTGACGTTGTGCCCCCCTGATCCGCGCTGGGCTCGGTTCAGGGGGGCACGTCAGAGCCTCAGGTGAGGCCCAACAGCGGGAGTCGCTTGTTCTGCGCTAACTAAAAGGGCCCGCCCAAGGTCGGAACCTCAAGCGGGGCCTCATCAAAGCCCAAGTGGGCGCTGAGGGACTCGAACCCCCGACCCCCTGCGTGTAAAGCAGGTGCTCTAACCAAGCTGAGCTAAGCGCCCTGAGGTACTTCTTCTAGCAATGGCACCATTTTTTGCCAGCGCCGTTTCTGCCCGCTCGCGGGGGTGTGCGAGGAAGTGTGCGAGGTCGATCGTAGACCTCATTTCGCCTCCCTCAAGTCCCCAGCCCCAAGAACGACGCGTAACATAGTTTCGGCGTCGGCATGCTGGTAGGCACTCTTGAGCGTGACCGTCGTCTTCCACCCACCGGCGGCGGCCACATCTACGTTGGCTGGACTCAGCCTACCGTAACCCGGATCCTGCTCGTCTGACGCGACCGGGGACGGCGCTTCACTCGGATCTCCACATCGCGATCCAGGCTGTTCAGAAACCGGGCAAGCCGCTCGAGCGAAAATCCCTCTAGTCGGCCCCGCACCAAGTTTGACACCTTCGGCTGAGTGGTGCCCAGCACGGAAGCTGCCTCCGTCTGCGTGAGGTGGCGCCCCTTTATGATGTCAGATATCGTGCTCGCCAGTTGGGCCTTGGCTAAGAGCTCTTCTGCATCAGGAAGTCCGAGGTCAGCGAAAACATTGCCGCTACCCTCTGTTACGGTCCCCTCGCCTGGCTTCTTGCTCATTGGTTTCTCACCTCAGCTTCGTGATGCGCTCGGGCGTGCTCGTAGCGGCTGCGAATCAAAGCGATCTCGTGCTTCGGAGTTGCCTTGCCGCGCTTGGACTTTTTCTGGAACGCGTGAAGTACATATACGACTTCAGCGAAGCGGACTGTGTAGACGACGCGATACGTGTCGGTGTCGTGATCTTCGACGATTTCAAGGACCCCCGCACCTTTGATAATGCCCTTTAGTGGCTTCGCGTCCGGCGCCTTCTTCCCCTCCTGCGCACGGAAGAGTGCATACCCGACCGCGCGCTGAACAGCATTCGGAAAGGACCGCAGATCCTCTTGGGAGGACGCGATCCAGTGCACGGGGTTGAGGGCAGTACCGGACACCACCAACTATACCTTATCCGGTATGCTCGGACAATCCTCTCAAGGTCCCGCCACCCCTCCGCCCACCTCAAGCCTTGAGTCCAGGTGAACTCCGCAACATGCCGCCAAGTACGCTTCCGCATAGACGTTCAAAGTTGCCGTCGCGGCTCGCGAATGCGAGCAGTGATCGCCGTAGTGAGCGTAGCGAACGAAGCCGGCAACTGATTGTCATACGCAGGTGAAGTGTGCGTGGCACTCCGTTTTCTCCGTCGCCAACGGCGCACGGCGGCCCGCACCAACTCGAGCTCGCCGCGCGCTAGCCGGGAAAGCGTAGGCACGACAACGGTTCTCCCGTCGCGCGGCACCTAGGACAGCTTGGCCGCTATCAACTCAACGCCCGGTGCCCCGTCAGCACGACACGCCATCGCGCTATTCCCAGCCTGCACCCCCGTGACATCTTCGCCATCGATGAGGACTGTTGGGGATCCGTAGCGTTTGAAGGCCTCGGGGGTGGAAGGATCCATCAGGTCCCACTCCTCCCATTCCTCGGACTGTCCAAGGACCTGCACAGCGGCTCGAATGTTCTCGCGAGCGGTGACTGCGTTGGGACAGCCGTCGAAGTAGACCAGTTCTACCCGCGTCCGGTTCTTCATCGGTGGTCCATTCCTGCTCGCTCGATCGCGGTGAAGTCGGTCAACCTCTCAAGCTCGGCTGCGATCTCTGCGACGGATGTCCTCGCCGTGTCGAACGTGACGAAACCCTCGCTCCGGTCGTACGAGAAGGTCGCTTCCCGGACGCCCTCCACTTTCTCCACGGCCACCCGGGCCGC
>Ga0233428_1004331_pt1 | contig 11151 bp, 10 predicted proteins | sample SI_118_April2016_4_FD_179890 | JGI IMG/M metagenome (GOLD analysis project Ga0233428, IMG submission 179890) | Seawater microbial communities from Saanich Inlet, British Columbia, Canada - SI_118_April2016_120_MG | ecosystem: Environmental > Aquatic > Marine > Inlet | place: Canada: British... | reverse complement strand
GTCACCGTCTGGGTTGCCCTCGACGATGTGGATGAGGAGAACTCGTGCATGAATGTTGTGCCTCGTTCGCACGAGGGATATCGCGAACTCGAGATGCTACCTGTCGAAGAGGAGACGGGTGCCATGCTAGGACGACGTGTGGAGATCACGGATCAGATGTCCGCCTCTGCCGTACCCTTGGTGCTGCGCACGGGACAGTTCTCGATCCACGATTCTCATCTGGTTCATGGCAGCGCACCGAACCACAGTGCGCGCCGCCGTGCGGGGTATACCATCCGGTATGGCAATGCGCAGACGACGAGAGTTGACCTTAAGCTGCACAAGTATGGCGACCATGAGTCCCTCCCTGTGTATTATGTGAGTGGTGATGGGGCCGGTCTGCATGAAGGATACGAGGACGTCCGCACCCTCAGCGCCGAGTGGTAGTGGAACAAACGCCCCACTTGAACGAACACGGAGAGTTCGCACCATGCTGATTTTGCTATCCCCTGCCAAGTCTCTCGATTTTGAAACACCGGCCCCCGTAAAGACGGGCGATGTGCCGCGTTTCCTGGATGAGCAGACAGCGAGTCTCGTCACGACGCTCAGACGCAAGAAGACCTCTGATCTGGTGAAGCTGATGGATCTGAGTAGTCGCCTGGCTGAGCTGAATTACAATCGATTCCAGAGTTTTGATGCAGACCTGATCAGAACACCGGTCGCAAAGTCACGGTCACAAGCAGGACCTCTACCAGTGAAGCAGGCCATGTGGGCCTTCACGGGAGACGTGTATCAGGGGCTGGATGCGACGTCGATGACGGCGCCTCAGCGCAAGATGGCGCAGCAGCGTATCCGTATGCTCTCAGGACTCTATGGCGTGCTGAGGCCATATGATCTGATGTTGCCCTACAGACTTGAGATGGGGACACGTCTCAAGACGCGCCAAGGCAAGGATCTGTATCAGTTCTGGGGATCGGCTATCACCGAGGCGTTGGCCGAGGAGCAGCCAGATTGGATCTGCAATCTGGCGAGCAAGGAATACTATCGCTCTGTGCGCGAAAAGGAGTTGCCCTGTCCCGTGGTACACCCTGTCTTCAAGGACGAGGTGAAGGGTGAGTTCCGGGCGATGGGTATGTTCGCCAAATACGCGCGCGGGCTCATGGCTCGCTGGATCGTGGACAAGAAGATCACGACACCCGCTCATCTGTCGAAGTTCAATGTCGGTGGGTATCGTTACGAAAAGTCGGAATCAGAGGAAGCAGCGCCGGTGTTCAAGCGCCCGGCAACGGCACGCTAGCCGTCGCTGTGCCGATTCCCGTCATACCGTAGCCGTTGCCACAATAAAACAGCCGCAGTTGATCGCCTTCATCGACGATCGATGGATACTCGACCATCTGCGATTCCCACGCGGACGCAGGATTCGGTGTCAGGGCCAGATTTTCGTCGCCCTCACCGCGATCCCACGTATAGCCATCGGTACTGACCGCTTCTGACATCGAGTAATACCCCCAGCGTGTGCCGATCCCACAATACATCATTCGGTAGAGATCGCCGTCCCGCCAGACCCACGGGGCCGCGACGGCGGCGTCCTCGGTGGTCACGCTCGCCCTTGGACTGAGCACGACGCGATGGTCCGTCCAGCGCAGGCCATCCGTCGAATGGCAGACGGCACAGTGCTTCTCCTGATCAACACGGATATCGTTGCTGTCAGGTGTTCCCGTTGCCAAGGTGTAGTACAGCCGATAGTGTGTTGAGCCGTCGAGTCTGAGCTCCTGCAGGATCGTGCCACCACCGGCAATGCCACGGTTGTCGGGAAACTGCGGCGTTTGATCGCCTGTGATAATGGGGAAGGTGGAAAGACGCTCGAAGTGCAGTCCATCGTCACTGGTGGCCAAGCCGATGCCCCAGAACGACTGCAGGCCTCGAGGACTGTCATCTTTGCCGGAGTAGTAGAGATGCCAGCGATCCCCAAAGCGGACCACCATGGGCAATACACACCAGGTGCTGTCAAAGTGTCCAGCGTCGCCCAGGTCGAGGACGACACCACGGCGGGTGAATCCGGTGGGTCTGTCGATGGGGGCCGTCGCCAGGCAGATACGCTGGTGGCCGTCCCTGTCACCACCTGAGTAATACAGACGAAGTTCATCGCCTACCCGGATCGCCCAGGGATTCATGCAGCGAGTGGAATCGAAGGAACTTGACGGATCTGGTGGCAGAACCGGATTGGTCGGATCTCGCTGCCACGGGATGACATTGATCTTCATGAGCACTTTCCGGAGTATTACGACAATGAAACTCAATCGATACTGTACACCAGCAAGATCTGCAGGCAATGGATGACAAGATTCATCTATCTCTCCGACACGCACTGGGGTGCCGGCGAATCCGGATATCATCTGCAACCGAAATATGATGAGCGCCTGCCTGAATTGCTGGAGGCGCTACGATCCTGGATGGCACAAGCGGGTCCGATCGACTTCGTCCTCCATGGGGGCGACTTGATTCACGCGACCAGCGATGCTGCCATCCAGGCAGGGGCAGCCCTCTTCGACCTACCCGTTCCTGTCTACCTGTGTCTCGGAAATCACGATCTTACAGCTGCTGGAAGTCTTGATCAGTGGGAGCGTCTGGCGCCACAACTGTTTCCGGGGGGCCCTGCAGGCTATGGTATCGACGCGGCTGACTGTGCGATCCATGTCATTCCCAATCAGCATGGCGAAACACCTTTCCTTTGGGATGAAACTCAGGATCCACACTTCTTGCCTGAGCAGGCTGAAGCCCTCGAAGAAAGACTCGCCGTCAGATCAAACTCGACCCAACTGATTCTCACGCACAGTCCCGTTTACGCCATCTCGCCGGCGCAAACCGGTCTGAGCGAACCATTCCACGAACCCTCCGCACTCTTCACCGAAGTGATGAGCACACTGGCACAAACACACGGTGTTGCCTGCGTCCTGGGTGGTCACAGTCATGCGAATATGAGCAAGTCCGTGCACTCAACGCAGTATGTCACGGTTAGTTCTTTCGTCGAGACACCCTTCGAGTTCAAACTCTTCGAGGTCGATGGGAAGACGCTGTCGATGCAAACCCACAATCTGCGAGAAGCGATCGACTTTCCGACGGTCTACGATTGGGATAGCACCTTCGTTCAAGGGCGTGCAGCGGACAGATCATTCCAGAAGGATCTGACTCAATGACGAGCCATGTCATCGGCTTGGGCTCGGGAGAGCGAGCGCCGGACTTCGTTGCGCCCGTCATCGACGGCAAAGAGACGCGATTCTATGCTCGCGCTGGAGGCCGTCCGGCGGTTTTGATTTTTGCTCAGACCCTCAGTGAGTCTGACCTCGCCACGGTTCGTCAGCTGACACAGATTGCCAGCGTGCATGTCATCACGCCCGAGGAATTCAAGAAACCCCTTCCTCTCCAAGATGTTGATCATTTCCTTGATGATGGCGTCGCCCGAGGCGCTTTCCGGTTGCCCGCCGATGCATCGGCTCACGCCGTCCTACTCGACCGAAATCTGCGCGTCCTCACCACCGTGGCCCTCACAGACGATCAGCCAGCGCAAGTCATCGAGCAGGCCCTGCAGCACCTGCCTGCGACCACGTCAAATACGATTACAGCTCAGGCGCCCGTGATGTTTGTGCCGCGAGTCCTCGAGCCAGAAATCTGCACGCATCTGCAACAAGTGTGGGATCGGTCTCATGCGGAGACGGGTGTCGAGCAATCGGTAGATGCCACACGACGGGAAGTCATCGAAGCGGAGGCAAAACGTCGCGCCGACCACGTTGTGGAAGATGCCGACTTGATGCGCATACTGACACAGAGTGTCGGCCGCCGGGTGATCCCCGAAGTGCGTCGCATCTTCGGCTTCAACGCAGACCGCTTCGAAGGATTCAAGATTTCCTGCTATGATTCGATGGCGAGTGGCTTTTTTCATGCGCACCGCGACAATCTGAGTCCCGCTACAGCGCACCGACGCTTCGCTATGACGCTGAATCTCAACAGTGAGTACGAAGGTGGTGAATTGCGCTTCCCGGAGTTCGGTGACGCGCGCTATCGACCGGCGGCGGGTGAGGCCTTGATTTTCGCCTGTTCCATGTTGCATGAGGTCATACCTGTGACAGTAGGCAAGCGTTTTACGCTGTTGTCGTTCTTGTTCGGAGCCGACGCGCGTCGGCATCCTGGCACATCGCAGCCACCCACGCCATCTCAATCTCCGACCCCTTAAGAATCGGGAGTAGGCACGCCATGGTTTCTCGTCGCCAGTTTCTCGCCGCTAGTGCGGGTTTGATGCTGACCGGTATCCCCGGTCGCGCAGTGGGCCAACGCAAACGGATCGCCTTCCTCGGCTCCGTCGTTCGGCAGTATTCCCATTCGCAGCATTTTCTCGATCGACTTACGGCAGGGCAGGCATGGGGCGGACAATGGCTCGACCCGCGCGTTGACGTCGCCTCCGTCTACATCGATCAGTTTCCCGACGAAGGAGATCTGACGCACGACCGAGTCAATCGTCACGGACTCAAGTTGTATCCGACGATCGCCGAGGCGCTGTGTCTGGGAGGATCGACACTGGCAGTAGATGGAGTGGTCATTATCGCTGAGCACGGGACGTATCCACGCAATGACAAGGGACAGACCCGCTATCCGCGCTACGACTGGTTCAAGGAGGTGGTGAAGGTCTTCGAGGCGTCAGGGCGCTCGGTGCCCGTCTTCAACGACAAACATCTGTCGACGACGTGGGACGAATGCGCCGAGATGGTCGCTGACTCCGAACGCCTCGGCTTTCCCTTCCTTGCAGGTTCGTCTTTGCCGGTTACGTGGCGTCTACCGTCCATCGACATGCCCTATGGTGCGCCCCTGACGGAGAGTGTCTGTGTCGCCTACGGTGGCGTCGACAGCTACGACATTCACGCCCTCGAGACGGCGCAGTGCATGTCTGAGCGCCGGCAGGGTGGTGAGGTGGGGATCACGCAGGTGCAGGCTCTGCGTGGTGACAGTGTCTGGGCACGGCTGCGCAGTGAGGAGTGTCAGACGACACGCGAGCTCTTCGTCTCAGCCCTGACACGAAGCCATAATCTGCCGCTAGCTGGAGGCTTTCCTTCTCATCCAGTCACACTGGACTGGGCGCAAAGTGTCTTCGATAAGATCACGGCATACTTCATCGAGCACAGGGACGGCTTTCGCACGGCCATGTTCCTCACGGGCATCCGCGACTTCAACTACGCTGGCCACCGATCGGATACGGGTGAGATCATCTCCTGCCAGATGTATTTGCCCATGCCGCGTCGAGGCTCCACGACGGCAGACTTCTTCAACCCTCTGACGCGCCACATCGAAGATCTGGTCATCAACGAGCGAGCCAACTATCCGGTAGAGCGGACCCTGCTCACGTCGGGCATGGTTGTTGCCGGCGTCGACTCCCTTTTTCAGAACCAGATCGTGATACCCACACCACAGATGAAGGTGGAGTATCAGGTGTCCGAGGAATCGCATTTCTGGCGGGTCTAGATCTGTGGAGTGTCCAGGTCAGGATGAAGCGCGCTGGTCGACCCTAGAGCGAGTCCTTGTAGCGTTCGAGGACCTGGGCATCGAGATCCTCGACGAAATCTGACCCCTTACCGATCTGGTTGCCGATTTCGCGGCCGAAGGAGACACGAGACTCCTCTGGCCAGTGCTCCGGGCTCCACAGATTGCTGCGGATGAATGCCTTGCCGCAGTGAAAATAGGCCTCCGTCACCGTCACCTTCAGCAGCAGGATCGCCGGCCCGCGGGAATCCAGTTTCTGGCACAACTCTTCATCCATCACAAGCTCGGCGCGACCACTTACACGCAGCGTTTCACTGCAGCGTGGCAACAGAAAGATGAGACCCACTTTCTGCGTCGCCAGGATGTTCTGATAGGAGACGACGAGTTTGTTGCCGCGGCGCTCGGGCATGTAGAGGGTGTGGGCATCTTCCTGATACACGAACCCAGGGATATCCCCTTTGGGGCTGGATGTGGGCATGCCATCGGCATCCACTGTGGAAAGGACCAGGAAAGGAGAGCGGGTGATGAAATCCGTCGCCTGCTCATTCAGGTGGTCGTACATCTTGTTCTGCGTCATCTCCGATGGCTCGCCAACGATCGAGCGCAACTGCTGTAGATCCTGGATGGTTTCCACTATCGACTCTTCCTTGGGTGGACGGCCTGAGACCGGGTATTGGATGGGTGGGCTGGCCCTGACGGTGTCAGGACGCTAGTCTTGAATCCTATGGCCACACCAAACATTCTGTTCATCATGGCCGATCAGCTCTCGGCCCAGGCTACGGGGGCGACCTACGGTCACCCCTTGGTAAACACGCCGCACATCGATGCCCTTGCCGCCGAGGGTGTGGTCTTCGACTCGGCTTACTGTAATAGTCCGATCTGTGGACCCTCGCGAGCAAGTCTGTGCACGGGACGCCATATCGATAGGATCGGTGCCTGGGACAATGGCACCGACTTCGCAGCCAGTCAACCAACCTTTCTTCATCATCTGCGCCGTGCTGGGTATGAAACCATGCTGTCGGGGAAGATGCACTTCGTCGGTCCCGATCAGCTACATGGCTTCGAACGACGACTGACGCCTGAGATTTATCCCTCCAGCTTCACCTGGACCCCCAACTGGCACCAGGGCGCCTATGCAAACCCGGGTACCGCCGTGGATCAACTCGGTGAAGCAGGGCTGTGTGACTGGAGTATGCAACTCGACTATGACGAGGAAGTCAGCTTCAGAGCGCTGGAAGCCCTGCGTGATCTGGCGCGCCGGCCAAGTGATGGGCGTCCCTTCTTTCTGTGTGCTTCCTACACGCATCCCCATGATCCTTTCACGATCACGCCCCAGTGGTGGAATCTTTACGATCACGCAGAGATTGATCTGCCACGGATCGGGCCACGACCCCTGGAGCAGATGCACCCCTACGATCAGTGGCTGCAGACCCATCACATGATTGATGTGTTTCCACCGCAACAAGAGTGGGTTCGCAATGCACGGCATGCCTACTACGGCATGGTCAGCTATTTCGATCATCAGGTGGGTCGACTTACAGCCGAACTCGAACGACTTGGGATGGCAGATGACACACTCGTCGTGATCACGTCAGACCATGGGGAGATGCTTGGCGAACATGGCATGTGGTTCAAGCGCACCTATTTCGACGCATCGACGCGAGTCCCCCTCATAGCCAGAGGTCCTGGTGTGATCTCGGGTGCCAGACACGGGGAGACGGTGAGTCTTGTAGACCTGGCACCGACATTCATCGATGTGGCAAAGCTGCCCGATCGAGAAGAGGTAGCTGCAGAACTCGACGGCGACAGTCTGCTCCCCATCCTTGAGGGCGATGAATCGCATGCAAAGGACCTGGCCATCAGCGACTACTGTAGTGAGGGGGCGATTCAGCCCATGCGCATGGCTGTCAGGGGCGGCTGGAAGTACGTCTATGTGCATGAGGAGGCACCGCAACTTTTCAACTTGACCGATGATCCAGATGAAGTCGAGAATCGTATCGATGATCCGATGACTTCAGCCGTGGCAGCCTCCATGCATGCGGCGGTCCATGACAACTGGGATCCAGTGGCCATCAGACGTGCAGTACTGGACAGTCAGCAACGGCGGCGACACATCAACGAAGCCTGGCAGATTGGTGATACACCGCACTGGGATCAGCAATCAGCCTTTGATGCGCGAGATCAGTACGTGCGTCGCTACAATGCCCAGGAATCGGCGCGTCGTCGGCGACTACCACGCTGGTCTGGGGAAGCCGATTCAGAATGAACCAAGGCGACGGTTCGAGCATTTCGCGCCAGATCGGTCGCATCCAAACTCTGGCGGTGATCCTCGTGAGCGCCCTGTTTGCACCCGCTCATGGCGATCTGCAGGCGGTGCGCACGTCCGACGTACTGGTTCTTGATGGAGCCCTCACAGATGCCGCCTGGGAGAGTGCCCCGCCTTGCTCGACACTGACCCAGCGAGAACCGGTTGAAGGAGGAGACCCGAGTCAGCGGACGGTGATCCGTGTCCTGTTCGACGACGACCACCTGTATTTCGGCATCCGCAACTATGACACCGAACCGGGTCGTATCATCGCCACGCATATGCGTCGAGATGACCGTCTCTTCGAAGACGACTCCATCGACATCATCCTCGACACATACAACAATCGCCGCGGTGGGTATCACTTCGGCACAAATTCCCTTGGTGCCCAGCGAGATGCTCTGCTCATCGACGAAGGCCGGAGTCGTAACGACGCTTGGGACGCGGTGTGGGTGTCACGTGCGAATCGCGACAGTCTAGGATGGACAGCAGAGATTGCGATTCCCTTCGGACAATTGCGCTACGATGCCGGTGGCGATGGCGTCTGGGGAATCAACGTGGGGCGACGAATTCCTCGCGGCAACGAGGAAATCTACCTGGCGCCACCACCTCAGGCCTTCGGATTCAGTGGTGGCTATCGCACGTCACGCCTCGTGTCTCTGCGTGGTCTGACCGACCTGAAGCGCCGTCGCCAGGTTGAGGTCACACCCTATGTGTTGCCAGGAACTCGTCGCGACTTCGAGGGCCTCGATCCTACGGAGGACCCCTTTGTGGATATGGGGGCCGACGTCCGCACGAGTCTGTTGGGTGGACTGAGTCTGGATCTGTCCTATAACACCGACTTCGCTCAAGTAGAGACGGATCAGGAAGAGGTAAATCTGACCCGTTTCAGCCTGTTCCTACCCGAGCAGCGTGGCTTCTTCCTGGAGGGTGCAGGAATTTTTGCCCTCGGTGAGCGCCGGCAGCAATTCGGTGGTCGCCCGCCGACGGTTCTGTTTTACAGTCGCCGGGTGGGTATTCAGGATGGACATGAGATTCCCGTGACCTATGGTGCGAAATTGACGGGTCGAGTCGGGCCCTACGAGGTGGGGCTGCTGAACACGATGACCGATCCAGCTCTATTCCACGATGAGGTAGAGGAAGACCAGTACCTGTTGGACACGGGACAGTGGTTGAACGATGACGATCTCGACGAGCTAACAGATCGTGATCGAGATGCACTCAGCTTCGTTGATACGATGACACTCGACATAATCGACACTCTGGATGTGGAGAGAACGATTTTCACTGTGGCGCGCTTCAAGCGAGACATTCTTGGGCAGTCCAACGTGGGGATCATGTTTGCAGATCGATCTCCGGGTGAAGAAGAAGACTACAATCGCACGATTGGCGTGGATGCGAATCTTTCCTTCCTCGATGGTTCGACCAATGTGGCAGGCTTTGCGGCGAAGAGTTGGACGCCCGGTCTCAGTGACCAGGATCGGGTCGTCTTCGTAGAACTCGATCGCAGGTCAGGTGTCGTTGAATTCAATACGTCCTTTCTCGACGTGGGCGAGAATTTCAATCCGGAAGTCGGCTTCGTACCGCGTGATGATGTTCGCCGCTTCAAGACGCGCGCGAGATACAGACCACGATCCGCTCGCGACTGGATCCGCCTCTATTCAACGGGCGCCGAATGGACGCATCTGTTGAATCGTGACAACGAATTGCAGACACGTCGCGTCACGGGGTCGCTCTTTGCCAACCTTGAAGCCGGAGACTGGATTGGTATCGAGGTCACAGATCGATTCGAACGTCTTGACGAGTCCTTCGAGATCGCCGACGGTGTCGATATCCCTGAGGGAGAGTTCGAATTCACAGACGTGAGTTTCCGTGTCTTCCTCAGCAATACGCGTCTCATCAGTGGTCGTGGCCAGATCGCGCTGGGTGATTTCTTCGGTGGCACTCGTCGACGCGCCGATGCCGAGCTTACGTTCAAGGCAAGCGAACGCATCAGTCTGGAGTCGGGTTACGAAGTCAACAGAGTCGAGTTGCCCGCAGGAGCGTTCACAACGCATCGGGCAAGTCAGCGCATGCTGCTGACACTCTCCACAGATTTATACGTGCGAGGATTGGCCCAGTGGAACAGCCAGGGCCATGTTGTCGGCGGCAATCTGCTGCTTGGGTATCGGTATTTGCCGGGTAGCGATCTGTTCATCGTCTACAACCATCTGCTCGACACAGAGGGAAGCCTGCATCAGCTGGATCGTTCGGTGCAGCTGAAGTTGGCATATTACTGGAGCCCCTGATCGTTCCGGGCTCTTGTATGGGACGCGGCGCATTCATTTTGCATATTAGGAATGTCACTTCAACCTGACCCGGTGTTGTATCCGGGCCTTACACGACTGTCACTATGCTCATATGGGTTTTTGCAGGGGTCTGTGCTGGTTTCCTGATTCTGACGGGACGCACGTGGATGGAATTCACGCAGCGACAGGAGCAACTGGAACAGACCATACGCGAGCAGGAGGAACTCGTCGCTGAACACGAAAAGCGACTCGAGGAAATCAAGCTACGTGCCCAGGAAGTCAAAGAGCAGATCGTGGCAAAGAAAGAAGAGTGCGACACGCTGGATCGGCAGATCGGAGAGTTGGAGGACAGTCTCAAGGTGTTGGAAGCGCAGCTGGAGCGGGTGAAGCCAAAGAGTCGCCAAGTCGACAAGAATGACAATGAGGACTGGTTGTGGAAGAAGTAGTCGGCATGGTCGCGATTGCGGCACTCGTCGCCTTCGCTCTCGTGAAGGCTTATGCGAGCAAGATTCTGACTCAGCTTCGCGCCGAATGCAGCAGACTCATCGCGCATGAACGCCATCTACGGCAGCAGCGAGAGCACGAGGAGACGGAGCTGGAGGGTTCCGAGGCCCGTCTCGAGCAATTTGAGACGGACCGCGAAGGAATGAGTAAGGAAGCAGACAACCTGAGTGCGAACATAGAGCGCGTTGAGGCTGAATTACATCGTGCCAAAGGCGATGATGACGTAGAGGATGGTAGCGAGGGAAACCCGAGAGAAGAGAAAGAATCACCGGATGGGTAAGCAGGGAAGTCTGCTGGCAGGTGTCGCAGCTGTAGACATTACCGGCACGGCGGATGAACAGATGGATGACCCGCTCTATTCCCGCATAGAGGCGGACAAAGGGACTGATCGTTTGTATGTGAAGGCCCTGGTTCTGCAACACGGGGCGACGACGGCGGTGGTGATCACCATCGATGCTGTCGCCATTGAAGAGATCGGCTCTATCCGCAACAACTATCTGGCGCGCGTGCGTGAAGCATTACAAGCCGAGTTTCAAATCGCACCTT
>Ga0233428_1004330_pt1 | contig 11152 bp, 6 predicted proteins | sample SI_118_April2016_4_FD_179890 | JGI IMG/M metagenome (GOLD analysis project Ga0233428, IMG submission 179890) | Seawater microbial communities from Saanich Inlet, British Columbia, Canada - SI_118_April2016_120_MG | ecosystem: Environmental > Aquatic > Marine > Inlet | place: Canada: British... | reverse complement strand
CAATCAGTGAGCTGCAATTTCAAATTGACCTATTTGAATCGAAAGTAGAGCAAATGAATTTTAATATACTGGGGCAAAGCGTCCAAATAATCCAGAAATCTGGATTAGTGGATTGTTAGAGGTCCCCATATATATGAATAGTTTCATAAGTTCCTTCATAGCGACTCTGGGGCCGTTGAGAGCCAGGGGTGGCTATCGTCGAGCGCCGATGGATGTTTTACAACGTGCCCTAGATGGCTGTCCGAGAATAGAGAACCTACTACAAATCCCATAAAAATCATAATCTGAGCTTATAACTTTTCTGTGATTTTCGCTACGGCTTCTATTCTCGGACAGCCACCTAGAAACCTTATAAAGGAATTTATGAGACGCTTAATAGTTGTGCATCGCTCTTCATTAGAGCGCTCAGAACGTTTTCCTGAAACCTACTGAGATAATATTATGGTTTGCCGCTATATCAGCGCTCACGGCATACCCTGAACCAGATACTTTATTGATGGCAGCATCATCTACCCGGATATGGCTGAAGGCAATATCGACTACAGTCGTATCATTCACCGTCTTACTCGCGCCAAGTGTGATCCAGGCCCGATCACTATCCGGCGTGCTGAAGCTGCGGTCTCTATTATTGGTAGGGGTGGGATCGATCATTAACCCTGCCCGGAGCTGAAGGTCTGCACGATACTGGTGCCCCACTCCGATAGAAAAATTGGTAGTATCACTGTAACGGTTCTGGGTTGTCGATGCCCCAATCCCTGCAGTTTCAACCGTGATTGCATCATAAACACTCCATCCATACCGTGTGGCCCCAAGATAGAGTATTGTGCGCTCATTGATACCGTGTTCGATCCCCACCGAGGTGACGGCAGGAAGTTTCATCGTCGTTTTAGCCAAATAGGTACCTGTCGGAATAGTTCCAGTACCGGAAATCAAATTGGTTCCAGAAATATCTTGCTCCGTTCCACTACGGTATGAGAGGCCAAATGTGGTTGTTCCAGTTTGGTACTGTGCTCCCAGCGAGAAGCCCATATCCTCCGCATCTCCCTCCAATGTGGCGGTCTGAGTTGCCGCCGTTGCTTTGACCTGCTCTACATCCAGCTGCTGTAAATAGAGTGCCCCCCCTAACCGAATCCGATCCGTCAGCTGATGCCCCAATGCAACCGTATAGTCCACCGCTTTTAGCGATCCACTGATATGCTCGAAGCGCCCAAAAAAGTTGGCGTCATACCGATTGTCTGTACCAAATGGAGCACTGATGCCAACCCCAACAACCGTCTCAGAGTCAATCGGAGTTGCGTAGTACAAATTGGGGACCGCTGTCTCAGAAAGTGGTACCTGCTCACTCTTATTGGTATTACCCAATGGTGCCGCAGTAACCGACCCACTGTCTCTGACACGCTGATCTGGCAAAATCAGGTGTACGCCACCCTCTAGCGTATCGTGTTCCATTCCACCTAGCCCTGCCGGGTTAAAATAGGTGGATGAGGCAAGCCCAGACTGTGCCGCAACCCCTGCAAATGCCTGGCCCTGAGCGACAATGGACTGCTCTTTCAGATAGAAACCCGCACTAAACCCCTCGGAAGTCACTCCAAGAGACAACAGCATGAACAATAACTTACGCATAAACTTCCTCCCCCATGGCTGGATCATATCATGCTGTGTAGATTAGATCATCCACTGATTGCCGAGCCGCCATGCTACAGGAACCGCCGCTTACTGAATGAGGGGGGGGATCAACTAGGCAGAATCCAGCCAAGGGTGTGAGTTAGGGAACCTCTGTCAACCAGCGTTGAAAATTGCCCCCACTATTTTGTAAGTGTGTTTAGGAACCTCTGATCAAGTTTCGGTCAGCCACTAAGTACCAGGGTGGTTGATAACCTGATCCAGAAAAGTATCAATCTCACCCATCGCCCCGCTCTGCAATAGTCCGGCACGAGGATCCCTCTCAATCGCCTGTGACATCAGCCCTTGTACAAACTCTTCTGGCTTTAAAACACGGTCCATTAACGCATTCACATCATCAATCATCTCCAGTACGTCTCTGACAAAGTCTGAAAGCGCTGGAAAGTTTACGAAAGCATCTGTCTGAGGGGATGATGGGGGGTGCATCTGACTAACCTCCTGATAGGTTTCAGCCATCGTATAGCTGACCCTGTGCTCCATCACCATAGAGAGACGGGAAAATTCACCGGCATCCAGGTTGAAATTTTCCAACTCTGAAATCGTTCCCGCCATATCTCCGGAAAAGAACTCATTGGCCACGCTGGAGACCTTGCCCATCAGCTGATCCAGTGCCTCCCTCTCTCCCTCATCCAGCTCACCCTCCACCTGGTACTGAATGGCATACCCCTGATAACTATCAACCCCCGCATATTGAGTGTGGTGATCCGCTGAAACGGACTCCCCGCTATAGGCGGATGTTTGCCATTCGCTCTTCATGCTTATGGTGATTTCATCTCCATCATTAGTCACAATTTGCAATGATGTGCTACCGGACTGCTGCACCTCAAATAGTTGAGCATGCTCCGCATAGCGAAGCCCATTCATAATCTCATCGGTCTGTGTGGGGGGTGACGGTATCCTGGATGAAACCTCGGTTCGCTCCTGCTGAGCCTCTCCCTGCCCCGTTTGTTGTAAAAAAGGGTTGAATTGCTGGACTGGGTCCATGCCACTGTAAGCCAAGGGCTGCATAATGTTCACAGGAGATACCTCTTAACAAAAAATTCTTAACACTCTTCTTGGTACTTAACGGCAGAACTTGATAGAGCTTTAGGGAAGCTCTGATTAAGTCTGTACAAATTGGGTCACGCACCGCATAGATGCGATTTCCTCTCATCTTTTGTGGTTCACTATTTTTCAACCGTTCACTCAATTTTAGGAGGATTCATTTCTGCATAGCGGGGTTGCGTGATAGTCTTGGAGGATCAGGAACCAATTTTTGGAGTTAAAGATGAAATCAATAGGTGATTTTCGGTTGGGTCAGCACATGATGCGTTACAGTCAGTTTGTGCCTAGGCTCTATAACTTTTGCCTTTCGCTGGGTTTTGAGGCCGGCAAGATTATGCCTTCACGAGCATTCTGTTCGGATGAGAATCAGGGTTTCCCCATTATTTTGATTGCCAAACACTTCGGCGCCTTCCCCTTTAACCATGGTCGGGTCGGCGGTATTGTTGCCACGGATCGCCATGGACCTCATGCTCATCATGGAGAGGATATGGTGATTATCCAGGCCAGCCATGTTGGCTATGATCCGGAGAGTAGCCAATTTGGTAGCTATCGTCGCTTACAGACTCACGGCTGTGAGGCCACTGCGGACTGTGGAAAGATTGCGGCTATCACCAGCTGGTTTATCAGTGAGTACCACTTTGCCTGTGAAAATATTCTGGTGGAACGCAAAGAGGGGGAGGTTCTGGTTACCATCGATAACCAATTGCTAGATCAGGGGCGGACAGAGGGGTTGATGCTGCGGCTTAAACAGCTCATCAACGCTGACGATGATCCTCTGCAGGTTCTCAGTACCTCACGCCGTTTCCTCGCAGCGGTAGAGTTTAGTGAACGGTTTAGCCATCTGCAGGAGGGGGAGACTCAGGTGATTGGTTCCTCACTAGAGTGTGACCTCTTCACCTTTAAACGCAAGGTTACGGTTGAGGAGGAGGGTCAGGACCATCTGGAATGCAACCTGTTGTCTCATATGCCGCAGATTGTCACCGCCCACTCCCCGGCATTGGTGGCTGCACAGATCAATTCGCAGGTAGAGTTTGACCGAACCTTCCGTACCATCACCCGCGAGCCTGCCTATCGAGGTAAACGTCTGCTCTTTATCTCTGGGATCCATATCGATATCTCTCCCGCACTGGGGCAGATTTTTCCACTGACTGAGTTTGTCCCCTGGGCCGCCTACTATCAAGATAGTGATGGCTCTAGTGTTACCTATGAGCAGGAGGCGCTGTGGAGACTGTTGATGGAACAGAGTATAGAGAACCCGGATCAGATTGACCTGGATCAGGCCATTGAGCAGATGGAAGAGCTCCAGGAGGTGGTGGTGAAGGGGTAATTACAGCGATGAGAGCCGCTCCACCCAGCTAATGGAGCTGTTCTCTATCAGATTCAGCAGTAGTGAGGGGAATAGTCCCAACAGAAAAATCAGCAGGGTAAGTAGGGCAATATAGCGAATCTCACGAGGCAGCAGATCAATGGCATCCGCGACTGCCGGATTGGATATCACCCCCATCAGACTTTTTCGGAAGCTGCTAATCAGGTAGGCCGCCCCCAGTACCACCGCAAACAGCGCCGCCAGTCCGGCTCCGGTGTGGCTCTGCAGGGCACTCATCAGGAGCAAAAATTCAGCAATAAAGCCGGAGGTGGGGGGGACACCGAGAGAGGCGAAGCCAAACAAGAAGAGGAAAGAGGCAAGCAGAGGCATCGAGGAAGAGACCCCCCCCAGGCTGGTGATATCGGTTGAGCCGATGCGGTGGTGGAGTGCTCCGATCAGAAAAAAGAGGCCCGCAGAGATCAGGGTAAAGTTGATGAGCTGAAAAATAGCCCCCTCAATTCCCATCAGATTGAATGAGGAGAGCCCCAATACAACCAGACCGATATGGCTGATACTGGCATACCCCAACATCTGTCGGAGGTTGGTCTGGTTGATTGCAGCGACTCCACCATAAAGCAGGGCGGTAACCCCCAGTCCAGCCAGCAGCCAGTGGTACTGCTGGGCAAACTCCGGAGCCAGTGGCAGGGCAAAGCGGATCAGCCCATAAGCACCCAGTTTCAGCCCGGTCATGATGATGGCAATGGCAATGGGCCCCTCCATCGTGATATTGGGAAGCCAGGTATGGAGAGGAAAGAGTGGGGTCTTGAAGGCAAAGCCGATCAGTAGCAACAGGAAGATTCCTCCCTGCAGCTCCAGTGGTAGTGTGATGGTGGAGAGAATGGTGTAGTCGAAGAGCAGACCGCCCTGCTCCAGTTGTGCCCCATAGTGGAAGGCAGAGAGCAGTAGCCCAAACAGAATGGGAACACCGCTGGCAAACATAATCATGGTGTAGTGGTTGGCTGCCGAGCGTCGGTTCGGGCCAATGCCCCAGAGTGCAATGAGAAAGTAGATAGGGATCAGGCTCAACTCCCAGAAGAGAAAGAAGAGGAGGGTATCCAGCGCCAGGAAGATTCCAAGAATCGAGCTGCTCAAGAGCAGTAACAGAGTGTAATAGAGGCGTGGCTGACTACTGACAACGGTCCAGGAGCTGACTACAACACCAATAAAGAGCAGGAGGGTGGCCGGAATAAAGAGCAGGTTGATTCCATCAACCCCTAGCTGGTAGTGGATATTGAGACCCGGAATCCAGGTGTACTTCTCCACCCATTGAAAGCCTAGCAGGGCTGAATCAAAGCTACCTACCATCAGTAGTGCCAGCACGAGATCCAGTAGCAGTACCGTCAAAGTGAACAGCCGTATCGGTTTACGGTCGTCAAATAGCCAGAGCAGAGCTGCCCCTAGCAGAGGCAGGAGCAGGATCAGGGAGAGCAGTGGGAAATCACCGGAGAGGGTCATGGATCAGGGCTCCGAACGGGAGGAGGGTTGCTCATAGAGCTGATTGAGGTGGTCGAAGGAGTGTTCCAGTAGCTCCAGTGATGACTCAGAGAGTACTTCTCCCATCAATAGTGTAGTGATCACCAGCAGTGCCAACAGGTTCTCTTTGGTGGATGCACGCTGCACACTGCAGACCTCCTCCGCCTCTCCCTTTGAGTTGAGGCTGGAGAGGAAAGCGCGCTGAAAGGCCCACAACAGAAAGCCGGCTGCAACCACATTGCCCAGTGAGGCGGCAATCGTAGGGAGTGCGCCGTAATGTTCCATTGCGGCCTCCATAACCAAGTGAACAGCATCGAAACCGGGGGTTCCGGGCATTCCCATAATGGAGAGGCCCGAGATAAAGAAGGCGATCCCGATCAGTGGGAGCTGGTCAAAAAGCCCCCCCAGACGAGACATCAGCAGGGTGCGTGTACGGTAGAAGATCAGACCATTCATCAGCAGAAGCCCGGTTGTCGCCATACCGAAATTGATCGATAGCAGTACACTACCCTGGAAGGCGAGGTGGTTGAGGCTGAAGAGGCCGATGATAACGATGCTGGTATGACTCACTACAGCAAAAGCGAGCAGGCGGCGCAGATTGACCTGAATCATGGCCAGAAGTGCGGCATAAAAGATACCCACGATGGCAAAGGCGATCACATAGGGGGACCACTGAACCACTGCGTCAGGCAGCAGAGGGAGCACAAAACGGAGAATACCGTAGATTCCGGTCTTTAGCCCAAGCAGAAAGATGGGGGCGATCGCAACCGTACCATGCTCGGCAATCTTGGGTAGCCAGCCATGCAGAGGAAACAGCGGAACCCGGATCGCAAACCCATAAAAGAGCAGAAAGAAGAGGATAGATTGAATGGAGAGGGGTATGGAGGTGGTGCCCAGCTCTGCCAGGTCGAAACTCCACTCTCCCGCGTGCTGGTCGGCATAGTTCCAACCCAGCATAAAGGTGGCGATGAAGAGTAGCAGTAGTCCAATAGACATGAACTGGACAAAGCGGGTTACCGCCTCATCTTTATCTGGAGAGGTGGACCAGGAGCGGAGTAGTGCCCCGATTGGGGCCAGCTGAATGGTCGACATCACAATAAACCAGAGCAGATTCTGGGTGGTGAGCAGGCTCATCAGGGTGGCGTAGGTGAAGAGTACCGTGGCCATAAAGTGAGAGTGCTCCTCTTCGGAGAGCACCTGCCAGCCATAGAGGACAACCAGCAGTCCCAGAATGGTGGTCAAGATAATAAATAGTAGTGCCATCCCATCAATGGCCGCGTGATAGTTGAGTGGTGAGAGCAGGGTGAGTGACTCACCAAACTGTAGTGCGGGGGTGGAGGGATCGAAACCGGAGTAGAGCAGAAGTGTGACTACAATTTCAGCCAGCATGGTTGCCAGAGCCAGTAGAACGGGTGTTTTACCTTTGAACAGAAACAGTAGTAGTGCTGCCGCCAGTGGTAGCAGCTGAAGCATTGCCAGTAGAGGCAGGTCACTCTGACTGCTCCAGTGAATCTCGGCAAGATGAAGTGGGGAGGTCAGTGAACTGGTCATAGGATGACTACAAAGGTTGCCATAATCATCAGTAGCAGATAGCGAGGCATACTTAGCTGCTGCTCAACCCGGGTGATGAACGTGCCCCACGCCTTGATGGTATCAATCAGCCCCTCACCGCCCCCTTTAAGAATCAGGTGTTGCTCAATCCAGACAAAACCATCCGCAAGGTGCTGTAACAGGGCTCCGAACAGGCCAGAACCGGGAGGTACATCAGTACGTGATGACTCAATCTCACAGCTCTGTTTCTCCCAGGCCTCCAGGGAAGAGATGGAGTGGATCTTGTTAGAGACGCCGATGATGGGACGAACCACATCGGCATCAAAGATATGAAGATCTTTGGCCAGGCGCTGGGTCGGGCGTATCAGCAGCCAATGGCTCAACGAGTCGAGCCAGAAACGGTTCATCGCGGCGGCATAGAGGCGCTGCAGGGGCCGGAGCCAGTGGTGTGCCGGACGGGTGGGCTGGTCCATCTGGTGCATAAAGGAGGGTGCAGTAAGAAATTGCCAGCTACGCCAGATCGCATGGAGCAGTAGGTAGGCGGTGGCAAGGTCATACCAGCCGAGACCACAGCTAACAAACATCAGCCCGACCTGAGTGAGGGTAGAGAAAATCAGAGCACTTTTTACATCGGTCTGAACCAGTCCGGTTAGATAACCATAGAGTGCGGTGGTACCTCCGACTAGAAACAGCAGCAGAGAGAGCGGTTGGGACTGTTCAATCAGTGGTTGCAGACGGATGACCAGATAGACCCCGGCATGCACCATCAGTGAACCATAGAAGATGGCGCTGGAGGGGGTAGGCCCCTCAAGGGCACGACTGATCCAGGGGGAGAATGGGACCTGTGCTGACTTGACAAAGGCTGCGAGGAGAAAGGCGGCACCTATGAGCCCCAGATGGAGACCGCTGAGCTGTTCAAGCGCCTCTGATTGCAGCAGGTCTGGCCACTCAATGGAGCCGACCCAGAGGGTAGCAAAAAAGATGCCTGCGAGTAGTCCGGCATCTCCCAGTCGATTGGCGACCAGGGCATAGGTTGCATTTTTGGTCGCAGGCTCACGGCTGTAGTTATAGGCGATGAGCAGATAGGAGCTGATTCCCGCCATCTCCCAGCCGACAAAGAGCAGGCCGGGGTTGCCGGCCAGCACTATCAACAGCATTGCCGAGGTGAAGAGTGAGAGGAGCATGAAAAAGCGTTGATAGCCCACTTCACGATGAAGATAGTTGACCGAGAAGCGTAGCGTGATCAGAGAGATGGTTGCAACCAGGGTTCCCATCAATAGCCCCAGCGTATCGGCGGTGAAGCTGAGTAGTATCCGAAATGGGCTACTCACCAGCCACTGCGCGACCACAATCTGACTCTCAAAATCGGTCAGTAACGCCCTCATATCGATGACCAGTAGCAGTAGAAGGGCAAGCGCAGTTGTGACGGTTGTCACCTGTCGGGTCTCGCGCTCTCCGGACTCCCCCCGGTTCCACCCTCCAACCTGGCCAACAGCGATCCAGAACGCGGCGAGCAGAGGGAGCAGAGGGACAACCCCGATCCACAGTTCCGGTGCAAAGAGTTGATTCATTGGCTCATTTCTCCCATAGGCGTTACTGTGGCGGGCTCAATCAGGCTCGGTGTGAGTGGCTCACTGTGGCCCATAAACCAGTCCGAGGAGCGTGGGACCACCTCAAGGGGCTGACGGGGCCCCTCCCACTCCACCCAACCCACGGCTGGATCGAAGCTATGGATGGTTTTACTCTCCGGATCTTTGGCAGAGAGTAACAGCCAGCCATTTCCAACCAGCTCCTGTAGCGGGGGTTGGCGCTGGTAGATCATTGTGAGCTGGTCTATCTTGGCCTCGACCAGCACCTGTAGTCGCATCGCCTCATGAATCTCAATCATCTGTTTGGGAAGTCCGGTGCGCAGATCAGAGCTGGCACCATCCATCACTCCGAAGAGCCCGGATACATTATGGGTCACCTTTGAGCCACTGCCATAGTGATCATTATCTACCGTCGAGAAGTAGTATTCGAGGCTGATACCAGCCCCTACCGGACCATTGGCCAGCAGTAGCCGCTCCAGAATTGTGCCATCAGGATCGCTCTGATAGTCATAAGAGATGAGGAAAGTGCGGCGATCAAGGAAGGTACCCCGCGAGAGGGATCGACGACCAATGATGGCGGATGCATTGGTGGCATGGCCCAGTTCGGGGCGAGCCTGACTGAAGTCTACCGTACGCCCCTGAATATGGTTCAGTGCCTGGGCTAGTGTTGGCTGCGCGGGGGCGGAGGCAAGCCGCCGACAACGCTCCTGTGCATGACGCTGTTGGGCCTCGGCTAACTGCTGTTGGAGCTGCTTTAGCTGTGGGCGTAGAGATTCAGGCAGCTGCTCAAGATCGTACCAGGTCAGTGACTCATCAGCGGTGTTGTGCTCCATCCCGAGAAACCAGCAATCCTGCGGGATGTTTACCCCTTTTTCTGCCAGTAGGGTGCGGATCTCTGTACGGTTCATGATCGAGGCAAAGATACGGGCATTGGGGCCGCTATGGCGACCACTACAGGCTCCACAGTCATAGGCCGAGAGGTGGGGGTTGTTCTGGCTGATGGAGCCATGCCCGGCAATCACCACAATGGGGGCAAAACCATGTAGTAGCCCCAGGTTTTGCATAAAGGGGAAGACCCGATCAAACTGCTCCTGATCGGTAAAGCCGACCTGACGACACTCCGGTGTCGGCTGGGTGGGCTCGCTTGCGGTCAGGGTGATGGAGGTCTCCCGCTGGTCAGGGTTGATCCGCTGGTTAAACTGCTGCAGGAGTCGATGAGTCTGCAGTGGTGCAAATACCTTACCCGCCAGTAGGGCCAGTGTGGCCGGTGCCGCAAGCGCAATGCCGACTGTGGCCGAGAGGAGATTACGCTGGGTACCCTGGTTGAAGAAGGCATCAATGCGGGTGCGCAGTTGACGGCGTTGCTGATATTGCTGGTGAGCCGCTTCAGAGTGAGGCTGCACCTGTTCATGGATCTCATGGCTGGGGACGAGTACCACCGGGGTCAATGCGGTTGCTTTCTGCGCATCGGCACCGAGCCAGAAGTGGGGCACTCCAAAGTGGGCCGCAGCACCCAGCGTCTCAATCCTGGGGTTGATCTCCTCAAGGTGACGTCGGAACCCCTCTTCCCGGTCATCCATGCAGAAGACCAGCTGGGCATCAGGGCGTTGTGGGGGAAGGTTGGAAGAGGACTCCAGACCACGTTCAGCCCATGCCCCCCGTTGGTGGTTCTCAGCCACCGCATTGAAAAACTGTTCACAATAGTGGCGCTCATAGGCCTGTAGCCAGATCCAGCCCCGGCGCTCCTCATTGAGGCGGGCAAGGGCACCACAGGTGGCCTCCAGTTGACTACTCTTCAGGGCACGAACCTCAGCGCCACGGATACCGAGGTGTTGTGCGAGGCGAAAAAAGCGCCAACCACTACGATAGATACTGAACCCCTCCCCCTGATCACTGTTGGCACTCTGTTTCCAGGTCCAGATGATGTCCGCCAGCTCCTTCCACTGTTGGTAGACCGCATGCAAAACAGGGGCTCTCTCTACCAGAGAGCGGGCATGGGTCACCAGATATTCCGGTAACTTGTGGTTAAACAGGTAGTAGCGGACATAAAACTCAGAGCTACGACGATGGAAATACCAGCGTAGTACATCCAGACTCACCTCCAGTTGCCACTCCTCCCGACAGACCCGCTGGGCAAATAGCCGTTCCATCACCAGTCGGACCGCAAGATAGTCAATCATCTCTACCCGGTTTGGAGTCAGTGCCTCGTAACCGGGGTGGAGGTGGCGCCAGAGGAACATTCCTGACCAGCCGGGGATCTCCAGGGCGAGCTGCTCCAGATAGTGGACCCAGCGTGAGGCGTCGAGCCCCAGTCGGCGCAGCTCAACCACAATGGTGTCGAGTGGATCATCTGGCAGGATCTCCAGCTCATCTTTCCATTCGGGCAGGTCATCAAAAATCCAGCCGCTATCGAGCAGAGCACTCTGTCGCCAAACCTGATAAAACC
>Ga0233428_1004315_pt1 | contig 11183 bp, 8 predicted proteins | sample SI_118_April2016_4_FD_179890 | JGI IMG/M metagenome (GOLD analysis project Ga0233428, IMG submission 179890) | Seawater microbial communities from Saanich Inlet, British Columbia, Canada - SI_118_April2016_120_MG | ecosystem: Environmental > Aquatic > Marine > Inlet | place: Canada: British... | reverse complement strand
TTTGGTGTCGGCGTCCGGTAGACATCGCCTGCCAGAAGCACAAGGTCGAGTTTCTCGTCGATTGCATAGTCGAAGAGACTGCCCAGGCAACGAAGGAAATCTTGCAGGCGCGTATGCAACCCGGTACTCGGGTCGAGACGACCGTAGTTTTCGATACCGAGATGTATATCGGCGAGATGAAGTAGGCGCACAGATCCCGTCCCAATCCGTGGGCTCAAGAGCCACGGTGGATGATGAGACAAACCGGGGAGGAACAGGGAGGGCGAAAGCCAGTGACGAGGGGGACTCGTCACCTTGACGACGGCTAATGTAGATGGCCGATCGAACCGGCGAAAGCATCCTTTTTTCCGCATCCAGATCCTGTATGCTTGCTCAGGAGGGGGTAGGTCTCTATATTTGCGGTGTCATTCTCGTAGTTACGCAGCGGAAGCGGCCCAACAGCCACCTTCCGCTTTTTGTATACCTGAACAGATAGCCGGCAAACGAGCCCACTCCGGGTGTCGATCTCTGTTACGGCGAAGGATCATCATGTCCGATGTCTATCTGACACGCGATGGGATGCAGAAGCTTCAGGACGAGCTAAAAGCGCTCAAGTCCGACGAGCGTCCTACAGTGCGTACTGCCCTCAAGCGAGCCCGGGAATTCGGCGATCTGTCGGAGAATGCGGAGTATTCGGCGGCGAAGGAGCGCTTGGCGTTTCTCGAGAATCGGATCATGAGACTCGAGGAAACGCTCAGTCGCGGGCGGCTGATCGAGAACGAGAATATCCCCGATGACAAGGTCTATATCGGCGCCACCGTCGAACTGAAAGACCTGTTGAAGAAGGGCGATTTGACCTACATCCTCGTCTCTCCTGAAGAGGCCGATTTCGAGGAGGGGAAGATTTCCACAGTTTCGCCCATTGGCAAAGCTTTGCTGGGGAAAGAAGAGGGCGACGAGGTGGACATCGAAGTTCCCGCCGGAAACCTGCGCTACAAGATTCTGAAGATATCGCGCTGAGGGGTTTTTCCTCGCGAACTCGCTGCCGATGGTACGTGAGTTCTGACTCGGTCAGCTCACAGGCTCGCCTTGCCTTCCTCTGACGACAAACCAATTTCCGAACAACGATTCTGGCGAGACGCGTTATCGCTGATCGCTGAGACGCCCGAATCACTGCATATTGGCGTCGCCCGAATTGCATCCCTCGTTCGCGCTCATCTGCGTGTCGATCGGTGTGACATTCTGCTCCTCGACTCGCGCCTGGAGGAGTTGGTCGTACAGCATCCTGATGACTCCGTGTCGCGCCTTCGGGTAGGGGTCGGGATCACAGGACTGGCCGCAATGCAGGGGCGCACCCTGCATGTGCCCGATATGTCGCGAGATCCCCGCTCCGTCGACATGGACGACCCCGAAAAGTTCAGCAGTATTCTTGCTGTGCCCGTCGTCAGTGGCGAGCAGGTCGTCGGTGTGCTGAGTCTACAGACAATCGACATACGGCATTTCGACGGCGAAGAGGTTCTGTTCGCCGAACGTGTCATATGCCCACTGGTTCTGCTACTCGTTAAGGCATGGCGGTCCCAGGGTGACCTGGCACAGAGAAACAGCCAGATTCAAGCCCTCAATGAGTTGGGGCAGGCCATGAATTCCGGCCTGGGGATGGATGAGTCCCTCGAGTTGATCGCCTCTCGCGCCGCTGAAACGCTCGCTGCACGGGGGACGGCCATTCGCTTGCTGGTCAACGATGGCACACTCGCCCTGGCCACTCTATTTACCATCGATGATGGCGCTGTCGACACGACATACGAGAAGCGCATTGCCGAGTTTGTTGCTGCCACGGGTGAACCGATCCTGATAGATGATCTTCGCACCGATGAAACACCTGGCAGCCTGGGATCTTCACTCGTGAGTGTGCCTCTCGTTCTCGAGGAGCGCGTCGTCGGCACTCTGACGTTGATGGATAAGCTGACGAGTGCCTCGGGGCGTCGCTTGTTTACCGACGACGACGTGAGCGTCTTGTTCGCTCTTTCGAGCCAGATCGCTGCTGAGATTGAGGATATCCGGCTTACCTCTCGCCTCCAGGAACTGGTGCGTACAGAGCGTCATCAGGGGCGGCAATTGCGATCCCTATATGATCGATCGCGGGCACTGCTCGAATCGATTTCAGACGGATTGCTTGCCATTGACCAACGAGGCACGATTCAGGAGGTCAATACGGTGGCGCGGAGGATTCTGGGGAGAAGCGCCGAGGAAATCGAGGGTAGCTCGGTGGCTGTTTTCGTAGAGGACAAGCCGCCACTAGCTCGCTGGCTTGAGCGCGGAGAGCAATTCTCATCGCGCGTTGTGACTCTCCTTTGCCGCGATGGTAAGGTAGCAGCCATGGCAAATCTCCAACCCGTCTACGACGAGCAACAGAATCCGACGGGCGCCGTGCTGACCTTTCGCGAGATGGGGGAAGTTGGACGCCTGGTGAACCGTGTGATTGGAGTACAGCGAACGTTCACCTTCGATGATATTCTGGGTGAGAGTCCCGTGATCGAAAAAACCAAGGAATTGGCTCGAGTCGCCGCAGGTACGGCCTCAAATATCCTCATTCAGGGCGAGACTGGCACAGGCAAAGAGGTCTTTGCGCAAGCTGTGCACAACGCCAGTGCCTTCACTGAGGGTCCTTTCTTGGCAGTCAACTGCGCCGCCTTGCCCAGAGATCTGATCGAAAGCGAGCTATTCGGGTATGTCGAGGGCGCTTTTACGGGTGCAAGTCGCAAGGGGAGACTCGGAAAATTCGAACTCGCCAGCGGTGGTTCTCTATTTCTTGACGAAATTGGTGAGATCCCTCCTGAAGTCCAGGTCAAATTGCTACGTGTTTTGCAGGAGAAGGCGATCGTAAGAGTTGGTGGAGACCGCACGATACCTGTCGACTGTCGGTTGATTGCGGCGACAAATCGCAATCTCCACCGCGCTGTGGCGGAGGGCGTGTTCCGCCAGGATCTACTCTATCGCCTCGATGTTATCTCGATTGATGTCCCTCCAGTTCGCGCGCGTGAGGGGGATCTGGCCATCTTTGTTGATCGCTTTCTGAAGAATTTTTCCGAGAAAAATGGCAAGATTATCGAGGGGATCGAACCTGACGCCCTCGCTCGCCTGGAAGCCTATGACTGGCCGGGAAATGTCCGCGAGGTAGAGAACGTCATCGAACGTGCCGTCGCTCTGACCCGTCGTCGCTGGGTGCAATTAGAGGACCTTCCGCAGCTCCACAGTACGTCGATTGAGGAGGGGCGCCCCTCCGCAGATGTAGTAGATGAGAGGGAACAAGGTGTGTCTGCAGTGGGGTTTGAGGGCGCCGTGCAGCGCCACGAAGCAGCGCAGCGAGCGATGTATCTCGAAGCGCTCAAGTCCAGCGGCGGGGATGTGAATCGAGCTGCAGACCTGCTTGGCATGAGTCGAGCAACATTCTATCGGCATCTGCGCAAACATGGCCTGAAGGCGATTGTCTCTCGAATGAGACACGAGTCGCATAATTGATATTCGTTGTCTAACTTGTTTTTTTTCTAAGGGCTTAGCCGCGTTTTTTTGAGACAGGGGGTCGCAGAAGTGAGAATTCGACATTGCATCCGATCCGGTGATCAGTCTCTGTAAATATGTCATGTCGCGATTCTAAGTGGTTGGCGCGCAATCATTTGCAGGTTTGTTGTTCGGGTCGTTTTCTTGACGCTTTGGGGTAACAACTTGGCTGGGCATGATTGTTGCAGTGGTGATTGAAAACCACCAAGCATCCTACTTAGGCAAACATCATGCATGACCAGTTTGAAGTCTGCGCCGCCCCTCAATGCAGGAGCGAGGCTCGCACCTCGGGATACTGCCCTCGGCACTATCAGCAAGTCAGGCGACACGGCCGACTGACGCCGGAGCGTGAGTATTCGACCCGGGGGCACCACTGCCACGTGAGTGGATGTCACAAGTCTCAGATCGCAAAGGGCCTTTGCTTTCGTCACTATCAGCAAAAGCGGCGCTATGGCCGCCTGACACCGGAAAGGGAGCGTTCTTATGGGCGTACCGGTTGCCAGGTGATGGGATGCGAGCAGGCTCATTCATCCCGAGGGTTTTGTAAGCGTCACTATATGAGCGAGTACTACCTGCCGTTGAAGAACATGCAGCCGAGTCAGCCTGCAGCAAGGGCGGCGTAGGCTCAGGCTGTCGAATCTCTGCTCACATTTGGGCCCCGCCCGCACCAGTCTTGGCCGCGGACGGGGCCCTTGCTTGTATGGTGAGGCCAACAATCTCATGCATCATGTGGTGGTTCATGGGTTTGCGGGTTGACAGATCGGTATACTGGATCTATGTTTCGCAGTCTGTATCGGGGCAGTAGATCGATCAGAGCGAGGGCGGAGTTGTGCGGGAGTAGCTCAGTTGGCTAGAGCGCGAGCCTTCCAAGCTCGATGTCGCGGGTTCGAGTCCCGTTTCCCGCTCCACCGACCGATGTGCCGGGCGACCATCACTGGTGAATGAGGCAACAAACAAGCCGATGTAGCTCAGATGGTAGAGCGCATCCTTGGTAAGGATGAGGTCACCAGTTCAATCCTGGTCATCGGCTCCAGTTTTAGCGGATCTCGACCATAACCAGTTCAAGGCAGGCAGTGTGCATGCAGTCGGCGTAAGATAGAGCCATGCCTCGTGAGCAGGTTACACTCGAGTGCGAGCAGTGCAGTCATCGGAACTACAAGGTGACAAAGAGTCAGCAGACAACGGCAAGAGTCGAGTTCAAGAAATACTGCCGTCACTGCGCTCGACACACAATTCATCGCGAGAGTCGATGAATTGGTGGTGTTGCCAGAACGAACTACGGTAGTAGCACCGACGTAGTACACAGATGTAAGAAGGGTTGTAACACAGCTTGATTCGTTAGGCCTGTAGCTCAATTGGTAGAGCACCGGTCTCCAAAACCGGCGGTTGCAGGTTCAAGTCCTGCCGGGCCTGCCATTTTGCAGGGTTCACACGTAGGAGAGGGTCGTCAGCGGGGGATGTGGGAGAAGCTCAGGACGTTTCTCAGTGATGTGCGTGGCGAATTCGGTCGAGTAATTTGGCCGACACGCGACGAGCTCGTCAATTCGACGACGGTGGTAATCATTTTTTCCATCGCTTTCGCCATTTTCATTGGTTTATTCGACCTGGTTCTGTCTTTCGTCCGGTCGGTACTCCTCTCCGTGTAATTCCGTACTAACGACGTAAAAGGCGATTCGTTCATGGCCGTTCACTGGTACGCTCTGCACACATATTCCGGACACGAGAATAAGGTTAAGACCTATCTCGAGACGCTGATCCAGCAAGGCGCCGCTGACGGGGCTATAGCCAAGGTCGTGGTTCCAACGGAAGAGGTCGTAGAGATGCGGGCTGGAAAGAAGACGGTTGTAAAGCGTCGGTTCCTGCCCAGCTACGTCCTGATTGAACTGGAGATGACCAAAGATGCCTGGCATGTCGTGACGAACGTACCGGGTGTCACGAATTTCGTCGGACCAGGGCGGACACCGGCGCCTCTGACGCAAGAGGAAGTCGATCACATCCTGGGTCATGCCGATCGGCGTCAGGCTCAAGAAGTCGAAGATATTCCGTATATCGTCGGCGATCAGGTGAAGGTAAACGACGGGGCATTCAAAGACTTTATCGGCACCGTCCAGGAAGTCATTCCCGAAAAGCGTCGTCTGAAGATCATGGTGAGCATTTTTGGTCGAGGAACGCCGGTCGAACTGGACGTGTTGCAAGTGGAAGCGGTAGACGAGACCGTTGTCAGTTGACGAGCCTACAAGAGTCGGATCGAACAAACTTACGTAGCCAAGTGATCAGTAGAAGAGGACGGTAGAGCAGACGATGGCAAAGAAGGAACTGGCGCAGATCAAGCTGCAGATCCCTGCAGGCAAAGCGACCCCGACCCCTCCCGTGGGGCCAGCTCTTGGTCAGCACGGCGTAAACATCATGGAGTTCTGCAAGGCCTTCAACGCGGCCACACAGGACAAAGATGGTCTCATTATTCCTGTCGTTATCACCGTCTACGCCGATCGCAGCTTCAGCTACATCACCAAAACGCCTCCCGCAGCCGTGCTATTGAAAAGGGCAGCGAAGATCGAAAAGGGCTCTGGCGTGCCGAATCGCGACAAGGTCGGCATCGTAACGGCAGCACAACTGCGAGAAATTGCGGAGTCCAAGATGGAAGATCTCAACGCCGACGATATCGATGCGGCTGCTCGCATGATCGCCGGGACTGCACGTAGTATGGGCCTGGTTGTTGAGGGCTAGGGAATTTAGAGACGAGAGATAGCGAAATGGCTAAGCGCGGCAAGAAATATACAGAATCGGTCGAAGCCTACGATCGCGGCGAGACTCAGAGTCTTGAGGATGCAGTCAAACTCCTCAAGGCCATGCCAGTGCGTGGTTTCGACGAGACTGTAGAGATGAATTTTTACCTCGGCATCGATGGTCGGCAGGCTGACCAGGCGTTGCGAGGGACTGTCATGTTGCCGAATGGCACCGGCAAGGAAGTGCGCATTGTCGTGATCACCCAGGGCGAGCTTGTCGCTCAGGCTGAGGAGGCCGGTGCCGACCATGTCGGTGGTGCCGACTTGATCGCGAAGATCGAAGGGGGATGGCTCGATTTCGATTTGGTCATCTCTTCTCCTGATATGATGGGACAAGTTGGGAAATTGGGCCGCGTCCTTGGCCCTCGAGGATTGATGCCCAATCCGAAGACGGGCACAGTAACCAGAGATGTCGGCCAGGCTGTAAATGAGGCGCGAGCAGGCCGCGTAGAGTACCGCGCCGACAACAAATCCGGTAACAATGCACAAGCTCCTATCGGGAAGATTTCTTTTACCGAGGAAGCTCTTGTCGAGAACGCCAAGGCCTTATCGGACGCTATCATGCGCGCCCGGCCGTCCTCTACGAAGGGCAACTTTATCCGCAAACTGATTCTGTCTTCCACCATGGGCCCGGGTATTCGTATCGACCCGGCAGCCGTGGCTGCGTAAGACTTTCTCTACCTGAAGAGCACAGATAATGCCGACTGTACAAAAGGTCGATGCCGTCTCCAGCTTGTCGCAGAAAATGACAGGTGCAGGGGCGATCTTCCTCGCTGATTTCAGTGGCATCGACGTAGCCTCGGTTACCGAGTTGCGACGGTCGTTGCGTAAGGCTGGTATCGAATACCAGGTCGTCAAGAATCGACTCGCAAAATTAGCCGCATCTGAGTCGGGTCTTGATGTCCTGAATGAGCACTTCGAGGGACCCACTGCGATGGCTTTCGCGGGCGATGATCCAGTCGAACCCGCGAAGTTGCTGCAGAAGTTCATTGACGACGGTGGCAAGCTGTCGATCAAGACTGGCCTTGTCGACGGCCAGGTGCTTACGCCCGAAGCCGTCGGTGAGTTGGCCAAACTGCCATCGCGCGATGAACTCATTGGCAAGCTCGTCGGAACGGTCAATGCACCGCTCTACGGCCTGGCTGCTGTGTTGAACGGCCTACTGCGCAATCTTGTCGGCGTCCTCGGCGCTATCGAGAAAGAAAAAAGTGGGGGAGCGGACGCTGCAGGCGAATAGCCGACCCCTTGGAGTTGAAGAACAGACATCGGAACGAACTAAAACGATCGACCAAATGATCAAACGGAGGACTCAGCAATGAGCGAAGAAGAAGTCAGCGTAAGCCCCAAAGTGGGCGAGATTATCGAGACCATTTCTGGTCTCACCGTGTTGGAACTGGCCGAGTTGGTTAAGGCTCTAGAAGACAAGTTTGGTGTTTCTGCCGCTGCACCAGTGATGATGGCTGGTGCCGCACCTGCCGATGCGGGCGAAGCTGCCGTAGAGAAGGACGAATTTGACGTGGTTCTCACCGGTGCTGGTGACAAGAAGATTCAGGTGATCAAGGTTGTTCGTGAGATCACCAGCCTTGGTTTGAAAGAGGCGAAGGCTCTCGTCGATGAGGCACCGAAGCCTGTGAAAGAAGCCGTTTCCAAGGCAGAGGCAGAAGAGATCCAAGGCAAGTTGACGGAAGCCGGCGCTACGGTCGAGATCAAGTAGTTACGGAAGAACTCGAATTCTACGGATAAACGTCGTTTCCGCTGAAGTCGTCGCCACACAGCGACTGCTGTCCGCACCATACCCACAACGACGACCCGACCGCAAAGATCATCGAATACCACGCACGTTAGCGAAAGCTCATGGAAGGCCGGGGGCGATGAGCCCCGGGGTGCTTCCGTGAGCTTTCACCATATCCCGGTGCGGCCCCCTCTAGCGGGCCCGCGCCGTGATCGACGTTTCAGTCCAACATCGCGCGGATGTCTTCCTTGGCGTAGGCCATGGCAGACTCGGGTGACCAAAGGAGCCAGACCTTGAGCTCAGATTCGACGACGAACGGGAACGGCAACGGACACGCAGCCAGAATCGACCGACATTCGTTCGGTAAGATCGGCGAAGTTGTACCGATGCCCAATCTGCTGGAAGTGCAGATCGACTCGTACCGTTCTTTCCTGCAACTGGAGACCGCACCTCGACGCCGCCAGCGCCGTGGATTGCAACTGGTCTTTGAGAGCATCTTCCCTATTAGCGACGTCCACGGGATCTACACCCTGGAGTTCGTTGATTATTCAATCGGCAATCCCCGCTACTCCGTTGAGGAGTGCCGCGAACGGGGAATGACCTTTGCCGCGCCACTGCGCTCGACCTTGCGCCTGATCGCCCGTGACAAGGAGAGTCCGGACAAGCCTGTAAAGGATGTCGTCGAGCAGTCAGTGTTCCTCGGTGAATTGCCCATCATGACCGAGGAAGGAACTTTCGTCGTCAATGGCGCCGAGCGCGTTGTCGTGAGTCAGTTGCACCGATCGCCAGGCGTCTTCTTTGACGAAACGATTCACCCCAATGGCAAGCGCCTGTTCTCGGCACGCATTCTCCCTTCCAAGGGGCCGTGGCTCGAGTTCAGTTTGGACATCAACGATATCATGTATGTCCACATTGATCGCCGGAGAAAGATGCCGGTATCGCTCCTTCTTCGCGGCATGGGTTTTTCGAAGGATGGTGAGGTTCTGGCGCTCTTCCGCGACGAAGAGGAAGTCGAGATCACCGATGATATTCTCGGACGTTTTCTCGGCGCTGAGGACATCGTCAACAAGCGCAACGGAGAGATCCTAGCCGACGGCCACACCGAAATCACGGAAGAGGTGCTCGAGGCCTTGAAGGGGAGCCCCTTCAAGAAGATCAAGGTGATCGAGGGCCCTGGGCAGAATGATCCTGGTATTCTTGAGAATACCCTACGCAAGGATCCGAGTGAGAACGAAGAAGATGCGCTGACGCGAATCTACAACCTGCTGCGTCCAGGTGATCCGCCGAATATCGAGACCGCTCGCGGCTTGCTGGAGCGTCTGTTCTTCAATCCCAAACGCTACAATCTGGGTGACGTTGGTCGGCATCGAATCAATCGGCGCATGAATCTTGATATCCCTGCGAATAGCACGATTCTTCATCTTGAAGACTTCATGGTCATCCTGCGCTATCTGCAAGGACTGCGCACGGCTCAAGGATTTACCGATGATATCGATCATCTGGGGAATCGTCGAGTCCGGCTCGTGGGTGAGTTACTGGCAAACCAGTTTAGCATCGGCCTGACGCGGATGGCTCGTACCATTCGCGAGAGAATGAGTCTGCGCGACGACAACCAGCCGACGCCGCACGATCTGGTGAATGCCCGGACGGTTTCTACCGTCGTTCAAGCCTTTTTCGGGTCGTCCCAACTGTCACAGTTCATGCAGCAGAACAATCCGCTGGACGAACTGACGCACAAGAGACGCCTTTCGGCTCTCGGGCCTGGCGGTCTGAGTCGTGATCGGGCAGGATTTGAGGTTCGTGACGTCCATTACACACACTACGGCCGCATCTGTCCTATTGAGACGCCGGAAGGTCCAAACATCGGCCTGATTTCGTCACTCAGTACATATGCTCGCGTGAACAACTTCGGCTTTCTCGAGACTCCTTATCGCACGGTCGTCAACGGCAAAGCGACGCAGGATATCGAGTTTCTGTCTGCCGACCAGGAAGACCGTTTCACGATTGCTCAAGCCAACGAATTGCTCAAGGATGATGGTTCCTTCGTCAATGATGTGGTGAAGGCGCGGCGCCGAGATGACTATCCGATGGTAGAGCCCACCGAGTGTCAATACATGGATGTGTCGCCCAAGCAACTCGTAAGTGCAGCGGCTGCGCTGATCCCATTCCTTGAGCATGACGATGCAAACCGTGCATTGATGGGATCGAACATGCAGCGCCAGGCGGTGCCCTTGCTATTTACGCAGGCACCTTTTGTTGGCACCGGCATGGAGAACAAGATCGCCGTAGACTCCGGTGCTGTGATTCTTTCCCGCAACCCGGGAGAGGTCATCACATCTGATGCTGATCGCATCGTTGTGCGCCGCGATAAGCGTCGTTCGTCACAAATGTCTCCCCTCGACACGGCAGATTTCGACGAATACAAGCTCACGAAGTTTGCCCGTTCGAATCAGGATTGCTGCATGAATCAGCGGCCTATTGTTGCCGTTGGAGAAAAGGTGGAAGCGGGCCAGGTGCTGGCCGACGGCCCCGCGACGGAGAAGGGCGATCTCGCCCTTGGTATGAACGTCCTCGTGGCTTTCCTGCCGTGGCGTGGTTACAACTTCGAGGATGCCATCGTCATTTCCGAGCGGCTTCTCAAGAAGGACGTTTTTACTTCCGTCCACATTGAGGAATTTGAACTCCAGGTACGCGACACCAAGCGTGGCCAGGAGGAGATTACTCGTGAAATTCCCAACGTCAGCGAGGTCGCGGTACGCAATCTTGATGACGAAGGAATCGTTCGTATTGGCGCTGAAGTCGGTCCTGGCGACATCCTGGTTGGAAAAGTCACGCCGAAAGGTGAGACGGAGTTGTCTCCCGAAGAGCGTCTACTGCGTGCGATCTTCGGTGAAAAAGCCGGAGATGTACGAGATGCCTCGCTGAAGGCTCCTCCTGGTATGGAGGGTGTTGTCATCGGTCGCAAGGTTTTCTCCCGGAAGGATCGTGGGGGAGAGTCTTCCAAGAAGAAGGAAAAGGAAGACATCCTTGAGCTGCGCAATGCATCCGAGGTGACCATCGCAGAGATTGGCGCTGAGCGGAATCGCCAACTCCTGGAGATGTTGAAGGATCAGAAGCTGGGCCGATTG
>Ga0233428_1004314_pt1 | contig 11184 bp, 12 predicted proteins | sample SI_118_April2016_4_FD_179890 | JGI IMG/M metagenome (GOLD analysis project Ga0233428, IMG submission 179890) | Seawater microbial communities from Saanich Inlet, British Columbia, Canada - SI_118_April2016_120_MG | ecosystem: Environmental > Aquatic > Marine > Inlet | place: Canada: British... | reverse complement strand
CAAGTGGTTGAATCCAAAGTAATAATTAACAAAATTTTTCGGTCAGTACTAATTGTTGTAGCAGGTGTTTATCTCAGCTCGTGTCAGTCAGGTGCCCCTGGAAAAACCATAACATTGTCGAACGGGGCCAAGACAACGGAAACAGTTGCGAGGGAAATTTCTGAACCAAAATTCAATGCATTCCTGTACTTGAAAAATTTCTCGAAAGTTGAATATTCCCGCCAGGCCAATTACTCAGTAGAAAAAGAAAAATACTATCAGGGCGGTGGCTATACGCTCAATATCCAGCATACGCTTCGGAGTTGGTTTGGGAACAATGTTGAACAGGGATATCAGGACAAGGCCCGATTTGTCCAGTTTCTGAAGACTGTTCGTAAACCGGAGCTCGAATCTTCTATTCAGTTTGTCAGATTAAGCAACGGCTACGGATATTATGCCAACAATGATCGATGCATTGTTGCCCGATTCGCGAAACGAATTAAGTCCCATACGATTTTTGACAACGACTCAGGCCAGCCAGATACAATTGTGATGCTTGTAACTTGCCAGGGTTTGACGGTGTCTGCGGAGGAATTCATGGACTTGCTGGATTTCGCAGGTGATAAAGACAGGGCATCTGATTATCGTGTGAAAGGTTAAGTTGGGGACAAGCCAGCTTCCCTTGATCTGAACGTTCAGAAGAGACGAAATAGATTGTTCCGACGAACGGATTTGCAGCCGACGCGATGCCAGCCATCCAGGGTGCGAAAACTACCTTCCCGATTTTCTGAACCCAGATGGCCAACACATAGACCCGGACCGCGAAGCTGTAAATCACCTTGTTCACCTTCTGGCACAGGTGTGCCGTATTCGTTGACGGCGCGAGCTTCCGCTCCGTTTACAGGATTTAGACTTTTCTCTTCACTGTCGTCTTCCAACAAAGCGGTCATCATATGAAACTCGCTGGCGAGGCTGAGTGGTCCTGATTGCAGCTGGTTTGGGGAATTCGGGATTAATGGGGGTGTCCCGGTATTGATCCGTACAGTTTGGCCTTTTTGCAGTGCCAGATGAACGAAATGCCACCAGGAGGTAATATCTGTTTCCGCGCTGTCTTCGGGTTTTGTCTTCGATGACGATGCGGGCGCGAGCAAATTCTGATGTGAAAAAATGGCGAAACAGCTGTTGTCACTATCTGCGGGTAAAAGCAAAGCAGGGTCTGTTGCGGCAAGTCCGGTATCTGGTCCCACATGGGTATGAACATCATTGTCCGAGAGTAAATCCGACAAGGAAAGATCTGATCCATCCAAGCCGATGACAAGGTTAAGGGATTTGGAGGCGCTTGCAAGGCCTGCCAGTTCAGCCATCAGCGCAGGTTGCTCCGGGGCCGAATTGCAAATCACGGCTGCGGCTTCTGTTCGTTTGAGGCAGGCGGCAAGTGCCGCAGCGCTTATGTCCGGTGACAGAGGCAGGAATACACCACCCGCCATCAATGTAGTAAAGTAACAGGTGATCTGATCGATACTTGTAGGCAGGTTCGAGACGAGAATATCGCCACGCTTTAGTCCCTGAACCCGCAATCCCGCTGTCAGACAGTCGCAGCGCTCCTTCAGTGCCTCCCACGTCAACGAATTGTCATTGTCGGCAAGAGCAATGTCGTTCGGGTTGCTGGCAGCATGTTGCTCCAGAACATCGGGAACGCGTTTGTTGGTCCAAAAGCCCTCACGAATATACAACGCCGCCTGTTCTGCCGGGATGTTGATGGACTGGCGCAGGCGAACTGCAGCGTCGCTCATTTCAAATTTTTCTTCCGGGTCCTGATAGCGGTCTTCGCGATAGCGCATGCCGCCCCCCAAACGATAGAGCTTGCGATACTGGTTCAGGCGAAAACGGCGGCGCTCCGTAATATTGCGAATAAACGTTACCTGTTCTGTCGCCAGACCAAGCTTCACTGCGATTTCAGGGTCGGTCAGGCCCATGTCTTCACGCTGTGCCTGCCAGGCTTCGTGATCGAGGTGCCGGACAGGGTCTCCCCGTCGGATTTGCACGTTGAGGCTGAGATCAAAAATGATCTCACTCCAGGTATCGATCATCTGTTCGGAAACACCGTAAGGCATCAGGTGTCTCCTTCCTGATGATCACCTGCTGCCAGTTCGCGCAGGGTTTTTGCCCGTTTGATCGGATCGACCATTGTACCTTGCGTGGCAATGGGACAAACGCGCATACATTCGAAACACTGGGCGTTGGTATCCACCCCCGCTGTTGCCTTATAGAAAAAGGACTGGCTTTCAGCCCCGTACAGAACTTCTTCGCGGTCGAGGTGGTCGTGGGCGGTGATCGCCTTTTCCATGATGGTTGGCATGTTTTCATATTGCTGGCACAACTCGGCACAGCGATACATATCAAAGCGGCTTTCCTCGACATTGCCATCATCATCCAGCCTGGCGCTCAGACATTGTACGGGGCAAAATTTCTGACAAGGTGTCTGGCCGGTTTCCTTATAAACAGAAACGCAACTGGGTGTAGGACAAGGGTTCTCTGCCATGGGCTGGTCCGGTGGCAGTGGCATTTCCGTGAAGACAGATCCGTAATAGATCAGGCCATATTCTGGATCGAGCAGGATATCACCGGCCAGTGACCTGGCCCCTGTACCAGCCAGTTCCGCATGCAGTTTCAGGCTTTGCAGGGGCAGGCGTGCACCGAACTCCGGATCAACATGAGGTGGGCAATAGATCGAACGATAGCCATAGTGCGATTCAATGTGAAATGACAAACCGACGGCGACACGATAAATGCGTCCGACATTTGCACCGACGGAAGTCATGACTTTTGCCGGTGCCCGCCAGGTGCCCTGGGTGGGGCCGCTGACGGCGATGGAAAGAACAGATTTGACACCAGGCAGCAATGCAGACGGTCCATGACCAGGCGGAGAGAATTTTTCAACTGTTGCGGCGTCGGCAATGCCAAATCTGGCAGCACCGCGTTTCAGCGCATAGGTGCGAAGTTCGGTTTTGGCCGCTTCCGGATCCTGTTCATCGCTCATGCCGTTATTAGTCCTTGATCATATCCCGTAGCTCATGTTTCAAGATTTTGCCCATGGCATTTCGCGGCAAGGCGTCGACGAATATCACCTCTTTGGGGTGCTTGAAATGCGCCAGAACATCCACAAAAAGTTCCAGAATGTCGGGTTTTGCGACAGAAATACCCAGTTTTGCGACTGCAAATACCACCGGAACCTCGCCCCATTTGTCGTGGCGCTTGCCGACAACAGCGGCTTCCGCCAGAGCATCATATTCGGCCAGGACATTCTCAAGTTCAGCCGGATAAATATTTTCACCGCCTGAGATAATCATATCTTTTTTGCGATCATCGATATAAAGAAACCCCTCTTCATCGGCATGGGCCATATCTGCGGTGTGATACCAGCCACCTTTCAGGACCTCCGCTGAAAGTTCCGGTTGGTTCCAGTACCCTGTCATCAGATTCGGGCCACGCACCAGAATTTCACCGGAAACCCCCTGAGGCACGTCGTTGCCGTCGTCATCCACCAGGCGAATTTCACAGTGCAGCGCAGCCTTGCCTACCGATCCGACCTTGTGGGTATCGTGCCGCGTCAAGGCCGTGGCGATCGGTGCTGTTTCCGTGCAGCCATAGATGTTACCGACAGCCACACCACGTTCCTGCAACCCGAGTATCAGTTTATCTGCGACAAAAGTTGAGCCCGTATCGACAACGCGCAAACTTGAAAAATCAGTCGTCGACCATTTTGGATGCGCCATCATTGCATCGATCTGGGCCGGAACCAGGACGGTCAGGGTGATGGCTTCCCGTTCGATTGCATCCAGCGTTGCCTCGACGTCAAAAGCCGGATGCATGATGACCGTTGCGCCAATGTGAAAAGCCGGGAAAGTCAGGATGTTCAGGCCACCGACATGGAACATGGGCAGGTTCGTTAACACCCTGTCCTGGCTGGTTAATTCGTGCATATGGGTGCTGTTGATGGCGTTAAAAAAGAACGCATTCTGGTTCAGAATTGCGCCCTTTGGGGCACCTGTTGCACCAGACGTATAGCAGATTAGCAGCGGGCTATCCGGCCCGGCACCTTGCGCGCCTTTCAGGCCATCACCGACATGTGTTTTCAGATTGTGATAGGCAAACCAGCCCGCTGGCACATCGCTCATGCCAACCAGCTCGGCGTTGCCGATGCTTTTGCCCAGGCGAATGGCGTGGTCGTAATAATCAGGCTCAACAAACAGAACCCTTGGTTCAAAATCGGCAATCATGACCTGATGTTCGTTCAGCGTCAGACGCCAGTTCAGGGGCACAGTTATCGCCCCGATCCGGGCGCAGGCAAAAAACAGGGCAACCAGTTCCGGCGAATTCAATCCGAGATATCCAACCCTGTCACCCGTTTTGACGGATAGTTCGTTGCGCAACACGGCCGAAAGTCTGGCTACTCGCCGGGCAAGATCCGCCCAGGTGTAATCTGTACCTTCAAAGCGAATGGCAACTTTTTCAGGGGTGAAAGCCGCGTGGTGATCAACCCAGCTTGAAATATCCATATGTGGTTCCGGTACTGTTCCTGTTATGTCGGTATGATTTCGTGATCCCGGCGTCAGGTCAATGGCAACATGACATGAGCCTTGAAGGCCGGGCGTTGGCTTAATGCGTCATACCATCTTCTCAGGTTTTTCAAGTCCGGGCGATCAATTTCCATTTGATACCAACGGTTTACAAATCCACCAACCGGAATATCACCACTGCTCGGCGTATCGCCAGCCACATATTCCTGTGTTCCAAGATGCTGATCCAGCATTCCAAGCATGCGTCCCGCCTGGACAATGGCAGCTGCAAGAGCTTCGGCATTTTGATCTTCCGGTGCTGTACGAATCAGTGTCCAGAAAATCACTGTCATGGGGGGCTGTAATTCGCCCAGGGCCCAGTCCATCCATTGACTGGCAATTCCTCTGGCTTGCGCCGTAACAGGTTGCCAGGCACCGTCGTCGTACTGGTCGACCAGGTAACGAACGATCGCGTTTGATTCCCACATGACATGGTCGCCGTCGATCAGCACCGGGATTTTACCGTTCGGATTTTTGGCCAGATAGTCGGCTGTATCGTTGCCGCCAAAAGCACCACCATAATCATGCCGATCAACTTCCAGCCCTAGTTCAGCCGCGCACCACATTACTTTTTGAACGTTGACCGAACTGGTCCGCCCCAGAACGTGAATTGTTTTGGACATGCTAACTCCTTGAAAAAAATATGTTAATTTGCGTCAGGGTTTGAGGTAAATCCATCCTCTGAGTTGACGCTCAACTATTTCCGGCAGACCAGCCTGGACCCAGTCGACGCCTTCAATCAACTCGTCCCGTTTTCGACCAATTGCGTCCAGTGTATTTCCGCAGGCGACGAACTGCACATCATAGAGGATAAGACTTTGGATTCGGTCGGCAACTTTTGAATCCGACTTGAGGAAATTCCGTACTCCGGCTCCGTAGCCAACCACGGCTATTTCAACATTTTCCTGGCCATAGAATTTCTGGATATTAACGACATTAAACAGGAGATTATTCACAGCCGCTTCGTCATTGGTATTCAACGCCAGCACAATCTGGCGCGGATTATCCATACTCGGTTTTGGTTCCGACAGCTGAGTATCAGCCAGGGCGATCTGCCCTGACACCGTGAGCATAAACCCGAACAAAAATGTGAGGAAATGACTTTTCATTTGCTGTCTCCCGAACCAGCCCTGATTTCTTGATAATGGTCAATATGAGCAGATTGACGTTGTGGCTTTGACAGGTATCATAGCTTGATCGGCTCCCAATTGTCTGTTGTCAGGAATGAAATACATGCCCGGTACCCTTGGTCAGAAATTTCGCAAACATGTGAAAACGTTCACCTTTATGCTGCCCATACTGTTTGGAATCACAATTGCCCTGACCGGGTTTCAGGCTGTCGCTGACGAAAACCCGGTTCCCGCAAACCCTCAACCATCGAAATTGAGTTCGGGTTTGAATGTTGGTTATTACGTGAAGCTTTTCAAAACTGTCGAGGAACTACAGGATTGGGCGGGCTCCAAGGATGCCTACCCAGGTGAGGCCCTGCACTCTCTCAATTATCGCTCCGGCGTTGATACGGTCCTGACCAGTTCCATGGAAGACGGCGTTGGCGCTCACATTACCGGCTATATTCGCATAGATGAAGTTGGTACATACGCTTTTGCCGCGCAGTCAAATGACGGCTTGTCCGTTGATATTGGCGGGAAAACTGTCGTTTATGATCCGGACGTGCATGCAGACCGCTATTCCCAGCCAGTTGAAGTGGAAATCAAAGCCGCGGGTTGGTATTCGCTGGACGTGTGGTATTTTGAGCGCAAGAACACGTCCACGCTGCGACTTTACTGGCTGAAGCCTGACGAAGAGGAAGGCAGCATGACCATTGTGCCAAAGGACGTGTTTGGTCACTAGAGTGTTATCAACTTTGGTTGAAACACCGGAGGACAGTAACATGTTGCAATGCAACGAAGATATGAGACGAGGCGTTTCAGGTTAAGTCGGAAACGCCCAAATTGAGGCCGGTGAAAGTTTTCGGGAAGTTATGGATGATCTGCCCGTATTAATTCAGCAGTTGGCTAAGTTGCTTGCTGTACCTTTGCGCGCACCCCTGGATCAAGGGACATTGTTGCATTGGCCGTTTCTTTTATCAGCCTCGATCATTGCCGTCGTTTCAGGTTTTTTTATCCCGGGTGCCCTGCGTTTATTGAAAAGATATTTTTCGCTGCGTGTGTGGTGGCATCCGTCAGCTCGTGCCGATTATTTTTATTATTTGATTAACGGTGCCTTTTTTCCGATCATCTTTGCGCCCTTGTTAGGTGTTTCTTCTTTGGTCGCCAATGGAATTGCCGAGACGATAACGTTTCACCACGCAGAGAGCGAAGTGCATTGGAGCGTTGTAACAGCGTTTTCTATTGCGACCTTCGTTGCTTACGACTTTGGGCGCTATATCGGGCACTGGGTCCAGCACAAAAACGCTTTTCTATGGGAATTTCATAAAGTTCATCATTCGGCGGAAGTGTTGACGCCCCTGACCAGTTTTCGACTTCACCCGGTTGATCTATTGCTGATGTCAGTAACACCGGGAATTTTTACCGGTCTTGTCGGTGGGGTGGCCATTCTTGCGACAGGCGGTGCAGTTACGCCATGGCAGTTTCTGGGCATGCATGCCGGGGTCGCCGGTTATCATCTAATCAGTAATTTACGACATACCCATGTATGGATCTCTTTTGGGCCCCGGATTTCGCGCTTTCTGATAAGTCCGGCCCAGCATCAAATCCATCACAGTGCCAGTGAGGAGCATTTTCACAAAAATATTGGCTGGGCCTTTGCTGTCTGGGACCGATGGTTTGGAACCTTGTATGTGCCGCATGGCAGGGAAGATATTGTCTACGGTCTCGGTGATGGCACCGATGCTGATTATCACGGCGTGGTCAAAATGTATTTTTTGCCGGTTGTCCGTGCCTTGATGAGTTTCATGGCAAAAAATAACTAATAGCGCTATACCGTGTCTCGCAAACCAAATCAGGATAAATCCCGGGAGAATCCATAATGTCCGAAATTTCTGATCTTCAAGACGAATGGGTCGTATATCTGTCCGGCGAAATTCATTCGGATTGGCGCGAACGTATTCGCGATGGCGTTGCTGAGGCTGGTTTGCCGGTAACCCTTGTCTCACCCGTCACGCATCACGAAACCAGCGATGACGCTGGTGTTGAAATCCTTGGTGCTGAAAGTGACGATTTCTGGAAAGATCACAAGGGCGCCAAGGTAAATGCCATCCGCACACGTACTTTAATCGAACGGGCGGATGTCGTTGTTGTCCGCTTTGGAGAAAAATATCGCCAGTGGAATGCGGCCTTTGATGCCGGATATGCTGCGGCGCTGAACACCCCCATTATAACTTTGCATGATCCCGGCTTGACCCATCCCCTGAAAGAAGTTGATGCGGCGGCACTGGCCGTCGCGGAAACACCTGAACAGGTGGTGCGACTGTTGGGTTACGCGATCAACGGAACACTTTAGGAAAGAATTTTACGACCATGGTAACGCCTGTAAAAACGGAAGATGCAACTCTTGAATTTGATCAAGGTGTCGCAACGCTGACTTTAAACCGCGATGACGTTCGCAACGCCCTGACGGGTACAAATATGGTTGACGACATCGTCAACACTGCCAACTGGATCAACAAGACCCCGGAAGTATCGGTGCTGATCATTACCGGCGCCGGCAAGGCTTTCTCAGCCGGTGGCAACATCAAGGATATGCAGAACCGGCAGCCTGGCGGAGCATTCACAGGTGACGTACCAACAGTCGAACAACGATACCGCGAAGGCATTCAGGCCTTGCCGCTGGTCATTAACAATCTGGATGTGCCGGTAATCGCCGCTGTGAATGGTGCTGCAATCGGTGCTGGCTGTGATCTTGCGTGCATGTGTGACATTCGCCTGGGATCGGACAAAGCTTTGTTTGGAGAGACGTTCGTCAATCTGGGCATTATACCCGGGGACGGCGGTGCCTGGTTTTTGCAACGTCTTATCGGATATCAAAGAGCAGCTGAAATGACCTTTACGGGACGCCTGGTTGATGCGCCTGAAGCGAAAGATCTGGGTTTGCTGCTGGATGTGACATCTCCGGAAGATCTCATGCCTCGGGCACAGGAAATGGCCCGACTGATGGCCGCTAAACCGCCACAGGCGCTAAGATATGCCAAGCGACTAATGAAAAAGGCCCAGCGGATGGAGATCGCCGACTTCCTTGATCTTTGTGCCGTATGGCAAGGTGTTTGCCACAATACTGAAGATCATGTTGAAGCCGTATCGGCTTTTGTGGAAAAACGCACACCCGTTTTCAAGGGCAAATAGCAGCTTCCAAATAACAACATTTTGAAGCGTCCCGGGGCGTTTTCGGCATTGCCGGAGACGCCCCGAAGTGGTTCCAACTAAACGGGTGCGTCCTGGCTGGGCGTTTTCAACGTTCCAAGGATCATAGAAAACGCTCTAGTCAAATAGCGCGTCAATGTCTGCCTGACTGGCTGGAGACGCAGATTCCGCTGCCGGAGCTGGAGCCGGAGCCGGAGTGGGTTTCGGCGTTGGTTCTGGCGGCGGTGCTGGTGCCGCAACAGGGGCTGGTTCGGGAGCCGGAGCCGGTTCGGGAGCAGGGGCAGGGGCAGGGGCAACTTCAGGCGCAGGTGCCGCGGCTGGTGCCTCGTCAAACATTGAATCAATATCGTCCTGGCTTTGAGGCGCACTGGCTGCTGCCGGGGCTGGCGGAGGTGTAGGTGCTGCAACAGGTTCAGGCACTGGCGCAGGTGCTGGTTCGGGAGCCGCAGCTGGTTCAGGAGCGGGTGCGACAGGTTCCGGAGCCGGTACAACGGGTTCTGGAGCAACTGCGGCAGGTTCGGGCGTTGGTGCAGGTGCTGCCTCAGGCTCGGGGGCTGGCGCAGCAGCAACCGGAGCCGGTTCAGGAACCGGTTCAGGCGCAACCGTTGCGGTGGCATCGCCGTTCATCATGGCGTCAATATCAGTTTGGCTTACACCTTCACCAGCCAGTTGCGGCCCGTTCAGCAGAGCGTCATCGCCTGTTCTCTCCTCATCATCGACCGCAGTGGAGCCGTCAACATCGCCAGCAATGGTTACAAACTGACTTATGCGTTCTTCAATATATCCCAGTGTTGTCACCACCTTGGTGATACGCTGACCGGTGATATCCTGGAAGGAACAGGCTTCAAAAATTTTCATGCAGGCATCGTCTGCCAAAGCCTTGAAGGCCACAGGGTCGGACGGGTCACCGCCCATAATATCCTCTGCGGCTTCCATTATCGTGTTGGTGGCGTCTTCAGTGGATTTAACAATGGCATCCAGTTCTTCACCCGCACTTGGAAGTTTTTCGCCCTTGATCTTGTCGACCTGGACCTTTGCGATTTCCTCGTGCATCTCATGGAGGTGCTGCGAAAGATTGTTGAATTCCTGGTACAGCGCCGTATCCAGCGATGAAAAATATCGTCCAGCGGTCGAAACCAATACTTCAGTTACGCCCGCAACTTCGGTAATACCGAGGCGGCTGTGACGGTCGGAACGCAACATATCAACCAGATCAGCAATCTTGGTTGACAGGGATTCAATATTTTTCAGTGGCGCTGGCACAAATGTTATCCTGGCTAATAATCCTGGTACAAAATATCAATTTTTGCATCGTGGGCAATATATATGTCCAATGATACCTGAGCTATATCGATTTAGTCGGAATCGCAATGGCCCAATATATGATGCCCTACCTGATTATTGGGCACCCGCGTCTCAACAAATAGCTGAAACACTCTCATTTCCTCAACTGTCACGCAAACAAAGCCTCAATTCCATGTGTTGATGCGTTTCCAGCAGTTCGTTATATTGCGCCGCCCCGGATAATGTAGAAACATTTTGTCGCTGCATATTGTGGACTCCGGCGCAACGATATTCAATAGCCACTCATTTTCGGGGTAACGGCCCTGTTTGCCAAAAAAATGGCATTCTATTAACGATGACGAGGAAGATGTTTATGAACGACCTGGCTGGAAACGATCTTGCAGGCTATTTTTTTGAGGATTTGTCTGTCGGCATGACGTCTTCATACGGCAAAACGGTAACAGAAGCAGATATTCTGCTGTACGCAGGCGTTTCGGGGGACACCAATCCCTTGCACCTCAATCGGGAATTCGCCGCAGATACGCCCTTTGGCGAATGTATCGCGCACGGAATGTTATCTGCCGGATTTATCTCCACCATATTCGGGACCAAACTTCCGGGACCGGGTTGTGTCTATCTCTCGCAAAACCTGCGCTTCAAGGCGCCTGTAAAAGTTGGAGATACTGTTATTGCCAAGGCTGAAGTAACCGAGCTGATCCCGGAAAAGAAGCGGGCGTTGTTCAAGACACAATGTTTTGTCGGCGATACTGTTGTTATTGATGGTGAGGCGCAAATTATGGTGCCCACCCGCAGCTAGAGGTTCTTGCTGAACAAATGATGCGGGTACTAAGACATTATCAGGACGTCCCCGAAGATCTTCAGGGAGGCGTTGTTGCGATCGGTAACTTTGACGGTGTTCACCGTGGACACAGAGCCGTCATCGGTGAGGCCGGGCAGTTCGCCAGAGCGACAGGTGTGCCATT
>Ga0233428_1004304_pt1 | contig 11203 bp, 6 predicted proteins | sample SI_118_April2016_4_FD_179890 | JGI IMG/M metagenome (GOLD analysis project Ga0233428, IMG submission 179890) | Seawater microbial communities from Saanich Inlet, British Columbia, Canada - SI_118_April2016_120_MG | ecosystem: Environmental > Aquatic > Marine > Inlet | place: Canada: British... | reverse complement strand
TTGGCTATGTCCCCCAGGAGACATTTTTGTTTACGGGTACAGTCCGCGACAACCTCGTCAAGGGCCGCCCCGAAGCGACTGATGATGAACTGGTAGAAGCCGCAAAAAAGTCCGGCCTGCATGATCTTGTTATTGATTTCCCGGACGGATATGCCACAGATATTGGCGAAGCTGGTGCCAGGCTGTCTGGTGGAATGCGCCAGAGATTATCAATTGCACGTGCCCTGCTGGGTGATCCACCAGTGCTGTTACTGGATGAGCCTTCATCAAACCTGGATCGTGAAGGCGAAATGGAGTTGATGGAAACGCTGAACGGCTTGGCAGAAAATCACACGATTATGGTTATCAGTCATGCCCCTGGCGTACTCTCACAGTGTCGGCAGGTCCTGGTCATGCAAAAGGGTCGTATTGTCCGCAGCGGCCGTCCATTGGATGTTCTGCCGCACCTTTTGGGTACCAACAGCGCACCACCAATCTATCAACGCCAAGCGTAAGCTTTGGTCTACAGTACTTGCAATTTTTCGTGACAAGTCACATTTGGTTAACGGATAATGTCTAGTTTTGGTATTATTCAAGTGATTTACCGCAGAAAGCAGCTTTTGAAGCCATGACCGACATTCCAGCCGGTTCACAAAACCCACTCGACGACCTGGTTCGGGAAAACCCGATCAAGGTCAGTCACAAACTCGTCTGGGCTGTGATGATCTTGCTGGCCTCCTCCGTTGCCTGGTCCTATTTTATTACATTGCCGGAGTATGCAGTCGCAATTGGGTCAATCGTCCCGCAAAGCCAGATCAAGATTGTGCAGCACCTGGAAGGTGGCATCGTTCAGGAGATATTTGTTGTTGACGGTGATTCCGTACGCAAAGGCGACCCCTTAATTCAACTTAAACTGGGAAGTTCCGGCTTGAACCGGGAAGACCTCCAGGTTCGCCTCGACGGTTTCATATTAACCCGCGCTCGTTTGACAGCTGAATCCAAAGGACGTGACATGATCATGCCCAAGGAAGAATCAGAACGTCACCCTGAACTGGCATCTTCAGAACTGAACCAGCTTGATTCCAGACGTAGCGAGCTTGACAGTACCATGACCGTGCAAAAGCGCCAGGTTGAGCAAGCAAAACTTGCCATCAAGGCGCTTACAACACAGAAATCAACATTGGAAAAAGACCTGGGGGTCTCAAAGAAAAAACTGGCTACATCTGCCAGTTTGCTTGCGATCCGCCTGGTGACCAAGACGTCCCATCAGGAACTGGAAAGCGCTGTGATCCAATTGCAGGGCCAGGTGGATTCCATCGGCGTGGAAATTCCCAAAGCTCGCTCTGCCCTGCAGGAATCAAAGGATCGAGTTACCGAATTAACACTCAAATTCCGGCGTGAAGCAGCCGGTCAAATGAGTGAATTGCAGCAAAAAATTGCCAATGTCCGGCAATTGATTTCGCAAGCCAGTGAACAACGTTTGCGGACAGAAATTGTCAGCCCGATTGATGGCGTCATCAAAAATCTGGCTTTCAATACTGTTGGTGGTGTGGTCAAAGCCGGTGAGCCGATTATGCAAGTCGTGCCAACCGAAGCGACACTGGTAATCGAAGTTCACCTGGCGCCCGAAGACAGGGGCTATGTCAAGGTCGGTCAGAAGGCATTGGTAAAAGTAACAAGTTACGACTTCATCAGATACGGTGGACTTGACGGCCATGTAACTCAAATTTCGCCAGACAGTGATCTTGATGAACAGGGCTCCCCCTATTTCCTCGTCAAAGTGGCGACCGACAGATCCTATCTGGGCACCAAAGAAGGTGACCTTCCGATTACTCCCGGCATGCAGGCGAGCGTTGACATCAAGACCGGCGACAAATCCGTCATGGAATATTTGATCCGCCCGGTATTAAAGATCCGCTACGAAGCCTTCCACGAACGCTGATTTGCCAATCTGCCGATACTAGTAATATCGTGCACTTGGTTGCAATTGCCTTCAACTCATTCAGTGCTAAATTGAACACTCCTTTGACCCAAGTCCGGGAGTATTCAAACTGTGTCCATTTTACCAGACCATGAAATCCGTCGTCTCGCGGTAGAGCAAGAGATGATTGCGCCGTTCAGCGAAACCCTGAAACAGGAAGGCGTGATATCACATGGACTTTCTTCTTTTGGCTATGATTCGCGGGTTGCACCTGAGTTCAAGATATTCACCAACCCCGGTGGCGTGTTGATTGACCCCAAGAACTTTGATGATAGTTGCCTGGTCACAAAGGTCTCTGAAGACGCTATCGTTTTGCCCGCCAATTCCTTTGCTCTGGCCCGTACCGTCGAATATTTCAAAATACCGGACGATATCCTGGTTATTTGCCTCGGCAAATCAAGCTATGCAAGGTGTGGTATTATCGTCAATGTGACGCCGCTTGAACCGGGCTGGGAAGGTCATGTCACTTTGGAATTTTCCAATACGACGCCAACAGATGCCCTGATCTATCCGAATGAAGGAGCCTGTCAGTTTCTGTTTTTCCGTGGCGAAAGTGCCTGCGAAGTGACCTACGCTATGCGGGGTGGCAAATACCAGGGGCAAACAGGCATCACCCTGCCTCGTATCAAAAAAACAATCGACGCAGCAGAATAACCAGATTCTATTTCGACGTTGCGACGAAGACGCCGTCCCAGTCGGCAGCCGGGGGTGTGGCTTCGTAATCGCTGATACGTTCATCATACATGTCGTAGAGCACGTCCAGTGGCTTTTCGAGGAAGTCGTCCAGTTCGCGGCACTCGACGACCAGGGTGCGAGCCTCGGTCCATTGCTGGCCACGATAGGCTTCGAGCATCGCGGCATTCTTTGTCGCAAGGGCTTTGAACGCTGGCGTTTCAGCCATGTCCGGGCGACCCTGCAAACAGTAGATGTGTACGCCTTCTGTTTTGCCTTTGACCGCAATGAAATCCATTTCCAGCATCGCGTAACCGGGTGCACCCTTATATGTCTCATTACCGATGACGATACCGACGCCGTAGTTCTTTGACTGGCTCTCCAGGCGCGCACCCAGGTTGATCGTATCGCCCAGCACTGAATAATCGAACCGCTGGCTGGAACCCATGTTGCCGACGCAGGCCTCTCCGGAATTCAGGCCGATGCCGATGATGATCGGCAGGAACAACTCGCCCGCCGCATCGCGTTCAGCCTTGATATCGGCATTCAGACCTTCCAGGGCCGAGAACATGGCCAGGGCCGAATCGCATGCATGTGTGACATGATCTGCATCATCCAAAGGCGCATTCCAGAATGCCATGATGCAGTCGCCCATGTATTTGTCGATGGTGCCCTGGCGAGCCAGAATCATATCCGTCATCGGCGTCAGGAAGCGGTTGATAAGATTGGTAAGCCCTTGTGGATCTGTCTTGAACTGTTCCGAGATGGCCGTAAAACCACGGATGTCAGCGAACAGCACCGTCATATCCCTCATCTCACCACCCAACGTTAATCGCTCAGGTTCGTCGGCGAGTTGCTCGACCAGGGCTGGCGACAAGTACTGCGCAAAAGCACCACGGACCTGTTTCCGTTCGGCAGCAGACTTGGCGTAACTGGAGTAGGTTAGAAACGTATAAAGAATAAAGGTCGATGCCGCCGGATAGGTCGCATCAATGAGGTTCAAATTGGCTTTTTCTCCCCAGGTAAACAGCCCGAAAACATTGCCGGAATATTCCCACCAGGAATAACCAACCATAGCTGTAATCAAACCAAATACGAGAACCGCAGTGAATGCCGCACCCAGATTAGGCACCAGCCAAATCATCAGCAATCCACAAAACAGGGCAACAACAAGCTCATTCCCCAAAGAATTGACCGGTCGCTTGAGATAGCTGTGTGCGAGAATCGTCTCGAGAAGATTGGCGTGCACCTCTACACCCGGCAGGGCATCATCAATAGGGCTGGTTCGAATATCTTTCAAACCCTCTGCACTGGTGCCGAACAAGATTGCTCGGCCACGAACACGCTCTTTGTCAAAAGTACCATTAAAAACATCTACAGCAGGAATATAGAGGCCGGGGTCATAAGGTCGAAAATGCACGGGAACTCGCCCCAAACCGTCAGTGGGTATTACAAAGTTCTTGGGCTTGCTTCGTAATTTGATCTTGGCCAGACCAACCAATCCTGATTTTGGATGCGCTGCCTCCGCGATGTATCCTTTCTGTCCATAGGCAAGGCGCAACATCTCCAATGTAAGCGATGGGTACAATTTCTTTCCGACTTGCAAAACCATGGATACACGTCGAACAATGCCATCACCTTCCGGATTAATAGTCACCATGCCGTGACCTCTGGCGGCTTCAGACAAGATTTTCGTGTTGCCCGTCAACCCATTGAAATTTTCCAGCAACTCCTTCGGATCACCATTTAGTTCTGCGTAACGTGTAGGTTTTGGTAATTCTGCCCGTCCCGCAATAACTTCATGAATAGCGGCTTGTCCCAGCACTGTATTTGTCTGGCGCAAAACGTTCGCAAATATTTCGTCGTTATTTGGCATCTTTGCCAATGCCGCCGCGACGTTTTTCGGCATATGAGGCATTGATTGGGCATATAGATTTGGCGACAAGCGGTCTGGTTCAGTAAAGAATACGTCAAAGCCGATAACAGCAGCGCCGGCGTTCGCCAGGTTAACGACGATCTGGGCAATAATATTTCTCGGCCAGGGCCACTGACCCAGTTCTGTCAGTGATTTTTCGTCAAGATCGACAATTGAAACGGGATCCCCTGTTTTTACTCGAGGTTTTAGTCGCTGATAAAGATCAAATGTCTTCACCCTCAGCGGCTCAATTGGGGGCAGGTCCAGCGTCCGCACAACGCCCAGTGAAAACAACAAGGCTATTGCAATCAAACGACTTGGGCTAAACCAGGATTTGAAGCGTTGTCGCCAGGTTCGCCGTTTGCGGTTGTGCCATTTTTCCAGCAAACGCCCCCCAAAACCGGGACCATCATCGGTTTCACTACTTCGCACTGTCGTATCAGCCATATTTCCCCCGGCCAGACGAGCCAATCTTTGGCAAACAGCATAGCACAGTGCGCTGAAATTCCACAAAAATTCCTGAATCCGCCAAAAAACATCTAAAGACAAGGCTGTCAAAGACGATGTATAGTCCAGGAGCGGAACTAAGGGTTATTTGTATGGTGAATAAAAACCAGGCTCCGCGCAGATCTGCGCCATTTGGCCTTCCTGTAAAAGGGGAGGACTGGTGGGGTATGCCTTGTTGCCATTGTCGAATGGCAAGGCAGCTGAACGACGTGTGTGCAAGTATTCCAGGTCTCTCGAGGCCAATCAATTTGATACGGGAACCAGTTTGATTGTAAGGCGCTACAGGGTGGAACAGTTAAAGGCGGCAGCTTTGAGAGTTGCAGCGCGTTTTCACACGCCTGTACACCTTGTTGCCGCATTTGCATTTGTTGTTGGTACCTTCAGTTACGTTCCGCAGGCCACGGCTGCAAATTTGAAAGAGGAATTGTTACTGTTATTGCAACAACACCCACAGCTGAAGGCAGGCAAAGATAATGTCGCGGCAGCAAGCGAAGGTGTTAACTTTGCAAGTTCTCTGTTCCTGCCAACAGTCAGCTTGAACGGTGATAGCGGTTACAAGATAATTGACAATCCGACGAGCCGCGCTGCCGGTAAAAATTTCGGCCGGGGTTTTGAAAAACTGACCCTGACAGTCACACAGAATATTTTCGATGGTAGCCGCAAGAACCATGACAAGAACACGGCTGAACTGAACCAGGAAGCTGTTGCAGGTTCTTTCGAAGAAACCCGGCAATCGCTTTTGTTGCAAGCTGCGAACATCTATGTCGATGTCTTGCGCCAAATAGCGCTCACACGCCTTGCCCGGAAAAGTGAATCGGCCATCGCCTTTCAGCTGGACCTTGAAGACGAACGCGTCAAACGTGGTGGCGGTACAGCGGTTGATGTCCTGTTATCGAAAACACGGCTTCAGCGTTCGAAAGAGCAACGGATTGTATTTGAGGGCAATTTGCGAGATGCGGTTACCAGGTACACACAACTGTTCGGACATCCGCCCGATCTGAAAACTCTTGAAACACCAAAGCTTGATTATGTGCTTGTCCCAACTGATATCGATGCCGCCGTTTCGGCTGCACTTGCGGCGAACCCACTGATCGCCAACAGCAATCGCCAGATTGACATTGCGCGCATGCGACAGAGGTCGGCACAATCTGACTATTTCCCTCGTGTCGATGTTGTTGGGTCTGCCAACTATGAAGACGACCGTGAAGGCACTGTAGGAAACCGTCGGGATTATTCGGTTACATTGCAGGCAACCTGGAATCTGTTTTCCGGTTTTTCAACTCGTTCCTCGGTTGCTGAAGCGGCCCATAGCTATTCTGCTACTATTAACAATCACTTGTTCGTTAACCGGCGCATCGAAGAAGAAGTGCGACTGGCCTGGCAAAGTATGCTGACTGCCTGCGATCGCAGATTATTGCTGGTTAATGCCGTGCTGATCTCTGCCGAGGTTCATGCCTCCAGGGTGCGCCTGCAGGAAGCTGGCCAGGAAACAACAATCAACGTGCTGGACGCCGAAGGAGAAGTCTTCAACGCTGAGATCAACGAAGTAGCAGCCGTTTATGACGAGGTGTTGGCCATTTACCGGCTGGCATCAGCACAGGGCTTGAACCTTGTCGATATTCTGGACCTGGAATATTCGCCTGAGGTCAATGCCAAAGCCAAAGAACATTACGAAGACCGTTGCATAGGCAGACTTCAAACCGTCGCTCATCGAACAACAGAAGATGCTGCTCAAAAAGGCGCCGCGAATCCATTCGGAACACCTGCCAAAGGCGAAGACGGCGACGAAGCTGCAAACCCCTTTGCTGCACCGGCGGAAGAAGATGGCGAAGACGATGAAGACGAGAATAGTGATGAAAAGGCGGCAAATCCATTTGCCGCACCTTCAAATGAAGATGAAAGTGAAGAAGCAGAAGATGGCGCATCCGCTAATCCATTTGCGGCAAAAAGCCAGGATGATGTCGAAACAGAAGATGATGGCGAAGCTTCCACTTCCAATCCATTTGCTGAAAAGAGCGGGGACGATGAAAATGGTACGGATGACGATGACGGCCTGTCTTTGAAAAAGAAGACCGATGTACTGAAGAAAAGTTCAATCGAAGATGAAATTGAAGAAGATGATGACGACAGCATAAGTCGCAACAATCCTGTGGATGACGAAGAGAGTGAAAACGAAGCGGTAAGGGAACTTGAGACCGAAGAAGATGACGAACCTGTTACGGACGACAAGGTTTCGACACTGGTCCTGCCCCAATCACAAAAAACGGCAACAGAAAAGACTGATACCGAATGGGACGACGACTTAAAGAAAACGACGCAATAAACCTTTGTGCTGCCCGACCATTCAGGTGGCGGACGGTACTGATGACTGTTGGCACGTTTGTACTGATCCTGTCAGGCGGTCTAACTGCATCTGATATCGCACTTGCCGCTTCCGCGAAAGTTGGGGAAACTTTCAAGGATTGTAAAAAGTGCCCGAAGATGGTCGTCATTCCTGGTGGAAAATTCTTGATGGGGGACGACAAGGGAAAAAAGAACCAGCGCCCGGCACATGAAGTTACTATCAAGGGCCCCCTGGCGATCAGCATCTACGAAGTCACATGGATTGAATGGCAAGCCTGCAAAAAAGCAGGAGCTTGTAAACGCGATCTGGACAGCCACAAATGGGGCAAAGGCAAGCGGCCCGTAATTAATATGTCATGGAACGAGACGCAGGATTACACCAAATGGTTGGCAAAAAAAACCGGCCGCCCTTATCGTCTGCTGAGTGAGGCTGAATGGGAATATGCGGCACGAGCTGGATCAACAACAGCCTATTGGTGGGGTGACAAGCTCAAGAAAAAATATGCCAATTGCCGTAAATGTGGCACGAAATGGAGCGGCAAAAAGTCTGCACCTGTAGGATCGTTCAAACCGAACCAATGGGGTATTTACGATATGCACGCAAATATCTGGGAATGGACCCTGGACTGTCACAACAAAACCCACGCCTTTGCACCAAAGAATCAGACACCACGTACAGACGGGAACTGCGATCGTCGCACAGTACGCGGCGGGTCCTGGTACTATTTCCCACAAATCGCCAAATCAGTTTCAAGAGACAGTCATCCACAGCATTTGTGGAGCTATAACATCGGCATTCGTCTGGGACTGCCGCTTTATTGAAGAATTTGAGCGCTTCCGGGTTTAGCCTGGCTCAGGCCTCGGGGGGCACCGAAAAATGTGCCCAGCGCTCACGACCGCCCCGATTTTCAATGTAATTAACCAGGGCTGCCACAGGCCGGCGGCTGAATTCCTTGCCCCCAAGGCCAACGAGAATGCCACAAGCCTTTTCGAATTCCATGCCGGCACGGTAAGGCCGGGCACTGGCCATACCGACAAATGCATTGGCAACGGCAACAATACAGGCGCTGATCTCCAGGTCTTCTCCCAACATGCCCTTGGGTCCGGAACCATCCCATTTTTCCTGCACTTGACGGATGGTATCCACAACGGGTCCATCAAAATCAACTTCCTGCAACAGATCAGCACTGACCTGGACACTGTCACGCACAATTTGCATTTCTTCGTCGGTCAAGGCACCTTCCTTGGAGAGGATTTCAACTGGTACCAGGGTCTTGCCAAGATTCATCAGCTTTCCGGAAATACCGGACGTTTGAACGGCCTGATCTTCCAGTTCCATCTCCTTGGCAATACATTCAGCCACATCAGAAACACGCAAGGCATGATCTGCCGTAAAAGGGTCACGCCGCCCGACGACGGTCAGCAATGTAGACACCAATTGATTCATTATCAGGCTACGTCGTTCGCGTTGCTCAACCAGTTCGCTGATGTCATCCAGAATCATCAGACAGCCAGGCGGGAAGTCTCGATCTGGTAGCAATGGTATGTGATAGGACCGGATAATATGGCGACCGCGTTCGTCCTCAAATGTCTTCTCGTTCGATACACGTCCGTCACCCGCCAGGATTTCTTCACGATTGCGAATGATCTCGGCGTTATAATCGAGAAAATATTTACCCTTTATCGGACCGATCACACTGGACAGGGATTTCCCCAGCATTTCTTCATGGGTGATCCCAGTGCCAACCGACGCCTGGTAATTGGCGAAAGTGATTACACCGGCATCTGTTACCGCCATGATTGATGTTGGCTGACCATCCGTTACAACTTTCAGGAATTTTGACAAGTTGCCAAATCGTTCAGCAGCAATCCTGAACCCTTCTGCAGCTTCTGCAGCCCGGATACTTGTGCCGTGTCGCCAGACCGCAATCAAGGTGACAGCCATGCCGCCAATCAGCATCAGGAATACGACCAGCATTGTCGTCAGGCGTGTATCCGTATCTGCGAGGGCTTCTGCCGTTGTGACTTTGCGAACCAATGTCCATGGAACAGCGGTTAATGGTCGCCCCGTGACCAGGACTTCAGCCCCGTCATAGTCGCGCTTGATACCAAAGCCACCCGCTGTATCCAGAACAAATGCGGATGCCAGATCAGGTGTATTCAGGGCAAGACGACGCTTAAGAGGCCTCGTTCCATCCTTGAGAGGTGAGACATATTCAACATTCGGCTTAGCTGACCTGACCAAGTAGGTTTCCGCGGTTTGCTCAATTTCACCCGGCTGTTCGAGATTTTCAAAAAGATCATCGCCAACGATCCGAACGCCGATAATCAAGCCAATAAAGTCACTGCCACCGCTGCCGCCCTGCACCGCATATACCGGTGTAATAAAGGCCATGGTCGGCAACCCGGTCAGGCCAACGTAGATATCAACAAATCCAGGATCGCCCTCGGACATGGCAGCTACAGCTGCCCTGAGCCTTCCGGTAATGGGTGGCATGGCGGGTGTTGCAACCAGCGTCTCGCCATTTTCATCGGTCAATGCCAATCCGGCAACACCGGCCTTTTCGACATTGGCACTGACTTCACCAGCAGACGTGGGAGCTGAAAATCCGGCGCGATCTGCTGATGCGACCAGCAAATTACGCAAATAACCTGCCTGGGCCGGCTCGTCCGTTATCTGGCTGCGATCCCCCTCGCTCAGCATCAATTCAGTCATATAAAGCTGCAGCGACGCATTTTCGGACATCTCACGCAGTACCGAATATTGCGCATCTACCCACTCGGTAACCGCAGCAGCCCGGCTATCTGCAACGATCCCGAGGCGTACTTGCCAAGCCTGGTGATCACGAGCACGCTCGCTTTCGATAAACCAGAAAACGCCCGCAACGCCGCCAATGGCCAAAGCAACAAGAACAATTGCTGTGATCAGCACAACCTTGTTAACGCCCCGTTTGACGGTTTCTTTCTCGACGCCACCACCACCGGAAGCTTGTTCAGGTTCGCTTTTTTCTGTCGCTGTCTCTGTGTCGTTTTCGTCGGTCATTCCGTTTCCCGCGCCTGGGTTTTCTTTCATCCGGGCTGTTCTAACGCATCGTGCATCAGAACTGTAGGTGAAAGGTTAATTTGAGCGCAAGCCTGAATGCAAAATCATCAAAAGTCACCACTTCACGAAACACTCAATTTTATGTAATTTCAAAACGATAGTTGCCGCAAATGCGGACAAAATGTGGTAAATTCAGTTTATGTCTACCGAAGTTCAAAATTACCCGATTTCAATCCGTCGAATTTCCCGACGAAGATTGTTGTGCACTGCCAGCATACTCATAGGTTCTGCCGGGGTAGGTGCGATAGGATTAGTATTGGCAGATGACGCGGAAGCTGCCATCAAGGGCAAACCCGGCATTTTCAATACAATTGAAATAAAGAAAAAGGGGTTAAAGCCGTTTCCTAAGTGGACTGGCGCCATGAAACGGTTCCTCAACGAAAAGCAGAAGAACGACGGCAAATGCAAGCCAACGGCCCGTAAGAAGTGTTATTACCAAACCTGGGCCAATATGATTGATGACCTGAGGGACAAAGGCCCCTGGAAACAAATCCTTGGGGTCAACAAATTTATGAACCGGGCACCATATGTCGTCGACAAGATGAATTGGGGCGTTAAGGATTATTGGTCAACACCGGGTCAGTTCTTTGCAAAATACGGTGACTGCGAAGATTACGCCATTGTCAAATTTCTCTCATTGCGGGCGTTGGGTATTCCCTCCAAGTCCATGAGAATTGTTGTTGTGCAGGATTTGAACCTAAAA